>ERZ1034976.1267-NODE-1267-length-20013-cov-5.869275_pt1 | contig 20013 bp, 18 predicted proteins | sample MGYA00520623_ERZ1034976 | MGnify/ENA primary metagenome ERZ1034976 (study PRJEB33766, sample SAMN09781774) | gut metagenome | biome: gut microbiome | host: Homo sapiens | place: Madagascar | study: EMG produced TPA metagenomics assembly of the PRJNA485056 data... | reverse complement strand
TTATAATATATAATCCTCTCTTTTCTTTATCCACCACTTTGTCAACTTTTGCCCGATTTTTGTCATATTTATGTACCTAGATCCTGTATTCCAGAAATTTATAAATAAGTATCAATTATTTCAAGACAAATAAACCAGAGAAAAGATTATTTCATAAACATTTCTCTGGTTTACTGATTTCATTTTTTTCAAAATTTTTATATTAGTTTTATCAGACATAATCACATGCCATCTCATTGAACCATAATCCTGGCAAACAAATAATTCCTCTTATTATCCCGATATTCCTGCACCTGCACATTCTCGCTGCCATACTGCTCTTTCACAGCAGAAAGAAGTGCATCAAACTCTTCTGCATTTCCATTGCTTACGATATTAATGTCATATCCTCTGTCGCTAAAATATTTGAACCGTGCTACGGATTCCGTATCTCCATTAATCCCGTATAAGATATCTGTGGGTACCTCGTTCTCTGTCAGATAAATAAATGTTGGATAGAACCCCGGATCTGCAAACAGCCATACAGTCTTTTTATCATGTTCATATTCATCAAGGGCAATTTCTGCCAGTTCCGTATAATCAATGGAATAGGATTTTACGCCCTCTTCATCCTCTAATACCTCATGAAACCGGATATGATCGTATCCGGAAAGTATGAGTAACACTATACCTGCTGCTCCCAATACCGGATAAGCCAGATATCGATGTGCTTTCAGCAACTCATACATCTCTGCCACTGCAACCAATGGCATAAGAAACAGCAATGGTACGAAATGCTGTGGCTGCATTCTGCTTATGAAAAGCAAAGAACATAAATAAAATATGATATAAAATGAGATCAAAAATATGATTTTCTGCATATTCATGATTTTTCTATCAGTACCATCTGCATCCAGACTATCTGAAACAGTATCATTTTTTTCACCTGCTCTTTTTTCTTTAAAGTGGCTCACAAAATAACAAGTAAAATACAATATCTGCATCAAAATGAATAACGCAGTTACAACTATCGGAGCAACTGATGTTCTCTGTCCATTAATCATCTCCTCGCACTTGGTGTCAGTTGCAAGTTTCCCGAACCATTGGAAAAATAATGTTAATCTGTCACCAATGGAAATCTGATTTCCAAGAACATCCAGACCGCTTGATGACAGTTTACCCTTAAGTAAAGGGAGTACCAGCATAAGACCAGCTACTGCAACTAACGCTCCGACACCCAGAACCACCATGTAAAAGCGTTTCAATACGGTTTCCTTTTTCTTTCCGGTCAGAAAATACCATGAAGGGAATCCGCAGACTCCGATAAATACCATACAGAACACAGCCAATGCCAGTTTTGTAATTGTTTCATGCCCCAATACATTTGTAAGTAAAGAATCAGCATACCCAAAGAAATAAAGACAGCTTCCGGCAATGAGTCCTGTTATGAAAGCGGTTTCTGTCCATCCTCTGTTCTTTTTCTGTAAAATCCATATGAAAATCATAAATACCGGAGCCAGGAAGATGAAGCAGAAATAACCATAAAACGCCATACCCATACTAAATCCCATAAGGAAACAATATTTTTCTGCTTTAACAGTACTTTTTTCATCTGTAGAACATAGGACATCCCCTTTTGAAACAAAAATAAATACAGCCATCAGGAAGAAAATAAGTCCCGGAAGCATGATATCATACTGTGTTCTTGACAGTGTTGTTCCGTAAATCATTACAGTCCACACAACAGCTGTCCCAAATGCGATCTTCCGGTTCGTAAGTTTCTCTAAAATCTTATATAAGATATATGTTGAGATTGCGTAATACAATAAGTATGGTACACGCAAAGTAGCCGGACTTGCTTCAAAAATCAACAGAATCGGCAGCTGCAGGAACATGGAAAGAGAGCCATGATAAATTCCGCCAAGCAGCGGCAGGCCTACATGGGACATCGTTGTCTTCTCTCCCAACGCAGATGGATTTACAACAAACGCTGCCAGATAATCTGTAATTGCACTGTCAAAATACACTCCCGGCAATTCAATATTTTTTATTCCGGCAATCACCGTAAGAAGCACAATTACTCCAAATACGATATAATCCCTGTATCCTGTTTTACGCTTTGATTTGTATTCTGTTCCATTGTCTGACTGCTTACTTTTCATTCATCAGATACCTTTCTATCTGTTCTGTGGTGAAGAGACGCATATCCTCACCTTCTGCGCAACGGTAATACCACTCCGTTGTCTCCGCAACAGCCTGTTCAATATTCCAGACCGGTTTCCAGTCAAATGTTGTCTTTAACTTTGTACAGTCAAGCTTCAACAGATTCGCCTCATGAGGACCACCATCCCCCTGTGCAATCCACTCCTGCTGCCTTCCGGATAATTCTTCCCATTTCCGGCAGAACAGGGTTGCTATCTCTCCTGTCGTGATACAATTGCTCTCCTCCGGTCCAATATTATAAGCTCCTTCCAGAGTCTTATCTTCGTATTGTTTCTTCGCTACATATAAATAAACCGATACCGGTTCAAGTACATGCTGATAAGGTCTTACGGCATTCGGATTCCGAAGTATGATCTTCTTTCCGGCTTCTGCCGCCCTGACACAATCCGGAACAATTCTATCCTTTGCAAAATCTCCACCGCCAATCACATTGCCGGCACGTAATGTGGAAATTGCGACATTCTTCTCTCCAAAGAAAGAACGACGATAGCCTGCCGTCACCAGCTCTGAGCATGATTTGCTGTTGGAATATGGATCATACCCGTCTAATTCTTCGTTTTCGCGATATCCCCAAATCCACTCTCTGTTCCGGTAGACTTTATCTGTCGTTACATTAATCAATGAACGCACCGTGTCCGTGTTCCGTACTGCCTCGAGAACATTCGCAGTTCCCATTACATTGGTTTCATACGTATACAATGGATTCACATACGATTCCCTCACAATCGGCTGGGCTGCCATATGGATCACGATTTCCGGGCGATTGTCTTTCAATGCCTGATACAAACCCTCATAATTTCTCACATCCCCAATTATGGAATTCATAGATTCTGCCAGATGCAGAGCAGAAAACAAATCCGGATCAGACACATTTTCAAGCGCATACCCCGTCACTTCAGCACCTGCATTTAACAGCATCTGGCTCATCCAGCTTCCTTTAAATCCGGTATGCCCGGTTATGAATACTTTTTTTCCTTTATAAAAGCTTAAATCCATCATTTGTTAACAAACTCCTTAATGCAATCCGCCATGCAGTCAAGCATCTCCTTCGTCATTCCCGGATATACTCCGATCCAGAAGGAATTCATCATAATTCTGTCTGTATTTTCAAGACTTCCAACAACCCGATATCCACATCCTGTCCTTCGCATTTCATCAAAGCAAGGATGTTTAATGAGATTACCGGCAAACAACATTCTGGTCTGTATTCCGTTCTCTTCAAGATACTGCACCAGCTTGTTACGATCTACTCCCTCTTTGCACGTAATCAGGAATCCAAACCAGCTGGGATTCGAAGATGGACAGGCTTTGGGAAGGATCAGACGATCCTGAACGCTGCCCAGCTTTCCTGCCAGATAAGCAAAATTCTGTCTTCTCTTTTCCGCAAATGAAGGAAACTTATCCAGCTGTGCACATCCGATGGATGCCTGCAGATCTGTCGCCTTCAGATTATAGCCGAAATGAGAATATACATATTTATGATCATAACCTAACGGGAGTTCTCCGTATTGTCTGTCAAACCGATGTCCGCAAAGATTATCTTTTCCGGAAGGACAGACACAATCCCGCCCCCAGTCCCGGAAGGAACGGATGCTCTTATTCAGTAAAGGATTATTGGTGTATACGGCACCGCCTTCTCCCATCGTCATATGATGTGGCGGATAAAAACTGGATGTTCCAATATCTCCGATCGTTCCTGTAAAATATACTTTTCCGTCAAGTTCATACGTAGACCCCAGTGCATCACAGTTATCCTCTATGAGCCATAACTGATGTTTGTCACAGAATTCCTTAACTGCCTTTAAATCAAACGGATTTCCTAAGGTATGTGCAAGCATTACCGCTTTCGTTTTCTCCGATAAAGCTTCCTCCAGCATGGTTACATCAATGTTATATTGCGGAATCGTCACATCAAGAAATACGGGTATTGCACCATATTGGATAATCGGTGCAACCGTCGTCGGAAACCCTGCCGCCACTGTGATCACTTCATCACCACGCTTAATTGCACGTTCTCCAAGAAGCGGCGAAGTCAGTGCCATAAACGCATTCAGGTTAGCAGAGGAACCGGAATTCACCAGAGAACAATACTTCACATGAAGATACTCTGCCATCTTCCGTTCAAATTCTTCTGTATATCTCCCGGATGTCAGCCAGAATTCCAGTGCACTGTCAACCAGATTCTGCATTTCTTTCTCATCGTATACTCTGGATGCATAAGGAATCCGGTCACCCTTCTGGAATTCCTTCTTCTTGTTATGGTAATTCTGATAGTATTCCGCTACCAGTTCCATCATCTTGTCCTTCGCCTGCTGCTGCGTCATTCCTTCAAACATATTTCCTGTCCTCTCAATAATCCTTAATTTCTAGTATCTTCCCAATTCCCAGAAAAACAAATACTCAAACTTTCCATCCTTCATAACCGGAATAAATCTTGATCCGGTTGTCTTTCCTGCAATTAAATAAGGCAATCTTGCTAGCAGTTCCATCTCTGTCAGATAATTTAACTGCCGTTTAAATAAATCCATCTTTTGTTTCTTATACAAATCACTCAATTGGATACCATCATAGTAATTTACTCTCGGCACATCTAAATACACCAGTTTTTCACCAAATTTATGTTTTAATTGCTTTAAAATATCTGCATCTTCTGTTGCGAGAAAAATCTTACTACAGTTATATTTTTCAACAATCTCCTGAACCTTAATTATAATTTGTTCAACAGAAGGCTGAACATAATGTCCCGGAGGATGTAGACTGATGTAGTCGGTTCCTCTGCACAGCAATCCCAACACATGCTGATCTTCACCAATCATTTCCCGGTATTTGTCATCTATATATTCTTTGACATAAGAATTATATCGAATATTGGTCTTCCAAAAGGTTTGGAACCTTTCCATTAATTCCTCGTTTTGATACCATTCTTTAAACTCCTTGCTTTCATCAATAATAACATTATAATTTGAATATGTCTGTTTGGAATCTACATCTCCAATATATAATTCCTGCTCTTTTTCTTCTCCATGAAAAACCACATTGTGTGCCCCATAAACCTCCTGCACCCGCACTCCGGCCGGTTGCTCAAAGTATAGTTCCCAGGCATTCTCATCCTCTGAGTTTCTTAAATCAGACGGAAAGTTCAATAAGTCTACAACCGGAATGTATCCCTTATTTATTGCATGTGCAATCTGCGCCATACAATTAATCAGATAAACAAACAATCCCCCTTTAGGCATATCTGCATAGACAATAAAATACCTTTGGTCAGAGGTGTTATACCCATGTTTATATATTGATTTTACCGCATCTATCGTTACTTCTTCTTTCTCATTCTTCTTAAATAATTCCAACAACTGTCTTCTAAAATTACCCATTTCACAAAAAAAGGGAATCTTAATTAATTCACTCCTTATGTTCTTTAAAAACTTATTCATCTTCATATACCTCAAAATTTATCTGCTTCCACAAATATATTGGTATCCCCTCATCCAGTATTTCCTTAGTATGAATCCAGCCATAATACATACTGCAACCATCAATAATGGAATGATCCAGAATTCCAATAACTGTGTCCATCCATACTGTGGAAAGATCATCATGATCACTTTCTTAAACATGGCTTCATAATACTCATGAAAAGCAAAAATAAAGAAAGTAAATTGAGAACACCACAAAATCATTCTCCTGCTTCTTCCTCTTCTGATCTGTCCGGACGCTACATAAAGAAATGCCATTCCCATAACGATACCCAGAAAACGAAGTAATGCATTATTCATAGTCTCCAACCGTATTCGTGTCACTCCTCCAAAAGCTATCGCCCAGATCCAAACGGAAACCTTTTCCAGCTTATTAATTTCCAAATGATATTTTATCACATAATAGCTTAAGGCAAACATACATAAAGACTCGTTATATACCAGATATGGAATCTTCACCGGGCCGAACTCAAGAAAAATAATCATCATCAAAGAAAGGATTGGCGCTTTATCAATTATAATCTTAATCAGTTTTGCAAACACATTAAGGATCATCAGCTCTCTCAGGAACCAAAACGGATAATACAGTGGAATTGCGTTCACATATGCTGCAATTATCCCCTTTATACCATTAATCTGATAGGCTTCAGCAGAAAACATAGGGGCAATTCCCGGAATACTCTGCATCACTTTAAAGAACAGAATCCAAAAGGTATTAATCAGCAGATAGGGAATCAGCATGGTTCGCGCCTTCTTCTTTAAATTTCCAAGCCAGGTAAACTCTTTTGAAAACAGAAGGTACCCGGAAATAAAAAAGAACCCGGGTACTGCAACCGCACATATCCCGTCCACAACAATTGATTTACACACCGTAACATATGTGGGTATCTCCAATTCAAATGGAAGCTCCGGTACCGCTCCCGAATGAATAAATACCACCATGACCATAAAGATCAGTTTGATGATATTTATTCTTTCTGACATATCCTGCGTAATCAGATTATTTCTTTCACTCATTCTATCCACGTTTTCCAAGGTGCTTTTCCTGACTCCCATAAGCTCTCCAGATATTCCCGGTCATGTACAGTATCCATCGGAGCCCAGAACCCATCATGCTTATATGCCGCCATCTGCCCTTCCTCTGCCAGATGTTCAAACGGTCCTGCTTCCAGCATTTCACTGCCGTCTCCCAGATAGTCAAAAATTTCACGATTCAACACCATGTATCCTATATTAATCCAGGACTGATCCTTACGTGCCTTTTCCTTAAAGCCTTCTACCAGCCCCTCCTGTGATAATTTCAAGCCTCCGAACCGCCCCTCAGGCTTCGTAGTTGTAATCGTAGCAATCTTTCCCTGCTGCCTATGATAAGCAAGAAGATCATCCAGATTCACATTTCCGACTCCATCTCCATAAGTAAGCATAAACTCCCGATCATCACCGATATAATCACGAATTTTCAGAATTCTCCCTGCTGTCAGTGTATTTTCACCGGTATCAGCAAGGGTAATCCTCCACGGTTCTACCTTCGATGCATGCGTTTTAACGCTCTCATTCTTTAAGTCAAATGTTGCATCCGTCTGATAACGATAGTACTTCGTGAAGTAATCCTTAATCATCCTTCCCTTATATCCACAGCACACTATGAAATCATAATACTGATACTCAGAATAGATCTTCATAATGTGCCACAGGATCGGTTTCCCGGCGACTTCTACCATAGGCTTCGGCCTGCTTTTCGATTCTTCACTGATTCTGGTTCCCTTTCCTCCGGCTAAAATAACAACTTTCAAATCTTCTCTCCTGTAAGAGCCTCTCTCAGCTCCGGTATGGTATTTACAACCTCTGCTTTAAATCTGGTATTCCAATCTTCCTGCTTTCCCTGGCCCCAGGTCACATAGATACAGGGAATTCCTGCATTGGCAGCTGTCTCGACATCACTCTTTCCGTCTCCGATATAAATTGCCTGTTCTGTGCTGCAGCCACATGCATCACAAATCTGATATACTCCATACGGATCCGGCTTCGAGGGTCTGTCTTCATGATATCCAACCACAGCATCAAACGTTCCAGGAGCAAACAGCTTATCTGCCATGTCATCCAATAGCTGCTGCCCTTTATTGGAATTCACCGCAAGCCTGCATCCCTTTTGTTTCAGCTCTGAAAGAAGCTCTTCTACTCCCTCATATGGTCTGGTATTGGGTTTCTTGCTCTGTAAATATACCTTTCGATATATGGTCTTCACTGCTGTGATGTTCTCTTCTGTCACCTGATCTTCCGGCAGCATTCTTGACACAACGGTTTCTAGATTCCCGCCAACCAGCGTCCCGAAGCTCTCTAACGGATGCTGTGGAAAATCACACGCCTTTAATGCCTGATTAAAGCAGATTCCTACATCTGTTATCGTATCTACCAGTGTACCGTCAAAATCGAAAATTACCAGTTTCTTCATTTTTCCTGTCCTGCATAGCAATATTTATTGGAGTTATATTCCTCTCTTGGTAAGAACGGGAACATATCATCCATGGATGGTGAAACAATTCTTCCATCCGGTAATACCTTCGAAGAAAGCTTGGGAACAAAATTCTGTTCCGGATCCACAATAACATTGCATAAAACAGGCCCTTCCGTTTCTAATACCTTCGAAATCGTCTGTGAACATGCTGTTTCCCCGGAAACTTCATAATAGGTGAATCCAAATGCTCCTGCAAGCTGCTTCCATTCAGGGAATCCAACACCGGTTTCCGGATCCAGTCCAATTAACGGCGGTTGAAACAGATTTCTCTGTGTCTGCCGGATGGAATGATAGCCATTATTATTCAAAATAAAGAGTTTTACGTTTAAATGATTATAGGAAATGGTCTCAAGCTCCTGCACATTCATCATCAGACTTCCGTCTCCGTCAATGCAGAGCACTCTACCATCCTGATCCTGTCTGGCAACTGCTGCCCCCAGTGCCGCCGGTAACCCATATCCCATCGATGCACACCCGGAATTGGTAAACATTCTCTGTCCCTGCTTAATCTTTGCTCCCTGAAAAGTCATGACACAGGCACTTCCGTTCCCCAGCGTCAGAACATCCTCCTTCTGCATAGCTTCAAACAGCTTATCTACAAAAACATAGGGATTTAATAATTTATTCTCATTATGATATTCAGGTAAACATGCCGGATACTTCTCCACCATCTGTCTGCACCATTTTACCCAGGGCTGATGATCCGGGTTAGGCTCATACTCACATTTCAGCAGTTCTCCAATTGCCTGATGAATATCACAATGAATCGGCATATCCGGCTGGAATGTCGGCTTCTTCAATTCCTGATCATCAATATCCAGCATGATTTTATACGCATTCCTGGCAAAATCATTTTTGTTATAGGTAATTGTACGGATATTCATCCGGCTTCCCAAAATCACGATCAGATCACAATTCTGCACGATAAAGCTGCTGCCTCTGGTTCCTTCACGGCTTGGTGAACCGGCATAATAGGGATTGTCATATGCCACCAGATCCCCGGAATTCCATGCAACCGCAACCGGTACTTTCAGCTTCTCAACCAATTCAATTAAAAGGTCTGCCGAATCCGAGAGCCTTACTCCATATCCGGCAAAAAGCAAAGGAGCCTTCGCCTGTCTGATCTTCTCCAAAACCGCCCCTGCCTCCTGTTGCGTAAATGAATTCCAAGATGGGGTAAGACCTTCCTGCTTCTCATCAAAATGCTTCAGATCCTTCTCCTCAATCTTAGCTCCCTGAACATCCAGTGGAATGTCCAGCCACACAGGTCCCTTTCTTCCTGTGTTCGCCAGATACCATGCCTTCTCTAAATGGTATGCAATCTCTAAAGGCTCCGTAACCATAACCGCATATTTCGTCATATTGCCTACCGAATGAATAATGTCAAATTCCTGGTCTCCCAGCTGTCTTAACCGTAAATTCGGCACGGACCACAGAGTTGTTTCTCTCTTTACCTGTCCGGATAAAATAAACATCGGAATGCTGTCCAGCCAACCTCCCATAACTCCTGTAATGGCGTTCGTCCCTCCCGGGCCGCTTGTCACACAGACACTTGCAATTCTGCCGGTCACACGTGCATAAGCTTCTGCTGCAATCGCACAGCCCTGCTCATGATGATTATAAATATTCTTCAATTCCTTCCTGTGCCCTAATGCATCATCCAGCTGCATCGCTCCACCGCCCGTAACCATAAAATTATGAGTTACGCCATGCTTCACCAGAAAGTCTGCTATATAATCCGCTACCCTGATTTCCATTTTATATTCCGTCCTCTCTTCTGCTTTTAGAAAGCAGCGCTATGAATATCTTCTTCCTCATCATAAGCCGAATACGTCAGAAAACTGATCTCCATACTCTTACGAAACTCTTCGATCCGGCTTCTTGTATGTTCATTTAACCGTTTTGCCTCTTTCTTCACAAAACCATACTCCATCGCCGGTTTGAAATAATTATCTTCCTTTTCGGAGTATCCATCAAATCCGGCACAGACAACCCGTTTTACCTGAACCGCTTTCAACAGGCGCAGCAACATCAGGAAAGAATTATCCTCGATCATCGCATGCCGCTCAAGCAGCGGAGCTCGATCCACAATATACGCATTCTCCCCTGTCCTGCATTCTACATTGGAGGTTGCAATGATCTTCTGCCCCCTAATCTCCATATCATGATACCGGCCTGGGTTCGTAGCAAATACATAATCGACCTTTATTTCATCCGGTATATAATTAATCGCGATGATAACAGGACTTTCTTTTCTTATAAATTCATCTACCTTCTCTTTCTGCAGGCAGATATTCTTTCCCGGACCAACCAGCAATAATTCGTGATGTTGCAGTTCCATTTCCAGCTTTTCTTTTGCATCCTTATCCCAGTTACTGTCTGCCAGATATTCCCGATACAGCTGTTCTGCCAGATCCTTATCATATAACAGCTTCTTCTCCTCCGGCTGAATCCGGTCAAGCAGTTCATCCAGCTTTGAAACAGACAGGTTTTGTTTTTCTTTAAAATATGTCACGTAGTTAGGATGACACCTATTCTTGGAACACAGATAGAAGAAAAGCTTATATCCCCAGGAAGACTGCTTGTAGAAATCCATAACGCTCTCTTCAATTCCTTCAAGTAATGCGTCCACGCGGTAATTCTTTCCAAACTTTTCATTCATCCGCATTGCAAGCAACTCAAGCGGTGCATTTCCCGCACTCTTTCCCATACCAAATAAGGTTCCGTCAATTACAATATCATGCTTTCCTTCCTTTTCCAGAAATGCAAGTGAATTGGCATACGCAAGCTGCAGATTGTTATGCGCATGAAACCCAATCTGTATGTTCTCCTTCACATGGTCATCCAGAAGCTGATAGTAATGTAACAGGTCCTGTGGATAAAGCAATCCGTAGGTATCCACAATCGACACTGCATATGGTTCTACTCTGTTTACCAGTTCAACCAGTTCCAAAAGCTTCTCATCGGTATAGGTTGTAATTGAGACAAGCTGGGAAAATACCTTATAGCCAAGTTCCTTTACCTGTGCACAGTACTTCATTGCCTCATACATCTTATGTTCCTTAAAAATAACCCGGATGCCATCCAGATAACTTTCTGAACAGGGCTGCAGATTCTCAATTCTGCAGGTTCCGTAATCAATCATTCCAACAACCATAGCCGGTCTGTGTGTTGTCTCTCCAAAGATCTTCGCAACAGACTCTGTATCCGGCATGATGCTTCGATTCCGGTCAAACGGTCTCCGGTCATCCAGAAAGCCCACTTCAATAATATCCACACCGGCATCTGCACTTCGCTCGAACATGCTGATCAGATTGTTATGCCCAAACTCCCAGTCATTCACATAACCACCATCACGCAATGTACAATCCAACAACTGAATATTCTTCATCTGAATGCTCCTACTATTCCCAAATCTTCCATGGTGCCATACCGGCATTCCACAGATTCTCCATATCGCAGCGATCACGAAATGTCTCTACCGGAATCCAGAATCCTTCATGCCGATATACATGCATCTGATCCATCTTTGAGAGTTCCTTAAACAGTTGATCCTCCAGGCTATAATCTCCCAGTAGATGGTGGAAAATTCCACGGTCAAATACATACACATTGGCATCGGTCCATGCTCCACATCGGATTCCCGTTCCCCCCGAAGCGCCGCTGTCCACAAAATTTCCCGCCTCATTAATGGTTACCAGTTCATTTCTTCCAGTCGGTCTTGCCACTGCCATGGTTGCAAGTTTTCCGGCTTTTCGATGTTCTTCCACAAGTTTGTTCAAATTAAGATCTGACAGACAGTCCCCATAGGAAACAATAAACAGATCCTCATCAATATAATCTTTAATCCTGCTGATGCGTTCCCCTGTTGCTGTATAAAGACCTGTATTTACAATTGTTACTTTCCAGTCTTCGGATACCTTCTTATGAATCTCAACCGTATTCTTCTGCAGGTCAACCGTAATATCTGAATTATACAGATAAAAGTCCGCAAAGTAGTCCTTGATCATCTCCACCTTATAACCACCACAGATAATAAACTCCCGGAAGCCATAAGATGCATAGTTCTTCATAATATGCCACAAAATAGGCATCTCCCCCACCTGCGCCATAGGCTTGGGAATGCCTTCACGTTCATTCGATATCGTACTTGGTTGTCCACCTGCAAGGATTACTACTTTCATAAAAAAGCACCTCTCTCAACATATATGATTTATTATACATTGAGAGAGGTAATAATTCAACTTATTATCACCTAGTATGCGATTTCCGCTGTCCGGACAGTATCTGCATCTGCGTCCTTTATTTTCCATTCGATCGTACATATACCGTGTGAATCTAACGGAATCTCAAACTCCCGGTTCTCTGAGAAATCCTGAACCATACAGGTTTCTTCTCCCTCCGTAGTAAGATAAATCCGATATTCAATCCCTTCATATCGGGTAGATACAACCTGCAGATGCCGCACTATTTCATCACTATAGACAGACGCACGGTCCTGATGGCCCAATCCCAGAATCATTGGATCTAAATGTGACAGCTTTTCATTAAAGGAAGAATAAAAGAGATCCTCTTCCCGAATCTGCCCTGTAAAGAACTTTGCAAACACCGTACTAAACAACTCAGCGCCTTTCGTATTCAAATGATCTGTGTCTCTGAATATAGCAGATGTATTGGGAATATACTCTTCTTTGCAAAAGTTAAAATCATAATATTTCACACCTGTTCCTTCAATGATTCCATTCACCTTACCAAGATAATCATCATAGTTTCCCATTCCCGCCAGTGCAAAGTTCGGCATCGGTGCCGAAACAAGTGTCAGCTCAATCCCCTCTTTATCACAATAGGAAATGATCTTCTTTAAGGAATTCTCCCAGTCCTTTGAAAATCCATCCACGTAAATGGGCCAGCATTGGAAACAATAGTATTCCGGTGCAACACCATTATTCGTAACATAGCCCTTGCCCTGATAGGCCTGTCCGTTGTCCGTTACATACGTATATTTATAATCGCGGTAATCATCCGTGAGCTTTTTCTTAACCAGATCCCTCATATATACAGGATCATATAATTTCTCCCAGTCTCTTCTTGCCACAATAAAACTGTTCACATAATGTTTATTAGAACTGGCCTGCAAAAGGAAAGCGTATTTTCTTAATGACGGTTTCATATAATCGGATATGATATTCGTTCCCATCATCAGATCTCTGTCCTTATTCTCACCGCTTGCTCCCATACGGTAATACACTTCCAGATATACCTGCTGCAGATCATTCCTCTTATTCACTTCACGGATCAGCTCATAGGAGGCATCCATTCCCTGTGAAGAGCTTCCCACATTAAATGTATTCTTTCCAAAGATTTCATCCGTAATCTCCGGTACAAAAGAGAAATAACAATGCGATGATCCCACAAACAGCACATCTATATTCTCTTCTGATTCATACATCTCATGCATCATAATCCGGGTATAGGATGCGGTGTCGTCTACCAGAATAAAACGGAAGAACTGTCCGCAGGCTATAAACAATGCTATAAATACAATAATTTTAATACCAATTACTACTTTTTTCATGTATTCACCTTAAAACCGGAAATAAATAAACTGACTGACATCATATCCAATTCCATAAATACCCAGCATAATAATTACCCATATCAGCCCCAGGTAAAGTACCCATCGAATAACAATATTCCGCTTTCCCACCAGTGCGAAAACAGACTTTCCATTCTCATGAAGAATATCCACAATCAGTAAAATCAGCAGCGCAACGCCCAGGGTAATCCAGTTTCCCTGATTCAATCCAAGCTCACAGATACCCGAAGTAGTCCGAATGCTGCGTCCCATCTGACGAATCAGTTCCAACGCCTGTCCAAAACTATCCGATGCAAAAAACAACCAGGCGAAATCCACAATACAAAATGTAAATACCATTTTCCAAAGACGAAGCCAAAAGGGAACACCTTCTCCCCTTCTATTGCTCCAACCGGGTTTTCTCTTTATTTCATTCCAGATATTTCCCAGTACCTGATAAATTCCATGAAGTAGTCCCCAAGCTACGAAATTCCAGCTTGCTCCATGCCACAATCCACTTACAATAAAGACGATCAGAATATTGATATTCTTCCGAAGTTGTCCTTTTCGATTTCCTCCAAGCGGAATGTACAAATAATCCGTAAACCAGGATGTCAGGGAAATATGCCAGCGTCTCCAAAATTCCTTAATATTCCATGCCAGATATGGCTGCCGGAAGTTCTTCATTAATGATATTCCCATCACCCGGGCTGCCCCTCTGGCAACATTTGTGTAGCCGTCAAAGTCGCAATAGATCTGAAAAGCAAACAGAACTGTTGCGATCACAATTTCCACAAATCCATAATCCGCATAATTTCCATATACCTGATTCACCAGAATCGAGGCACGGTCTGCAATCACCAGCTTTTGAAACAGCCCCCAGAACATCAGTAATAAACCGTTTCGTATATTTTCATAATTCCAGAAATTAATTTTATTAACAGACTGAATCTGTTTCAACAGATTCCCGGACCGTTCAATAGGTCCCGCCACCAACTGTGGAAAGAAAGAAACAAACAATGCATACCGGACAATATTCTTCTCTGCCTTGATATCTCCACGATAAACATCCAATGTGTAACTGAGCGCCTGAAAGGTATAAAACGAAATTCCCACCGGAAGCAGCAAATCCAGCTGTCTATCAGCCACCTGGATTCCCAGTTCTCCAAGCAATACCGTCATCGTATGCAAGGTAAAGTTCGCATACTTAAACACAAACAGGATTAACAAGTTGCTCACAAGACTCACGGCTACAACGATTTTTTTATGTCCATTTGTCCTGCACCGTTCCAATGCAATACCACTCAGATAGGTGACCAGAGTTGAAAACGCAATCAAAAGTGCATACTTCGGATTCCAGCTCATATAAAAGTAGTAGCTTGCAATCAACAGCCATGTGCACCGCAGTTTACGTGGTAATATAAATAATATTCCGACTACAATGGGAAAAAAGAATAAAAAATCAATGGAATTAAACAACATAGTTCTTTTTCTTATTACTCCTTATCACCAAAAGCACAAATCCAACCAGACTGATTAAGGAAACAAGCTCTGCTGCACGTCAATACCACGGTTCCTTAAACTTAGTATCATATAAGACACACTCCAACACTATATCATTTAATTAGTGTCACATTCTGACATAAATTAACACCTTATTGTTTATTGTATACTTAATATGTTTCTTCCGCATTAGCTAGTATCTAGTCAGCAATACGATACATCAGCTTAATCCCTAGCAATTGCCTGCCACATCGCCCATACATGATACGTTTGACCACTTTGTATACTTTTGAGTATAAAGTCAGTATATCTTTCCAGCGATCCGTGCACATTGCTGCGACATAATTCGTTTGGATCTCCTTCAAGATATTTTTTACAGTCTTACGATCTGTCCCTGTGATCTGTGAGATTTCCCGAACAGAAATCTCTTCCTTGTGAAGCACCTGTATCTACTCAATGAGTTTTCGACGTTTTTACTCTTTCTCCGATAGATTATCCACATTGAACAGAATTTTTTACCTGATTCTATTGTTTATTGTATACTTACCGCACGAGAATATTCAATCTGGATAAAGGACAAATGCTTGAATTCTCGACCTGCAGATATATTTCTGATGACCATCATATCATTCTGAAAGGTGCATCCGGGAATGGAAAGACCTATATCGCATGTGCGCTTGGTATTGCTGCATGCAGAAACTTTATCAGAGTACGGTATGTGCGCCTGCCGGATCTATTAAATGAGCTGGCTGTCGCACACAGTGATGGAACACTAAAAAAGGTTATTAAGGCATACCAAAAGATTGACCTTTTGATTCTAGACGAATTCCTGTTAAGCCCGGTATCAACCGAGCAGACACGAGAGCTTCTTGAAATCATTGAAGCCCGCAGTGTAAAGGGTTCTGTTATCTTCTGTACACAGTTTGAACCGAAAGGCTGGTACAGCCGTATTGGAAGTGACTGCGACGCCACTATCTGCGAAGCAATCATTGACCGTATTATACATAACTCTTATGAGGTAATGATAGACGGTCGCGTATCTATGAGGGAACGCCATGGCATCAAAGCTTCCCAGAAAGGAGCTGCCAATGACTGATTATTGTGCATTCAATAAGAACCATAAATGTATCAAGTGGTCGGATTATGAACTAACCCGTCACGAATTGGAAGAAGCCGATGAACTATGTCATGGTAACTGGATAGAAATCCAGCACCTACGTAACTACATTGACCTACTTCAGGAGTTACTTACATCACATGGTATAGAGATTCCACCTGAGTACTAATCATTAACTGCACTCTACTCCGGAAAGGTATGCTCTGCTTTTCCGGAAAAGGGTGCTCTGAATTTCCGAAAAGGATGCACTTTTGCATCGGAATACTCATTTCAGAACTTCGTTCTCATGGAATCCAACAATGGCGCAAAAGCCAGCGCCATGCTTTACAGCCTTGTAGAAACACCCCGCCAGTGAGGTTAACACCTATCAGTATCTAGAACTGCTTCTCACAGAGATTCCAACACACATGGATGATAATAACCTAAAATTCCTTGATGAACTGCTCCCCTGATCTCTCCGGGTACAAAGGGAATGTCCCAGCCGATATAAAAAGAAATAATTTTTCAAGGTACAATACAAATATAAGAAAACCATTTCAACCCCTGCAGCAATGCGGGGTTTTATGATTGGTGGTACTCATGATTGAGGACCTACGAACCATGTGCTGCAATATATGGATCACTAGTATAATGAGTTTCATCAAACAAATCTATTCCATACAAACACCTCAAAATACTAAATACAACAAATATCCCCCTATGCACAGATAAATATATTTACTTGATTTATTGAATGCTATTTTCATTTCTTCTTCCGAAATGTAATTTTACTATTTCTGTAACAATAAAAGCAAATGTCACCCAAACAGCTATATTAGCAATATGATGTAATATACTTATCGTAAATGCGCATCGATCTAATACAGTACTTCTAAACTCAGATATCATCAAAAGTCCACCGACAAAAATAAAATAAATATTTCTTATAATCCCTTTGTCGAGAATACATAATGTAACTACAGGAATAACATAATATTGCGGCGCCATGGAAGAAGAAAACGTAAACATTGATATCAAATATAAGAAAAGCAAATAATCATATTCCTGTCTCCGAAAAACACATCCCATAATCATCATTAAAATAAGATACAACCCAAAATAAAACTGCAGTGGTATACCAAGTGGGCCACCCAATAATGGTGATATAGCATAGGACTTATATAGGAAAACATTATAAATAACACCCTTCAGTGCCTCTACATTGCCAATGACAAATGGTATAAAGCTGAAGCCAAACAGCATCGGCGGAACAAATACATATAGCAGCCTTTTTTTAACCGGAAGCCCTCTCTTTACCAACAGCCAGAACGGAATCATAAAGATAATGTGTTTCATAGTCAGGCTTAACGCCAGCATCAATACAAACATCCAGTCTTTTTTCGTAATTTCTTCCTCTTCATTATAGTATTGACAACTTAGTAAAGCCAAAAGAATTGCCATATTATCAAACTGATTATGAAATCCGGTAATTACAATCGAAATAGGATTTAAAAAGAAAATCAGGCTCACCTTTATACTGTAACGATTAGCCAGCCACATTGCTATGCCAAAATCTGTTAGTGTAAATATTCCAACCAGAATTACTCTGTAGGTCCCCTGTAAATCCGTCGTAAAAATATGTGAAACCGCATAAGCTAATCCCTGAATGATAAAAAAAATGGGGCCATAATTATAACGTGTTGTTCCAGCATATACACTCTTAAAATGACTTGCCAACTCCCCTACAATACAATAGGATTCAAAGTCAAATCCGCTTCCAATGGACATTGCCCAGTAACGCATAATGACTCCAGACACATATAACAATATAATAAACATCATTCTTTTATCTAATTTTTCTCTTGCCAAAACCTACCCTCCATAGATCTGCTTCTATGCTATTGTCTATCGAATCTGCTTATTGAGGCGAACGAAATCACCTAATGCTTTATATCCTATTTTAATAATGTTCTTTATATTAATTGAATTCTTCCCTCCCTGTCTGGGCCTGAAAGTAATAGGAATATAATGTATTTTCATTCCTTTCTTCTCAAAATATACTGTAACCAATACATTCGATAGATTAAAGCCATCCGGAATATTATCTATTGCTTTTTCTAATGCCCCTGCTTTCATTAATCGATACGGTGTATTGGCATCCGCAACCGTAACTCCAAAACACAATTTAATCACATACTTCAAGACTTTCGTTACTACAATCCTCGAAAATCCATCCTGTCGATGGTTTCTCAGTCCGATAACCATATCATACTGATCCCGCTCCTCCCAGAAAGGCGCAAACTCTTCGGGTAAGGTCTGTCCATCCGAATCCGTCTGAAAGATATAGTCTGCTCCATGCTTCAATGCATATTGATAACCAAACAGAACCGTTCCTCCATGACCGGAATTCTGTTTGGTGATCGGAACCAGTAACGGCTTGTCCTTTGCACAATTCATTACGATCTCGTACGTATTATCTTTACTTCCATCATTAATAATTACAAGCCTGGAATCACCGCCGGCATTATATTTTTCGACGATTGGATACCAGTCATTAATTACCTTTTCAATATTCTTTTCTTCATTATAGGCCGGTATTACAATATATAAGGTATCCATATTCTTTCCCCTCTCCAATATTTAGGCGTTTACGAAACGCCAAAAACCGCATAAATATAGCATTTTATGTCAGAAATAAAATATCTCCTCAAGGTTTATGGTAAAATAGAATTGTCCAGAACCTATCAAACAATCCGCCTAAAGCAGATATATCTATATAGTAACATATAAGTAGCTCACTTTGACAGAATTTTTTGAAGATTATCAAAATAGATTTTGCAACGACAAATACCATGTTCTTTCGCTTCTTGACAAATCCATTAACCTCGGTGAAATTACTCCTATTTCTTTTGTTTCTCACTTTCATGCTAGCACTGGAAGTCCACGCAAACATCTGCTTTATACAACACATTCTCCATCCCGACTGACACACTCGTAATTGTATTTCTGAAATGCTTCTAGGAACTGTGTAATTTCTGCGACTTTGATGTTTTTCCGGATAACTTCATATTTACAAAGTTTAAACAAGATTTTTATTAGCATACAATCTATGTCGGATCATCTTGTTGGCCCAAATGGACAGATCTGCCAAAACTTGATCCTTCTCTTGCATCCATGACAATCTTTAATGCCTCTGGAATTAAAGCATGGGTTACAGAAATAACCCCCAATATGCCAACCATATTATCAGGCAATTAAAGGATTTCAAAAAATCCATCCCATATAATATATGTGAAAAAATTCCAATCATTGCAAGTCCCTTACCAATATAATATAATTCATTTTTTCACATTGTTCCAGTATTTAAATGTTTTCCTTTCCATATCCAATGTTTCATTTTACTATATATCAAACAAATTATTATTGTAATACCAATCTTTAATATTCCATATACATAATTCAATCCTATTGAAATATCCAGCTTTTTTACTATTACATCTAATATCCAAAACAAAAACCAATGAAAAGCAAAAATTGGAAGGCTATTCCGACCAACAATAGTCAATAAATTCTTAATTGGTCCTAATGCAAAGTATTCCTCACAAATATCACATACTGCCTTTACCAATATGCTTCCGCTTATTCC
>ERZ1034976.1266-NODE-1266-length-20030-cov-7.393542_pt1 | contig 20030 bp, 16 predicted proteins | sample MGYA00520623_ERZ1034976 | MGnify/ENA primary metagenome ERZ1034976 (study PRJEB33766, sample SAMN09781774) | gut metagenome | biome: gut microbiome | host: Homo sapiens | place: Madagascar | study: EMG produced TPA metagenomics assembly of the PRJNA485056 data... | reverse complement strand
ACTCTCAGTCGAAGCTTGAAGCTTTGATGCGGATATGGGATTTTCCCGCGCACTAAGCAAAGCTCCACTGGGGCTTTGTTTGCCGCCTGCGGACGGCCGTGCTGTTCAAGTCCGCTTCACCGCAAAGTCAACAAGAAAGCCCCGAACCTAAGTTCGGGGCTTTCTTGTTGGTGCGGATGAAGGGATTTGAACCCACACTCTTTTAAGGGAACTAGAACCTGAATCTAGCGCGTCTGCCAGTTCCGCCACATCCGCATATTCTGTTGTGCCCGTTGCCCGGGCGACGCATACTATTATAGCGGACACATACCAAATTGTCAAGCGTTTTCTGCAAAAAAGTATAACTTTCTGCGAGAATTTTACAAATATACGTTGTATCAACAAATAAGCCTTTAAAGTTTTCATATTTGTGCGCTGTCCGCGCACATCGATATTCTCTGCAAAAACATTTTTTCGACATTTTTTATCGTTCGTTCGGCAAAAAAAGCACAAAAACAACGTAGCCACATCAAAGCTCCTCTTGTTTTCCTGTTTTTATCCTTGTATAATGGGTACATTCGCGGTTCTGCTGTGCGGCAGGCTGCCGCGGGCATGGCACCTGTTGCCATGAAAAAACAAAAGAGGGAAGAGGATTTCATGAATTCATTCACTTCGGCAGTTAAATCGATTGCCAAAAAGTACAACGATACCAGCTTGATCCTGCGTATCGCCATCGGCCTTGTCATCGGTGCTGTGCTGGCGCTGCTCTGCCCGGGTGCCACCTGGCTGGAGGAACTCGGCAATCTGTTCGTCGGTGCCTTGAAAGGCATTGCCCCTGTACTGGTCTTCGTCATTGTCACCAGTGCACTGGCCCAGGGGTCGTCCAAGCTGGACCGCCGTTTCGGCACAGTCGTGTGGCTTTACATGCTGACCACCTTTATCGCCGCCACCCTGTCGGTCATCACTAGCATGCTGTTCCCACAGAATCTCGTTCTGGCCGAGGCCGCCACGGCTGACGTTATCCCCCAGGGTCTGGGTGATGTCCTACACACCCTGCTGGCCAACATCGTGTCCAACCCGCTCAGTGCCATTATGAACGGCAACTACATTGGCATCCTGATGTGGGCCTGCCTGTTTGGTTTGGCCATGAAGAGCATCGCCACGGACGGCACCAAAAAGTTCTTGTCAGATACTTCGGACGCCGTTTCGCAAATCGTGCGCTGGGTCATCAACCTGGCACCGTTCGGCATCATGGGCCTGGTTTTCACCAATGTGGTCAGCAACGGCCTGTCCATCTTTACGCAGTATGGCCGCCTGTTGCTGTTGCTGGTGGGTACCATGCTGCTGATGGCTCTGGTCATCAACCCGCTGATCATTTTCATTTATCTGCACTGCAACCCGTATCCACTGGTTTTCCGCTGCCTGCGCGAGTCCGGCCTGACGGCTTTCTTCACTCGCAGCTCAGCTGCCAACATCCCCGTCAACATGGCCCTGTGCGAGAAGCTGGGCCTGGATAAGGACGTCTACTCCGTTTCTATCCCGCTGGGCGCTACCATTAACATGGACGGCGCCGCCATCACCATTACCATTATGACGCTGGCCGCCGCCAACACGCTGGGCATGCAGGTTTCCGTGCCTGCCGCTGTCCTGCTTTCCATCATGTCTGCTCTGGGCGCCTGCGGTGCTTCTGGCGTGGCCGGCGGTTCGCTGTTGTTGATTCCTATGGCTTGCTCGCTGTTCGGCATCTCCAATGACATTGCCATGCAGGTCGTTGGCGTTGGCTTCATCATCGGCGTCATTCAGGATTCCGTCGAGACGGCCCTGAACTCTGCCGGTGACGTTGAGTTTGCTGCCACCGCTGAGTATTATCAGTGGCGCAAGACCGCCCGTCCGCTGCCGGATTTTCTGGTTGGTAAAAAGTAAAATTCGCTGAAAACCGCAGGGAAAAGCCCCTGCGGTTTTGGTTTGCAGCTTTTTTAGAAAAAATCGGATTTTTTCAAAAAAAGCGCTTGACATTCCGATATGTGTCCGCTATAATAATATGCGTCGCCCGGGCAACGGGCACAACAGAATATGCGGATGTGGCGGAACTGGCAGACGCGCTAGATTCAGGTTCTAGTTCCCTTAAAAGAGTGTGGGTTCAAATCCCTTCATCCGCACCAATAAAAACCTCGAACTAAGGTTCGAGGTTTTTATTTTTTATCATTTTAAGTCCATACATAAAAATACAGTGCATACCGCAAATAAACCATGGTATGCACTGCGTCTTTTTAGTTTAGGTTCTCAATCATCACTTACTCAACCGCTTATAATACTGCCGGTACTGCTGCGGTGAAAGTCCCGTGGCGTCCTTAAATACACGGCGGAAGTGTGCTGTTGTCAAAAAGCCTGTCTTTTCGGAGATGTCCGAGATGCTCTCGTTGGTCTTTTCGATCAGGTTTTGCGCAGCCTTGATCCGCACGCCGTTGATATACTCGATCAGGCTCAGGTTGATGGACTTTTTAAACAGCCGGCTCAGGTAGTACGGGCTGATGTAAAACTGGCTGGCAATGCCGGTCAGGGTCAGTTTTTCCGCGTAATGCTCGGCGATATAGGTCTGAATCTGCTCCACGATATGGTTGCTGACGCGGCCGTTTTCGCCGCCCTGGGCCTGCTGCTGTTTGCACAGGTCCTTCAGCTCCAACAGCAGGGTAGCCAGCAGCATCTTACGCACCGCCTCGCCCTCGGCGCTGGTCTGCTCCTGCAGTTCCAGCAATTGCTGCAGCATCGAGTAGATATGATTCTGCTGCTTGACCGTGATGTTGGACAGCAGGTGGTTATGCTCCTCGCTCAAAAAGGAAAAGAAGTCCACCTCCGGGAAGATTTCGGCAATCTTGCCCAGATACTCGGCGCTGAAATTCAGCACAATACGGCTGGACGGCGTGTCGCCCACAGAGGCCGTCTTATGGATTTGGTTGTCGCCGATCAGCACCACGCTGCCGGCATTGACGATATAAGCGGCGTCCTCGATAAAATAGCGGCGCGTGCCCTCGATCTCATAGTAGATCTCGTATTTGTGGTGGATATGGAAGCAGGGCATTTCAAAGCCGGTAGCGCGGTCGACGCGCTCAATAAAAAAGTCCATGCGTGGGGAATAGGTATATTCGGAAGCCATACCGGCACCTCATCTTTACGGATATTTTTTGTACAGTTTTCTTTAGAATAGCACAATTCTTGCTACATTTCAAATATTTTTTCTCTATTTCAAGGCAGAATCACAGCCTTTTAGCACTATACCGCACAAAAATTGCCGTTCCGGTGCTTTTCAGCTGCCGGAGCGGCATCTTGCTTTTCTATTAGTCTTTTTTGTGGCGCTTTAAAAACGCGCGATACTCACGGTACCAGCACTGAGGGCACAAACTCTGATACTCCACATCATCCACCGTGTCAATGGCCACCTGGGCGCCCTCGAACACATACTCGCCGTTAACCTTGCGTCCGTTGCAGATAGCCTTACGGCCGCAGGCACAGATGGTTTTCAGTTCCTCAATGGTATGGGCCAGCTCCAGCAGGCGGGTAGAGCCAGGGAAGCCGCGCATCATAAAGTCAGCACGCAAGCCGTAGCAGATGACCGGGATGCCAAGATCCACCGTGACCAGGAACAGCTGCTCAGCCTGTTCCGGCGTAAAGAACTGGCTCTCATCGCACAGTACGCAGGCGGGGGCACCATGTTCGGCCGAGTCCTGCTTGACAAGCTCCACCACATCCATCTCAGGCGTGACAAGTTTGTCCACTTTACAGCTGATGCCCAGTCTGGAAACGATGGAATCCTGGCCTTTGGTATCGACAGCAGGTTTCAAGATCAGCACCCGCATGCCACGCTCTTTATAGTTGTAGGCCACCTGCATCAGGGCGGTGGTCTTGCCGCTGTTCATGGCACCGTAGCGGAAATATAACTTTGCCATTACCGGCTCCTTTATCTTAGTCTTTATTGCGCAGGCGGTAGCCCAGGCTCATCAGGCTGTCGCCCAAATGGACGTTTTCCACCGTAACGCCGGGATACTCGACTGACAGGTCATAGTGGCTGAAGTTCCAGAAGCCCTGGATGCCATGGGCCACCAGCTCACCGGAAAGTTCCATCGCACTCTGGCGCGGGACGCAAAGTACCGCCACGGTGGGGTGATGCTCGGCGCAGAAGGCCTCCAGCTCGCTCAGCGGGTAGATGGTTGCTCCGCCCATCTCCTTGCCGCACAGTTCGGGGTTGATGTCGAACACGCCGATCAGCTTATATCCGTTGGTATCGCGGCTGATGAAGCTGGACACCGCAGAACCCAGGCGGCCAGCGCCGATCAGGATGGTGGACAGCTTTTCGCCGTCGCCAAACAGCAGTTTGCCGATCTCTGCCCGCAGCACATCCACCTTATAGCCGATGCCCTGCTGGCCAAAACCGCCGAAACAGTTGAAGTCCTGGCGCACCTGGCTGGCAGTGGTGCCCATCATGTGGGCCAGCTCGCTGGAGGAGATTTTCTCCTTGCCGTCGGCCGACAGGGTCGTCAGATAGCGGTAATACTTGGGAAGACGCTTGATAACAGGAAGAGATACCTTGCTTTGAATTGCCATGATACTTACCTCACAATACCGGGATGCGAAAGCCCGGAAAGAATCCCTTTTGCTAAATTTATAACTTATTATAAATTGTGCACTTCAAATTGTCAATTTTTTATCTAAGTTTTTTTCGTAATTTCTAACCATCGTGTGCAAGAAAGAGCAAAATATTTTCGTTTCCATCGTCTTTTGCAGGCTTTTACGCTGATTCATATGTATCTTGCGCTTTTTTCCTTTCGCATATCCGCCCTGCGTTCCGTACATACTAAACCGGAAAGGGGGCTACTCGCTATGGAACCAACCTCGAAAAAGACCAAGTCACGTCCAAAACTCAACCCAACCGAGAGCGCCGCGCTCCAAAGGCTGGAGCATGATCTTATTACCGACAGCGGCACCGTGCCCGCCACCAAGGGCCGCCACGCCATCCACTGCCTGACCGTCATCGGTACCATCGAGGGCCACACCCTCGCCCCGGATGCCCAGAAAACCACCAAGTATGAGCACGTCATCCCGCAGCTGGTGGATATTGAGGAGGACCCGGAGATCGAAGGCCTGCTGGTCATTTTAAACACCGTGGGCGGTGATGTGGAAGCTGGCCTCGCCCTGGCCGAGCTTATCGCCGGGGTGAATAAGCCCAGTGCCACATTGGTGCTGGGCGGCGGCCACTCCATCGGTATCCCGTTGGCGGTGTCGGCCCGGCGCAGCTTTATCGTACCCACCGCCACCATGACGGTACACCCGGTGCGCCATTCCGGTATGGTGCTGGGCGTACCCCAGACCCTGCGCTACTTTGAGCAGATGCAGGAGCGCATCGTTGGCTTTGTAGCCAGCCATTCCAAAATCACTGCCCGCCGCTTTACAGCCCTGATGCACAACACCGGTGAGCTTGTGATGGACATGGGCACCGTGCTGGACGGCCGCCAGGCCGTGGAGGAAGGCCTGATCGATGAACTGGGCGGTCTGGGCGACGCACTGCGCTATTTATATAAGGAAATCGAATCCGGCAGGTAACACAGCTTTTTGTGCTATCTGCCAAAAGGGCAGGGGATAACCCACCTGCGGATTTTTCGTTTACAAGCCTCGCGATTCGTGATAGAATAATAGGGAATGTTCGCATGGGCTGACTTTCAGCCCGGTTTAAGATAGAATTCCTATGTAGAATAGTGGGGTAGTAAGAAACATGGCGCAGTCTCGTTCCGGGAAAAGCTCCGGCAACAAAAACCGTTCCTCATCCTCTTCCAAAAGCAAAAGCCGTTCCTCATCAAGCCGGTCTTCTACAACTTATCGGGCTTCGTCCGGCAAATCGGGCCAGTCCTCTTCGTCCCGCAGCAAAGCGCAGGCATCCCGCCGTGCGCAGCGCCGCGCTGAAACACCCAACCTGGCACGCAGCATCCTGCTGGCCGGGTTAGGTTTGCTGTGTGTTGCCATGGTGCTGGTGCCCGGTCAAAACATGTGGAAGACCCTGCGCGGTGGACTGTTTGGCATTTTCGGCGTTATGACCTATCTGGTCGGGCCGTTTTTGCTGTACCTGGCCTACCTGCTGGCCTCCGGCTACCGCGTCACCCTGTTTGCGGGCAAAGTCGCGCTGATGAGCGTGCTGTGCGCCGGTGTACCGGTCATCTTCTCCAACGTATCGCTGAACGATGCCAACCCTTGGCAGATTATTAAAATGTTGTTCGCCCGCGGGCAGACCAACTTCTGGGAAGGCGGCGTCTGGGGCGCCCCGGTCGGCGGCACGCTGCTGGCACTGTTTGGTCGCCCGGCATCCAACGTCATCATGCTGCTGGTGTTCCTGCTGGGGCTGATGTTCTTCTTTGCCATCACACCCGCCGATGTGGTGTTGTTTGTCAACAACCAGTACCAGAAGCTGCAGCAGGCCCGCCAGGACCGTGCCGAAGAAGAGACTGCCTACGACACCCAACTGTTTGCCCAGGAGCAGGAGGAAGAACCCATTGAGAACCTGACCGCTCCCGCGCAGGATAATCGCCCGCACCACCCGGCCTACGATGTCATCGCCGACACCGGGCGCATCCCGGTACAGCCTGCCCAGCCTGTACAACCGTTGGTGCAGCAGGCCGCGCCTGTAAACCAGCCGGCTCAGCCCGTACAGTCTGCCGTTCCTTCGCAGCCTGCCGCCAGTGCGCCGGTCATCCCCAATTACACCCCGGCACCTACTTACGCTGCCTATGCCGCCGCAGCCGGGTACACCCCGGCCAGCTATGGTACGCCTGCTGCCGAGTCACAGCCCCGTGCTTCCTTTGACGTGGACCTCGGCCCCGAGGCGACCGCTTCTGCCGCCAAAGCCGCCATTGAGCACGATCCGCTGGAGCCTGTCAACATCGGCCCCGGCGGCACCTTCGGCATGGACCCGCTGTCCCATCTTTCTGATACTTCGCACTATCACGCTGCCGCGGCCGAGCAACAGCCCACTGTCCAGCCTGCTGCAGACGAGTTTGAGCTGAAGCTGGATGACCCTGCCGAGACTGCCCCCGAAGAAGCCGCCGGGGATGAGCTGGACAACCTCATCAGCCGCGCTGTCAGCGGCCACGCGCCCTATTACGGCGAGCAGGATGTCAGCTCCGAGACCACGCTGGATCTGCCGCAAGAATCGGAATTTTCCGTGCCGCTCACTCCACAGCCGACCTTTGATACCCCGCTGGTGCCGGTAGAAGATGATAACTCCTTCGGCTTCCCCGTAGATGGGGAAGAGGGTGTCTTCACTGGCACCACCCCGGCGGAAGAACCGCATAGCACCCCCGCCGCCAGCGCTGCCCCGGCCATCCCGACCATCGGCGGCAGCTTCTCCGTCAATGAGGCTGTCAGCGACGCCTGGAACAGCGGCCGCCCCATCTCGGATGTGCTGAATGCCCAGCCCACCACGCCTGTGCCGCAAGCCGCCCCTGTTGTGCCCGCTTCATCTGTTGCTGCTGCGGTCTCTGCGCAGCCCCAGCAGCCCACCGGCACCGAGAGTTCCTTCGTAGTGCCTCAGCGCGGCGAAGCTGCTCATCTGCAGGTCAGCACCAGCGTCGGCAACTCGGCTTCTGCCCCCATCAGCTCACCGCCGTCCGCCGCCAAGGCAGACCCCAATACCATGAACCTGGCTGCCATGCAGGCCGAGCCTGTGGAGCCGTACTGCTATCCGTCCCTGAACCTTTTCAACGCGACCCACCCCGACGACGAAGCCGGTGCCGCCCGCGAGATGAAGAAGAATGCCGACATCCTGGTCAACACGCTGGACAGCTTCGGCGTCAAGACCACCATGCTGGACATCTGCCGTGGCCCGTCTGTTACCCGGTATGAACTGCAGCCCCAGGCGGGCATTAAGGTCAGCCGCATCACCAGTTTGGCCGATGATATTGCCCTGAACCTGGCCACCGCCGGTGTGCGTATCGAGGCCCCCATCCCCGGCAAACCCGCCGTCGGCATCGAGGTGCCCAATAAAATCCGCTCTACCGTCAACATCCGCGCGGTGTTTGAATCCCAGAATTACATCAACATGCGCAGCCCGCTGACCATGGCCCTGGGTAAGGATATTGCCGGTGCGGCACAGGTCGCCGACCTGTGCAAGATGCCCCATCTGCTGATTGCAGGTTCTACCGGCAGTGGTAAGTCTGTCTGCGTCAACTCCATCATCATCAGCTTCCTGTTCCGTTCCAGCCCCGAGGATGTCAAGCTTATCCTCATCGACCCCAAGGTCGTTGAGTTGGCCGAGTACAACGGCATCCCGCATTTGCTGATGCCCGTCGTCACCGAGCCCCGTAAAGCCGCCGGGGCCCTTGGCGCCAGCGTGGCCGAGATGGAGCGCCGCTACAAGCTGTTTGCCGAGAACAACGTCCGCGAGATCAAAGCCTACAACAAGCTGGCCGCCCAGACCGGGCTGGAGCATCTGCCCTACATTGCCATCGTTATCGACGAGTTGGCCGATTTGATGATGGTCGCCGGCAAAGAGGTCGAAGATTACATCTGCCGCATCGCGCAGAAAGCCCGTGCCGCCGGTATCCACCTGATCGTTGCTACTCAGCGTCCCAGCGTGGACGTCATCACCGGCCTGATCAAGGCCAACATCCCCAGCCGTATCGCCTTTGCGGTTTCCAGCCAGATCGACTCCCGCACCATTTTGGATGCGTCGGGTGCCGAAAAACTGCTGGGCAACGGCGACATGCTGTTCCTGCCGGTCGGTGCTTCCAAGCCCGTGCGTGTGCAGGGCACCTTCGTCACCGACGAGGAGATCGGCGCGGTATTGAGCTTTATCAAGTCCACTTCCTCCACCCAGTATGACGAGGAAATGATTGCCGAGATGGAGCGCCGCGCCGTTGCCGAGAAGGGCAGCAAGAAGGGCAGCGACGATGACGGCGATACCGGCGGTGCGCTCGACCCGATGTTTGAGCAGGCCGTTGAATGTGTCATCGATGCCGGGCAGGCCAGCACCAGCCTGCTGCAGCGCCGCTGCAAGCTAGGCTATGCTCGCGCCGCCCGCATCATGGACCAGATGGAGCAGGAGAAGATCATCGGCCCCTACGAGGGTGCCAAGCCCCGCACCGTACTGGTCAGCAAAGCCCAGTGGGAAGAACGCAAGCTGAATGGACAGTACGATGAAGCCTGAGAAAACCGCCCGTAAGCGCCGTCTGCCCTGGCGCAGGATCCTGCTTCTGCCGGCCGTTCTGCTGCTGGCGGTTGCCGCTTATTTTATCGAATCCCGCAGCGGCTGGTCAGATCTATACCGTGCCGCCGGGGTCTCCCTTGATGCACCGGACGCTGACCTGCTGGCTCAGACGTCCACCACTGTTACCGTGTTGGATGTGGGGCAGGGGGACGCCGTTTTGATTGGCCAGGACGGTGTCTACTGTCTGATCGACACCGGGCCGTCCGATGCCAAAGGCGACCTTGTCCGCGATTTGCAGCTGGCTGGCATCTCCAAGCTGGATTATCTGGTTTTAACTCATCCCCACGCCGACCATACCGGCGGTGCGCGGGAAGTGTTACGCAATTTTGCCGTCGGGCAATTACTTGTACCACCCTGGGATGCCCAGGCCAGCGGCGAGACTGCCGATTGGCCGCGCGGATTGTTTGATTTGGCCGCTGAGCAGGGGACCGACGTTATCACCGCCGAGGACGGCACTGTCTACCCGCTGGGCAGCGGCACCCTGACAGTTTTGCAGGGCGGCGAGTCCGAACTGTACGACACCGACGATTCCTCCGCTCATGTCAACAACGCCTCGCTGTGCACGCTGTTTGAAGCAGGCAATTTCCGTTATCTCTCCACCGGTGATGCCGAAAGCGCCGCCGAACAGCGGCTTGTAGACCGCTACGGCAAAGCCCTGCATGCCACTTTGTTTAAGGCCGGACACCACGGGTCGTCCACCTCCAGCACCGAAGTCCTCTTGCAGGTCGTGCAGCCTCAGGCCGTGGCTATCAGCTGCGGGCTGAACAATGACTACGGCCATCCCCACGCCCGTGCTTTGCAGCGCCTGACCGACGCCGGGGCCGAGATCTACCGCACCGATACCATGGGTACCATCACTTTCACCTGGCAAAACGATACCCTCAGCGCGGCATCCGCCGACACGCTGGATGCCGCTGCCTAAGATGTACAATATAAAGGAGCCTACCATGACGATCACGGAAAAATTCCAGAACAAGCGCTGCGTCTTTTCCATCGAGTGCTTCCCGCCGAAGCAGACCACCCAGATGGACAAGATGAAAGCCACCCTGCAGGCCATGCGCGCCCTGAACCCGGATTTTATCAGCGTCACCTTTGGCGCAGGTGGTTCCGCCGGCGGCGTTTCCACCGTGGAAGTGGCCGATTACATCCAGCACGAGGTCGGCGTGCCTGCCCTTGCCCACCTGATCTGCATGGGCAATGACCAGACCAGTGCCGCCCGCATCCTGGACGAGCTGGAGCAGGCCGGTGTGCGCGATGTGCTGGCCCTGCGCGGCGACCGCACCCCGACCCGACCCGAAAGCCCGGACTTCAAGCACGCCAGCGACCTGACCGCTTTTATTAAATGGAAGAAGCCCGGTTTCTCGGTCCACGGTGCCTGCTACCCTGAGGCCCACCCAGAAGCTGCCACCCTGCAACAGGACGTGGAAAACCTGCGCATCAAGCAGGCCAACGGTGCCGAGCATCTGCTGACCCAGCTGTTCTTTGATAACATGCACTTCTATCGTTTCCTCAATCTGGCCCGCCGAGCCGGGGTAACACTGCCGGTCTCTGCTGGTGTTATGCCCATCGTCAAGCGCAGCCAGATTGAGCGCACCGTCGCTCTTTCCTCCGCCAGCCTGCCCTCGGAGTTCACCCGCATGGTCTCCCGTTTTCAGGATGACCCGGATTCTCTCTATGAGGCCGGCATTGAGTATGCCGTCAACCAGCTGCGCGACCTGATCGAGGGCGGCGCCGACGGCGTGCACCTTTACGCTATGAACGATGCCAATGTGGCCGCCAAGGTCTACGAGGGCATCAAGGACCTGCTGTAATGGAGCGGGCCAAGCCTTCTTCCATAAAACGTGCTACGGCGCTGCGCTACATGGGTGCATCTGGCTGGCAGCCGGATGATGCCACCACCGCACTGCTGGACCGTGCCGAGGAAAAGATCCTGGCGGCTGCCACGCCGCGGGCCGCTGTGCGGCGGTTGCCGCGGGCGGTGTTTCCACCGCCGGAACTGGACTGCGGCACCGATTTAACGCGCCACCTGCAAGGCTGTGATGCCGTACTGCTGATGGCTGCCACGCTGGGTTCCCAGGTGGATTCGCTGTTGCGGCGGCTGGAGCTGACCGACATTGCCATGGCCGCCGCTGCGGATGCCCTGTCCTCGGTTTTGCTGGAGCAGATCTGCGATGAGCTGGAAGCTGAATGGCGTGCCAAATTTGCCGCCGAGCGTCTCTACTTAACCGGCCGCTACGCCCCCGGCTACGGGGACTGCCCACTGGAACTGAACGATGAGCTTTGCCTGGCGGTAGATACCGTGCGCGGCTGCGGCTTGGCCATCACGCCCCAGCACTTACTGGCACCGCGCAAAAGCACCACCGCCATTTTAGGCATTGCCGATCACCCCGTGACCGGCACCCTGGCAGGCTGCACCACCTGCCACCTGCGGGAGACTTGCAGCTTCCGCAAACAGGGCACCACCTGCTTTGCTAAATAAGACGTTTTGGGGGAGTATCTGTGCAGATTCAAGAAGTTTTCGACCGCCGCCGCTTTGTCTTTCTGGATGGCGGGATGGGCACCCAGCTACAGCAGCGCGGCCTGCAGCCCGGCCAAAAGCCGGAACTGGCAGCGCTGGAAATGCCGGATGTCTTAACAGCCATCCACCGCGATTATACGGCCGCCGGGGCGGACATCCTGCTGGCCAACACCTTTGGTGCCAACGCCAAAAAGCTGGCTGGCTGCGGCCGTAGTGTCGAGGAAGTCGTCTCGGCTTCCATCGCCTGCGCCCGCCGTGCCGGGCAGGAAACCAGCGCACTGGTAGCGCTGGACATCGGCCCCCTGGGCGAACTGCTGGCCCCCGCCGGTACCCTCGCTTTTGAGGATGCCTACGAAGAATTTGCCCAGGTCATCCGCGCTGGTGCTGCTGCCGGAGCCGACCTCGTCTTTCTGGAGACGATGACCGACCTGTACGAGCTGAAAGCCGCCATCCTGGCCGCCAAAGAAAACTGTAACCTGCCGGTGTTCACTTCCATGAGTTTTGAGAGCCGCGGCCGCACTTTTACCGGCTGCACGGTGGAAAGCTACGCCGTTACCGCCGCCGGTCTGGGGGCGGATGCCATCGGCATCAACTGCTCGTTAGGCCCTGCCGAGATTCTGCCCTTTGCCCAGCGCCTTTGCCGCAGTGTTCCTGCCGGGCTGCCGGTTTTCGTCAAGCCCAATGCGGGCCTGCCCAACCCGGACGGCAGCTACAATCTGGACGCCAACGGCTTTGCCGAACAAATGCGTGAATACGCCGCCACCGGCATCTCAATGGTGGGCGGCTGCTGCGGCACCACGCCGGAATACATTGCCAAATTAAAAGAGACCTTCAACCCGCTTACCCCGGCGCAGAAGATTCCCATTCGCCGCAGCTGCCTGTGTACGCCGGTGCGCTTTGTGGACGTGACCGGCATCACTGTGGTAGGTGAGCGCATCAACCCCACCGGCAAAAAGCGGCTGCAGCAGGCCCTGCGGGAAGGGGACAGTTCCTACCCCTGCGCTCAGGCAGTGGCCCAGGCCGAGGCCGGTGCCGAGGTGTTGGACGTCAACGCCGGTCTGCCCGGCATCGATGAGCCTGCCACGCTGGAGCAGCTGGTCCGCGACCTGCAGGCCGTCACCGATCTGCCCCTGCAGTTGGACTCCTCCAACCCGGACGCCCTCTCCTATGCCCTGCGTATCTATAACGGCAAACCCATCGTCAACTCGGTCAACGGCGAGCAGAGCACGCTGGATATGATCCTGCCGCTGTGCAAAAAGTACGGTGCCGCCGTCGTCGGTCTGGCGCTGGACGAGCACGGCATCCCTGCCACAGCTGATGGCCGCTTTGCCATTGCCCAGCGCATCGTCAAGGCCGCCAACGCCGTTGGCATCCCCAACGAGGATATTTACATTGACTGCCTGACCCTTACCGCCAGCGCCCAGCAGGAGGGAGCCGTCCAGACGCTGGAAGCCCTGACCCGCTGCAAAAAGGAGCTGGGCGTGCGCACCGTGCTGGGCGTTTCCAACATCAGCTTTGGCTTGCCCTGCCGCGGCTACCTGAACACCACGTTTTTGACTATGGCCATGGTGGCCGGGCTGGACCTTGCCATCATGAACCCCAACACCCCCGAGATGATGGCCGCCGTCCGCGCCTACCGCGTGCTGACCTCCCAGGACCCGCAGAGCACCGACTACGTGGTTGCCTACGCGGATGTGCAGATCCAAACGAGCCAGGTCGGTAAGTCTGCGCCCACCGCTGCCGATGCACAAATCAATACCGCAGGCGGGGACGCCCTGTTTGAGGCTGTACGCCGCGGCTTAAAGACAGAGGCCCGTGCCGCCGCCGATGCTGCCCTGACGATGCGTGAGCCGCTGGATGTCGTCAACACCTCGCTGATCCCGGCGCTGGACGCTGTAGGCGATGGCTTTGAGAAGGGCACCGTCTTTCTGCCGCAGCTGCTGCAGGCCGCCACGGCTGCCCAGGCCGCATTCGAGGCCATCAAGGCCAAGATTGCCGCCTCCGGCCAGGCCCAGGGCAGTAAGGGCAAGATCGTCATTGCCACCGTCAAAGGCGATGTACACGACATCGGCAAAAACATCGTGCGCGTCATCCTCGAAAACTACGGTTACGATGTGCTGGATCTGGGTCGTGATGTGCCGCCGGAGCGCGTGGTGGAAGCCGTGCGCCAGACCGGTGCCAAGCTGGTCGGACTTTCGGCCCTGATGACCACCACCGTGCCCAACATGCAGGCCACCATCGAGGCCCTGCACGCTGCCAAGCTGGATTGCAAAGTCATGGTAGGCGGCGCGGTGCTGACTCCCAGCTACGCCAAGGACATTGGTGCCGATTACTACTGCAAGGACGCTAAGGCCAGCGCCGACCTTGCCAAGCAGCTTTTGGGCTAAGGCCTTGGGACAATAAAATACCCCTTGCATTTATCCTGAAAATATTGTACAATACTAAAAGCGGACAGGGCTGAATTGCGCTGTTTCGCGTACAGATGCAGGCCCCGTGCGTGGGCAGCCTGTGAACCATGTCAGGCGGGGAACCGAGCAGCATTAAGCAGCGTTTGCACAGTGCCGCGGCAAGCCTGCATCTGTACGCCAAGCAGCGCAGCCGCGTGCTCTGCCCGCCTTTTTACTGTTTTTGCAGGGAGGTGGTTTTGATGTACCGCGCACTGTACCGCAAGTGGCGTCCGCAGCGTTTTGCGGATGTCGTCGGCCAGGCTCCGATCGTAACAGCTTTGCAAAACCAGATCGCCGCCGGGCGCATCGGCCACGCCTACCTTTTTACCGGCACCCGCGGCACGGGCAAAACCACCTGCGCAAAAATTTTTGCCAAAGCGGTCAACTGTCTGGACCATTCCAGCCCGGACCCATGCTGCCAGTGCGAAGTCTGCAAGGGCATCGACTCCGGTGCCATCATGGATATTATCGAGATGGACGCAGCCTCCAACAACGGTGTTGATGACATCCGCGATCTGCGCGACGAGGTTGCCTATCTGCCCTCGGTCTGCCGCTATAAAGTGTATATCATCGACGAGGTCCACATGCTTTCCACGCAGGCCTTCAACGCCCTGCTGAAAACCATGGAGGAGCCGCCCGAGCACGTCATCTTCATCCTGGCCACCACCGAGGTACAGAAAGTCCCGGTCACGATCTTAAGCCGCTGCCAGCGGTATGATTTTGCGCGCATCACGGCCGACGACATTGCCGGGCGTCTGCGCTATGTGGCCGAACAGGAGAAGATCGACCTCGACCCCAACGCTGCCCAGCTGATTGGCCGCCTGGCCGATGGTGCCATGCGTGACGCGCTATCTATTCTGGACACCTGCGCCGGCGTGGACAATAAGGTCGACGAGGCTTTGGTCCGCCGCATGGCCGGTGTGACCGACCGCGGGTATCTGTTCGAGATCAGCGATGCCATCGCCGCCCGGGATTCCGTTGCCGCGCTGGAAAAGATTTCCGCCCTGCGCCAGCAAAGCGTGGACATGCGCCGCCTTTGCATGGAGCTGGCGGGCCATTACCGCAACCTGATGCTCTGTGCCCTGCCGGGCGGCACCTCGCTGCTGACAGGCACCTCACCCGAAGAAGAGGCCGCCTATCTGCAGCGCAAGGATTTCCCGCAGGCAGACGCCATCCGCGCTATCAACGTCTTTGGTTCCGCGCTGGAAAAAATGAGCCGCGGCACTGACCAGCGCATTGAGCTGGAACTGGCTGTTTTCTCTTTGACGCAGCCCATGGCAACTGCCACTATGCAAGCACCGGCTGCCAGCCAGCCGGTGGCAGCCGCAGCGCCGCAGCCGTTCACTTCAGCTCCCGTGTCGGCACCTGCACCCGCTGTTGCACCGCCGGTACAGCAGCCTGCCGCCGTGCCTGCCGTCCCACCCATCCAGACGGACGACCCGCCGCTGCCGCCGGACCCGGAATTTTTGCAGCCGGAGCTGCCGCCGATTCCGCAGCCCACGCCTGCCACCGCCGCACCTGCTGCTACACAGCCTGCAACCCGCAAACGGGAGCCGCCCAAAGAGGCGGGCCCGCTGGAGCCGTTCATATATTGGCCCAATGTACTGGCTGATCTGGAAGAGACCGACGCAATGCTGATCTCTTTTCTGCGCAACACCCGCGCTTACTACGATGGCCGCCGCGTGCTGTTTGAGTGCAGCGATGCTTTCCGCGATTACATCCGCAGCAACCGCGAGGTCAGCAAAAAGCTGAAAGAATCCATCTACCGTGTTTCCCACATCCGCTGCAACATCGGCCCCTATGAGGAGCTCAAAGACAACGCTTCCGATACGCCTGCTGTTTCCATCGACCAAACGCTGAAAAACATGCAGGCCCTCGGTGTTGATATTAAAATTGAAGACAAATAAGATTTGGAGGATATATCCATGAAAGCAAGACTACCCAAAGGCTACGGCCGCCCCGATCCCAACGCCATGATGCGCCAGGTCCAGAAAATGCAGGACGAGATCCGCGCCAAGCAGGAGGAGCTGGAGGCCAAAGAGTACACCGGTACCGCCAGCGGCGAAATGGTCACCGTTACCATGACCGGCAAGCACGAGATCACCGCTGTCAAGATCAAGCCCGAGGCCGTTGACCCCGAGGATATCGAAATGCTGGAAGACCTCATTGCCGCCGCCGTCAACAGCGCTGTTGCGGCCGTTGACAAGGAGTCCGAGGAGGAAATGGCCAAGATGACCGGCGGGCTGAACATTCCCGGTCTGGGCTAAGAGGCCGTATCTATGCCGCAGAATTTAGAGCCGCTGGAAAATCTGGTGGATCAGTTTGCCCGGTTTCCCGGCATCGGCCGCAAAGGCGCCACCCGCATGGCCTACGAGGTCATGGGCATGTCTAACGAACAGGCCATGGAACTGGCCCAAGCCATTGAACATGCCAAAAAGGATCTGCACCGCTGCCGCATCTGCCAGGACTATACCGCAGGCGAGATCTGCAAGATCTGCCTTTCCCAAAAGCGCGACCGCAGCGTGATCTGCGTGGTGGAAAGCCCGCGCGACATCAAATCCATTGAGCGCACCCACGAGTACAACGGCCTGTATCACGTACTGCACGGCCTGATCTCGCCCATGGACGGCATCGGTGCCGAACAACTTTGTATCAAAGAGCTGTTGGCCCGCCTGAACGACACCGTCAAGGAGGTCATCATGGCCACCAGCCCGACGGTGGAGGGCGAAGCCACCGCCATGTATCTGGCCAAGCTCATCAAGCCGATGGGCATCAAGACCACCCGCCTGGCTTACGGTCTGCCGGTAGGTTCCAGCCTGGAATATGCCGACGAGACCACCCTGTACCGCGCCATGCAGGGCCGCGGTGAGTTGTGACAGGATGCGCTTGACTTTTTTGCATAGACGCGCTATACTTTAAATCCCGCCAGAGAGAAAAGAGGTGAGCTTCATGGCTGAGGAAAAATCCGGCAAAAAGGTGATTGCCCTGAACCGTGAGGCCCGCCACGAGTACTTTGTGGTGGAAGCCCTGGAAACAGGCATCGAGCTTGTCGGCACCGAGGTCAAAAGCCTGCGTGCCGGCGGAGCCAACCTGAAAGACTCCTGGGCCGACATTGACGACGGCGAGTTGATCGTAAAGGGCATGCACATCAGCCCCTACGACCACGGCAACATCTTTAACAAAGATCCGCGCCGTCCCCGCCGTTTGCTGGCCCATAAAAGCGAGATCCGCCGCCTGGGGCAGCAGATCAAGCTGCAAGGTTACACGCTGGTTCCGCTTTCGCTCTACTTTAAAAAGGGGCGTGTCAAGCTGGAACTGGGCTTGTGCAAGGGCAAAAAATTGTATGACAAGCGTGCCACTGCTGCCGCACGCGATGCCAAGCGTGATATCGAGCGCGCGCTGAAATCCCGGTAAAGGCAGCAAAAAGTCTGTTTCAAGCTAACCTTCCCGGTGGGGCGTTGCCCTACCGAATATGCGGGGCTGTAAAGGTTTCGACGGGGGGAGAGAGGCGTGAGCAGCGGGCCGTGGCGGTGCACCACGATAAAAGCGCCAAACTTAAATTAACTGACAACGATTATTCTGTTGCCGTCGCTGCCTAATTAGGCGCGACCGTCCTGCCTGCATCAGTACCGTGCAGGGCCAGGGCGTCGATTAGGTACTGAACATGAACGGGCTTGAGCTTGGCCGCCCGTCAGGTATTAACGAAGCTACCAAGGTGTAGTGTGTGTATGCTCGCCCGCACCAAGGGAAATCCAATAAACATACTGCGCCCGGAGATACTCTAACTAATTTCTTTTCGGACATGGGTTCGACTCCCATCAGCTCCATTGAAAGGCCCCCTTGCCGTGTCCCGGCAAGGGGGCCTTCGTTTATGGCTAAGTCTGATGAAGAGCCGAACAGGGCGGCGATGCCGCAGTGCCGGGAGCGACAGTCCTACGGGCTGTCGCTTAACCTGCGGGGGACAGACACTTTACCCGATTCTTTTATACTAGGTTATAAATCCGCAACGCCGTAGTCATTCAAGCAATGGTAAATGCCCTCCTGCGTGGCATCAAACCTTATCCCATATCCGCGCAGTTTTCCGCAATCCATCGCTAGATTCCGCTGCCAGTCCACTGCTTCTATCAGGTTATCTACATCCGGCAGCCGCAAAGCCTCAGCAAAGGCTAAAGCGGTCGTCACCATATCCTCTCTGTTTTCGCTGCCGTAATTGTATACGCCGCCGGGCAGCTTGGCAGCAGGCACCAGGTTTTCTACCGCCTGCCGCACGTAGGTGATGCCACGGTAGTCACGGTTAGAGAAGCGCAGTTTTTCTCCATACATCGTCGCTTTTATCAGGTTCAGCGGCAGGTTGCCCCGGATGGGTAGTCCATAGCTGGGCAGGTCGTACATCCAGGTTGCACGCAGCAATACTGTGTCCGGGCAGGCATCCAACATGCGTTGCTCCATTTCCAGTTTCTGACGGCCGTAGACGTTGACAGGAGAGAGTTCCATCGTTTCCGGCAGTGAGCCGGGCTGCTGCACGCCGGCGTAGACCTGGTCAGAGCTGAAGCCCACCAGCTTTGCTCCACGCTGCGCGGCGGTGCGCGCCAGCCAAAGCGGCAGCTCCACATTGGCGCGGTAGGCTTCCTCCGGGTGCTGCTCCGTGTAGCCAGTATCAGAGATGGCCGCCGTGTGCAGGATCACGTCCGGCTGCGCCTTAGCAATACTCTGCATCAGCTGCAGTTCGGTGCAGCTGGCCATCCAACCTTTGGGCGGGGTCAGCACCTCATAGTTTCCCTGCAAAAAACGGCAGGCACGCGCGCCCACAAAGCCGCCTGCACCGGTAACAAAAATACGTTTCATCGTTGCATCCCCACTTTTATACTTTTATTTTGTATTCTACCATATTTTTGAGATTTATGATATAATGGTGTCATGAAAATTTTGTTTGTGTATCTGGTCATCATCAATCTACTGTCGCTGTTTCTGATGGCAGAGGATAAGCGCCGTGCCAGACGGCACCTGTGGCGCATCCCTGAGCGTACCCTGTTTGCGGCAGCCCTCGTTGGCGGCAGTGTGGGTGCGCTTTTAAGCATGTACCTGTTCCATCATAAGACCCGCCATTGGTACTTTGTGGTCGGCATGCCGCTGATTTTGGCGGCACAGCTGGCGGCAGGGTGCTGGCTGTTGGCGGGGTGAATTTGATATTTTTTCGTCAATGTAGCTTGATATATAATTAACTTTGTGAAGTATTTTGTCATTTTAGCCAACGACGAACGTATTTTGCCCACTTGCCGCAGTAATCGCGCATTTCCTTTGCAAAGCCTGTTTTGGGTGCTATAATTGTTGTGTAAATGTTGCGCAGTGGTTGTTCTGCGCTAAAATAGTGAGGTAGTTTGTATGTCCATTTTTGAGAATTTTGAAAAGAAACTGCAGGCCGAGCCGAAGTCCATCGTCTTTACCGAGGGCACCGACGCTCGCATCCTTTCCGCCGCCAGCCGTCTGCTGGCAGGCAAGACCCTGAAAGTCATTCTGTTGGGTGAGCCTGAGGCTGTTAAAAAGGCCGCCGCTGAAGACAATTTTGACATCACTGGTGCCGAGATCATCGATCCTACCGCTTATCCTGAATTTGACGCTATGGTCGCCAAGATGGTCGAGCTGCGCAAGGGCAAGATGACCGACGAGCAGTGCCGTGCCGCTCTGTCCAAGGGCAACTACTTCGGCACCATGCTGGTCAAGATGGGCAAGGCCGACTGCCTGCTGGGCGGCGCTACTTACTCCACCGCTGACACCGTCCGTCCCGCTCTGCAGCTGATCAAGTGCAAGCCCGGCATCAAGTCTGTCAGCTCCTGCTTCA
>ERZ1034976.1265-NODE-1265-length-20034-cov-6.050803_pt1 | contig 20034 bp, 10 predicted proteins | sample MGYA00520623_ERZ1034976 | MGnify/ENA primary metagenome ERZ1034976 (study PRJEB33766, sample SAMN09781774) | gut metagenome | biome: gut microbiome | host: Homo sapiens | place: Madagascar | study: EMG produced TPA metagenomics assembly of the PRJNA485056 data... | reverse complement strand
CGGCATCACAATATCCATCAGGATCGCATCGAAATAATGCGCTTCCTTCTCCATAAAAAGACGCATCCCGGTTCCCGCCGGACATGCGTCTCTTATTGTATCTTTATGTATGCCTTCGTTTCGATATGACATATATGCCTTCGCTTCGGTATGCCTTAGCTTGTCATCTCTGTGCCGTCATAACGCGCCAGATCCATGATCTTCTGAAGCTCCGCTCCCTCAACCGGCGCCTCGCCCAGACTCTCATGCCTGCCATCCGGCAGAATCTGTCCTAATGTGCGCACTTCCTTTTCCGCCGTCATCTCAATCGTGTAGTAACCCGCTTTCTTCGTCTGCGGATTAAACGTAATATAGATACGATAGCAAAGCGGGGCTGCCAATGCTTTCTCCGGCAGATCCACGCGGATCAGCGTCAGATCCTCCGCAATGTCAAGCGCCATAACCGAATAGTCTGCCTCTGTGTACGGATAGAGCTTCGGCTCCTTATACGTCTCGGCAAAAATATGGTTCACGAACTCCTCGCGCTCCTCACAGAGCTTCTGGACAAAGGTCTCTCCCTCTGCATACAGGCGCTTCGGCAGAACTCCGAACTCCACCTGCTTTTTCACAAACACGTTAAACTGCTGCGGTGTCATCTTCACCTGCCGCATCTGTGCCGCCTTCTGATCTGCCTCATGCAGCTTCCGTACAAGTTCGGTCTTTAATACAAGGTTATCCGAGAACGGATTGATGACCAGTCCGGTCAGCTCCAGTTCCGGCTTCACGACGATGTTGTTGCACGCCGGGAACGGCATGAAAAGAAGTGCCTGGCTCTTCGGCTCCTCCGGCATCTGCTCCTTGGAAGTATATGCCACAAAAAACTGCTCGCCCTTGTTGTTCTTGAGGAAACACGGGGTCGGCTGATCCGGCGCCTTAAGCATTGCCGGCACATACAGCTTGGTCGGGCGAAGCAGGTTTAACACCGTGGTAAGGTTCTCCTTGGTGCGCTCCGCCGCATACTGCTTAATCGCTTCCTCTAATCTATCGTTGGTGATCTCCATTGTCATTTTCTCGTCCATCTTATAAGTATCCTTTCCTATGCTCCGATGTCGCTAAAATGAATTATATCATATCTTTCCCATAAAATGAACTGTTTTCTAATCCACAACAAAGACTGAGATATCCTGTGTCAGACGCTGTGCCGTCTGATCGCATCTGCCAACTTCATCTGTGACCGTATCCGCCTCGGATTTGACTTCCACGGTCTTCTGTGCAATATCGGTCGTTCCCTTGGCACCTTCGTTCGTTGCCGTTGCAATTCCCTCCATCGCATCCAGCACTCCATCGATTGATGCCAGCAGTTCCTCCGATGTCGCGCTGAAATCGCTGATCAGTGCATCAATCTTTCCTGCATCCTGGTTGTATGCATCAGCCACCGCATCGAACATGTCATAGCTTGCCACGACATCATTTCCCACAAATGCAAGCAGCTGCTCCGCATCGGAAGAAAGCTGTGCGACAGAAGTCGTAACTTCCTCCGTCACCTTCTGTATCTGGGTAACAGTCTGCTTGGACTGATCTGCAAGTCCGCCAATTTCTGTTGCCACAACGGCAAATCCTTTGCCTGCCTCCCCGGCGCGTGCTGCTTCAATCGAAGCATTTAACGCAAGCAGGTTTGTCTGGTTTGTAATCTCCATGATCGCCGATGATAACACTTCGATCTGCTGAACTACCTTTGCAGCCTCAAGTGCCTTTGTAAGGCTCTCCCGTATCTCATTGTGGATCCGGCTCGCATGCTCACGCTGTTCTCTGGTATCGTTCTGTGCCTTTGATGCCCGCTCGTGTATATCTGCTGCCTGCTGTGCCCCATCCTGCGAACGATTTGCAATATTTTTCGCCGCCTCCTCGATCTCGAGAGACATACTCTTGATCGTGTCAGTGGATGCCGCGGTCTCCTCCATGCTTGCAGCAAGTTCCTCTGTCGTTGCGGAAACGTCCTCGATATTGCCGTTCAGCGTAATCACATTCGTCTTGACCGTATCGACGACCTCCCCGATTACATAACTCTCATTTTTCACTTCTCTGATAAGATCTCTGATCTGGCACTTCATATTCTCAAGGCGCTCGCCGAGAATACCAAAGTCGTCCCTGCGGTTCTCAAGCTGTACCGGCAGCGGCTGCGAAAAATCACCCTTTGTAATATAACCGATGTACGTGAGTGCAACCTGAAATGATTTGCTCAGTGAAAACGCCATATAAAGACAGACCGCCATAACAATCACAACCAGAAAACTTCCCGTTCCGATAATCGCAAGCAGTGCACTTTTTACATTCTCCTTCATTGCCTGTGTCTCTTTGGCAACAGTCTCATCAATATAATCGATATAATTGCCCGTTCCAACAACCCATCCAAACGGCTCAAATGCCCTGCTGTAGGAGCGCTTCGGAGAGGACTCCGTCTCCCCTTCCTTCGGGAATACATAATCTGTATAACCACCGTCCGGCTCCTGTCCGACACGTATAATCTCTTTTACCATCTGGTAACCGTCCGCATCCTTTGTCTCCATACGGTTTGTTCCCTCGGTCTCGCTTCCGAGCAGAACAACATTGTCTCCGTCATAGGTATCCGCCCAGAAATAACCACCGTCTCCATACCGGAGTTCCCTTAAAAGATCCGCTCCGCGCGTTTCGGCCTCCTCATAGGAATAGTCGCCGTTTTCATAGCCCGCATACACCGCATCCAGCATGGAAATTGCATTATCCACCTGATTCTTGATATTCTCATCATAATCCTCTTCAATACTTGTACGGAGAACGCTCTCTGATCCCTCCTCCATAACCAGCATCCGGTTCACTGCCAGAACTCCGATCGCCAGTGTTCCAATCAGCGTAATCAGCGCAAGAATAATCATCTTCCAACGCACGCTCACATTTTTCATACCCATCCGACTCCTTCCTGATAGTTATTTCTTTTATTATCCTACTTTTTCATTTTTTTGTCTATAGATGTTAATTATTTTGCAATCTTTCCCCGTTTTTTGTAAATATTGCACATATATCACTTACAGATAACGCGATAACACTTATGGAACCGGATGATTCTTACATATGAGTACCATAGAAAAGCCTGTGTTCTTCTGGAACGGACTGATTCCCACGTCCCCGGGCTGACAGCAGATGTCTTCCACATGCCAGCACCCCTGCCTCTTCCATTACGAAGAAGCAGGGGTGCGCTTTTTGTTTCTATATGTTTTTAAAAACAGTACCTGTTACACCGTTTTTTTATCTTCTGCAACTTTGAATTTGCGGATCATTTCACGCAGACTTTCCGCCTCACTGCTCATCTCCTGGCTGGCAGCTGCGCATTCCTCTGATGTTGCCGAATTTGTCTGTACAACATCATTGATCTGCTCAATTCCCTCATTAATCTGCTTAATTTCTGTCGTCTGTGTCTCCAACGTCTCTGCAATATTTGTAACTTCGGTCGTAATTACTTTGGAGTTCTCAGCAACCTCTTCTAATTGTGCCGCAGTCTGTCCCGCAATCACCATTCCCTTTTCCACAGCTTTCACAGAGGTTTCAATCAGAGTCGCAGATTCCTTTGCCGCCTGGGCGCTCTGATCTGCCAATACGTTTACCTGATTTGCCACAACTGCAAATCCCTTTCCAGCCTCTCCGGCTCTTGCAGCCTCAATGGAAGCATTCAGTGCCAGCAGATTTGTCTGGGATGCAATTTCGTTGATTGTCGTGATAATCTTATCAATCTCCTTTGATGCCTCGCTGATCTCATGCATGGAATCAACCATTTCATGCATCTTGCCATTACTTTCTGAAATGGCATTTCCAAGTTCATCCACTTTTACACTGATTTCTTTTGCAGACTGTGAATTTTTTTCCACCTGTTCTGAAACACCTGTAACAGTTGCTGTAAGCTCCTCTACTACCGCAGCCTGATTTGTAGCTCCATCTGCAAGATCATTGGAGCTTGATGCTACCTGCTCTGCTGCGCCGGAAACTTCATTGGAAACATTCTGGATTCCTTTGATCGTACCTGCCATACTTGCCTGAAATGCCATAAACGAATTTAAAATACCGACAAAATCCCCTCTCCACTCCACCTCAGGATGAACATCAAAATTTCCTTCTGAAAAGAGCTTCATGGAGCGGTCAATATCATCTACATAGGTTCCCAGTATACGAATTGATTTCCGCATACTGTGTGCCAGTTTTCCGATCTCATCATCGGAATGATATTCCAGCGTACTGTGCAGATTCCCTTCTGTTAATTCCATTGCAACGTCCTCAATCGCATGTAATGGCTCCAGAATTGTTTCAAGTACTCTCTTACTTGTTTTCCGCGTCAAAGTAAATGCAAAAACCAGGCAGACAATAATCACAACAAATCCTGCAACCGTACAGACTACCATATTTCTGACTGTCTCGCTGCTTGCCTCATCTGTCAGTTCATCTAATTTTATCGCAATTTCTACTACTTTATTTAAAGCCGGGGTACAATCATTAAGAATTGCATCTGTGGCATTCTCATCGTTTCCGTTTTTTATTTCTTCCATAATGGAATAACCAATTTCTCCCCAGTCAGAAAGAGCCGTTGCATATTCCTCGTAATTTTCATCGGAAAGGACTTCTGTTTTCTTTAAAATCTGCAGTTGGGAATCAACTTCTGAAAGCAGTCTTTTTACTGTTTGTTCATAGTTATCGTAAGAGGAGGTATCCTCATTTAATGCCATCTCTCTGATATTTCTTGCTGCAGCATTAACGTTAATCCTGCAGATTTTTACTGCCTGGTCTGCTACATTAACATCCTCAACATAATGCATCATATTGGCAAACAATACACCTATAATTACAACAGAAAGCAGGCCAGAGATCAACATCATTGTAATGACTTTTCTATATCCGTAGTCTATCCTTTCCTTTAAATGCATGTTTTCCAATTTCTTCTTCATCATACTCTCTTGTGATATCATGGGATTCTTATTCCTTTCGCTTATTTTTAGTATATCCTTAGTACTAATACACTAATATATCAACTTCTTTTTAAAAGTCAATACACGTCATTTATTTTACTTTTATTTTACATCTGACCGTTTCGGCAATCTGTCCAAAAACTCACATCGGATTCTCAAGATATTCCGCGAGCACCTGGTACAGTCTCTGCGGCTCCACCGGCTTTGCAAGATAGTCGTTCATTCCGGCTTCCTTACAGGCATCCATATCCTCGCGCGCGTCCTTCGCGCTCATTGCGATAATCGGAATCATCTGCGCATCCTTGTGCGGCACCCGTCTGATCTGCCTTGCCGCCTCAAAGCCGTCCATCTTCGGCATCACAATATCCATCAGGATCGCATCGAAATAATGCACTTCCCTCTCCATAAAAAGCTCCAGCGCCTGCCGTCCATCTTCCGCACAGACGACTTCCACGCCCCGGCGCTCCAAAAGCTTCCGCGTAATCTCAACATTGAGTGGATGGTCCTCCGCGAGAAGCACCCGCTTCCCCTCGAGCGCGGCAAACGCCTGTCTGGACCCCCCGCCTCTTGCCACTTCCTTCTGCGGCTGAATATCCGCGAGCGGAAGATCCAGATGCACCTTCACCTTCGTGCCCTCGCCGATCGCACTCGTGACTGCAATACTTCCGCCCAACTGCTGCACAATATTCTGTGTAATTGCCAGCCCCAGTCCGCTGCCGTGCCGCCGTTCCGCCTCATTCCGTCTTTCCTGCGTAAACGGCTCAAACAGCAGTTCCTGAAACTCCCTGCTCATGCCGATTCCGGTGTCCGCGACAACATAATCCGCAGAAAAAGTACCGCTGTGAACCGCATAATTGCATACCCGAAAAGAGATCTCTCCCCCTTCCGGAGTGAACTTGACCGCGTTCCCCAGCAGATTAAAAAAGAGCTGCTCCAGCCGGATCGGATCCACCATGACATTCAGACTGTTCTCGCCGCCGGACATGTGAAATGTGATCCCCTTTTTGGCGCACTCCGGCTCTGTCATATCCCGGATCGCCTCCATAAAATCCTCGAGCGCATACGGCTTCGGATGCAGCCGGAATCTCCCCAGTTCAATCATGGAAACATCCACAAGATCATTCAAAAGCCCCATCAGAAACCGGCTCGCCGTATCAATTTTTCCAAGACATTCCACCATCTTCTCCGGGTGATCCGACTCTTCAAGTCCGACCGCCGTCATTCCCATGATCACGTTCATCGGCGTCTTGATGTCATTGCTGATGCGGGAGAGAAAATCCGTCCTTGCATCCGCGACATGCTGCAGCGCCTCATCCCTCTCACGCTCCGCTTTCCGGATCAAAACGATGCTGACCGCCAGTATCGCTCCGAGAAGCAGCAGGAAAATCAGCAGCAGGATTCCGCTTTCCCCCATGGTCTTTTTCCTCCAACAAGTATCATTCCGACAAGCAGCACCACCACTGTCGCCACCTGATCCGGTGTCCCAAAAACAATGTCACGCACAAAACTCCACGCCGCGTGAAACGCTCCGATTCCCCATATATTTCCGCGCCGGATCAGATAAAGCGCCGCGAAAATACCGAACAGCATACCGTTTAAAAATGCAAGCGGCACCTCCACGGCTCCCGCCGCGTACGGAAGCGCACCGATCACCGCACTGATAAGCACCGCCACCGTCATCGAATAGCGCCGCGCGATCGTTACCATCAGGTAACTGCGGTACAAAAGCTCCTCCGCCATCCCCTGGATCAGATATCCCAGGAGAAACAACACCAGCATCCCCGGCGCCGTTCCGGTAAACAGCTGCGCATTTCCCGTCGCCACCGCGATACCCCCCGTGACCGCCGCAAATACCACCCCAAGTCCCAGTCCAATGGCATATTCCCGCAGCGCGTGCTCCTTCACAAAACCGATCATCTCAAAGCTGCGCTTCTGGAACTTCCTGCAGAATAAGACGACCACCAGAAGCATGGCAATTCCGGAAAAAAGCTTTAACACCGCGTAGGCATCCGAACCCGCAATCTGCGTCGACACCTCCGACAGCTGTTCCATATCCCCGGAGGCAGCCGCATCCTGATATGCCGTGTTCGTATTCAGCAGCACAAGCTCTCCCGGCAGCAGAATCAGCATCTCTCCAAATGCCGCAATGATGTACACCGTCACAAACACCAGCAATTCCACCAGCCAGTGCTGCCCCTTCTGTACCTTTTTCGACTGCTCAACGAGCTTCGGACAATCTATGCTCTCTTTCATCTCAATCTCCCATCCTGCGTGTGGGCTTCTGTCTGCCCGCTGCGACATTTCATTTTACGGAAAACTGCCTGTTTCCGCCGTTTTTCTGCACTTATCATAACATAAAAAATGGAGCGATGCAAAAATTTCCTGCACCGCTCCACACGCATTTTCTGTTTATCTTTTACTCTTTATCACCCAGTACTCCTATCATTTCAATGCAAACACACCGGCATAAAGCGAAAATTTCATATGTTTTATAAACTGAAAATACATATTGATACATAATTACTACAATCTTGAATGTTTATAACATCTACCAGTTGCCTTCCCCTTCTTCATCGTCAACCAAAGAGGATACTATCGCAAGTACATGAGTGTTGACAGACTCTTACCTCTTTTCCCACTCTGTCCACACTGACTGTAGATATAATTCTAAATCTTTTGTACCTTATTGATCTGCTAGATAGCCTCATGGAACTCTTTCAGTTTTCCCCCTCATATTCGTTCCCCAGTAGCAATCACATGTCCAACTGATTTTTCTTTGACACTTATTCTGGATTTTCTTTACAGTTCTTCCATCCGCCAGTTCCATATAGCTGCTCATGAAAAAATCCGAGTTTTTTGTTGTCATACGTTCCAATAACAACTCCACGATCTAAAAATACATTGAATTCCTCGCAACACGTTTCTGGAAGAAGACAGCATGAATAACATGCAGCAAGATTCAAAGAATCTCTTCCTTGCCCGTTACTCAGCGTGCATACTGGATCGTTGGAGCAAATGACGGCCGATTCGATTGCTTTTCTATATATGCGTGGAAACGTATCGTATCTTCCTTGACGGATAAGACCGCCGAGCGTGCCTTCCGAGTCCCCGCTTGCCGTGTAAATCAAAATTCCTGCCATTTCCTTGCCGTCTGCGGCTTCGCCGCAGTATATTCTTTCCTTCAGTGAGGAAATGTTGTATCCGCATTCAAAGCTCAGCTGTTTAATCAGCAGATGCGAAATGGTATGTAAAAGAAGAAATTTCCCAGAAATCTTCCTTTTATGCTGTCTTCCGATAAAAGATTTATCATAGTTTTCTTGAAGCATGTTTACGCGCTTTTCTAGCGTTACGTTTCCGCTTCTCCATGCATTTATTAAATTCTCGTCAAATTCGATGAAAATTCCTTCACCGTACACGTTATAACCCGGATACCAGTCATCTTCCGCCTTTTTGACAGAGACAAACTTGGAATCCGAACCTCCGTCCGTTATCATGGTCGCGGAAAACGGGCTGATCCTTGAGAATCCAAGCATCACTTGCACCTCCCGGATTTTTTCGATTAGGGAAATACTCTTTACAAACGGAATGTCGTATTTTTTTATGTCAGTTCCGACACGCTTAAAATCATCGTAGTCCGTTCCCGTGACGGAAGCACGCCCAGAAAGAGCATCAAATTCCGCCGCCCTATATTCTATGCTGCCCGTATCGTAATTGATCTCCTCACACGTAGACATTCGTCTGTTCAGAATTTCGCGCACCTGATCCCGTCTACACCCAATGTTATCCGCAATCTTTCCCGCATATTCATCAATCTTACTCTCTACGAAAGCCTCCGTCTGGTCTTCCGTCAGGTTCATGCTAGTCTTCATGTCCATGGTCGTTTTGATCGCTGTCCTAAAGTCTTCATACAGAGCACTGTCTTCAATGCGGTTATTGATGATGTCCGAAAACGGCGGAATGACAAGGGAACTTGCCGTTACCGGGAAATACACGGAAGAACTTCCCCTTTGCAGCACCTTCGGGTAACACGGGCAAGCATCCGTCTGATTTTTCCACGGATGTCTTCCCTCGCATGTGAAATCAAATTTGTTTTCCGTTTTCTCATCTAGCCGTTCAAATTCTCCGTCGTTGAAAGCATCCTTTAATGTAGCCGATGCCCCGCACGTGCATTTCAGGCTGAGACCTTCCAGTCCTTCCGAAGCGACTGGACTTGTCGTGAATGTAAGCTGCGGACTCGAGCAAATCTGTTTCGGACCACCGAAACACTTTGCATGCGTCCATTTCACCCACGGGAAATCATTGATGTGTCCCCGTCCGCACACTGTGACGATTCTCGCCACGACAAGTTCAACGCGATCCTTCGGGCAGTAAAGCCAACGGCTCATGTTTCTGTTGTTTGTTTTTTCCTGTTCCTTTGCCTTTTTGTCAAACTCGGCAATCCATTTCGAAAGAGGCTGGAAGCGGCGGCATTTCGGGCAGAAATACCATTCCGGGAATCGAGCATATGCGATTCCGTCCCGGTTTTTGCCGCCCGCAGGCATTCCGAAATACCGCACTCCCAGTGATTTTTCCAGTCGTTCATCGTGAATGCGCACAATCTGATCATTCCAGTATTCGGGAGCCGCCGTCATGAGCGTCTGGGAAGGGAAATCAACCATTGCCCCGACACCGTACTGCAGCACCGCCTGAGATGCGCGCACCGAATGCGATGTCGCATTCAGTCTGATTTTTTCAATATTCCTGTCCGCCATTTTCTTCGTCCTCCTTCCACTCGATGATGGAGCCCGGCACCATTACGTCAACGTTTCGCATGGATGTCATAGTTTCAAATGCCGGATCCGCCCGGAAGGTTCCAAACACTTTCATCAGACGTTCTCCCGGAGCATCTGGATTGTTCACCATGAACTTCCTGCCGTAGCAGAAGATTTTTTCCGCATCCGTTGCCAGATCATCCCATTTTTCCAGAATATCCTCCATTTCCCTTTTAAGATCGGCAGAATCATCCTCCATGTAAGGATTGATGCGGCGGTTAACGTCTATACAACGTTTTATCATGTATCCGCCGATATCCTCAATCGCCTTTTTGCAGTTTTCCCTGCGAAATTTTATCGCATCATTTTCACCCGACAATTCTCCCACCGAAAGTCTTATGTAGGCAATCAGAACCGCGTGAAGTGCCCTTTTCCTCGCAGGTGCCGAGAACGGAGTGGCTCCCGTCGGTTCAACGTGACGATAGAATGATTCATGATACGGTCTAAACTGTTCATAATGGGATCTGTCGCGACTCTTGCCTCCGTCATACATGGTGAAGGCCACGCCCGGGAATTCACGTCCAACACGGCTTGATGCTTGGATGTATTCGCTAGTGAGTTTTGGCTGTCCTACCAGAAGCATCACATTCAACCGCGCCACGTCAATTCCGACAGAGATCATGTTCGTTGCCAACAGAACATTGCACGGATACGGCGGCAAATGCTTTATCATGTTTTCCGTCGAATATTTATTCTTTTCCAATTTATCTAGTGTCTGATTCAGCTGGGTGGTAGAAACCCGGCTGGTCAGTTCATCCGCAGTTCCGATTTTTCTCACTTCCGCGTTTGATTTCAGACGGTAGCACATTCTCTTCATGAAGTCCTTGACGTCATCATCCACCATGGTCGCCGCCTTGCCGAGATCCTTCAGACTGTTGTAATAGGCCGTGAGCGTCCACAGCTTGTCCTTTACTTCGTCACTGACATCCATGTCCTTCGCTTTCTGCAGCATTGCGGCCATGGAGCGTATCTCCATCATTGCCTTGGTCTTGCCGGACGGCATGAGTCCCACGTATTTTCTTCCAAAATTTTCCTTCTCGTAATCAATCTTCTTTTCCCTTGCGAAGAAGGAATCCTCCGCGTCCAGTGCTGGATGCGGGAACTGGCTGACATCCCGGTCGTAAAGAGCGGCGCACTGCTCAACCGCCCGGCGTATTGTTGCCGTTGACGCCACAATCTTGGTCACGTTTCCTTTTCTGCAGCACAGCGCATCCACCGCGCTTTCATACAGACCGACCATGGTTCCGAGCGGGCCGGAGATCAGATGAAGTTCATCCTGTATGATAAGCTCCGGCGCTCGGTTTTCGGAATTAAATGCAAAGAAATTCCCGATCCGATTCTCCCACGGAAGCATTGCGAATTTATCCACCGTTCCGAAAAGGAGCGTCGGCGGTTCATTGTACAGTTCCTCGTCCACCACCTGAACCGGAAGCCCGTTCCCGAACGGGCATGCCTGCCTCGTACAGTAAAGAGCAAAGTGATTCCCACCATGCATCTTGTAACCGAAAGCGCCGCGAATCTTTTTATCCCTGTCTCTTTCCGGCGTCATGCGGGTTCCGCACCACGGGCACTTCAGGACTTGGAATTTATTGTATGTGTCCTTGGCATATTCCAGGTTGTACGACGTGGCTTTATGCAATTTTTCCAGATTCTTTTTCGCTCCGTCATCGGTGTTCGGTGTATGTTCCCCTCCGATCCACAGTCCTATGGTGATCGGAGTAGTTCCGAGTGCATAACGTCTGTACCGTGATTTCTTTGATTCGCAGTCCTTTCGGATGAATTCACAGGCACAGATAAGCGTCGATGCTCTCGTAAACTGCTGTGCCGCAAGAAGCCTGAGCGTATAACGCATGATGACGGTTGTTCCTCCGCCCTGCGCGGGATGACGGAAACGACGGTAAAAAATGGTCATTGCGGTAAGACCCAGATAGGCTTCCGTTTTTCCACCGCCGGTCGGGAACCAGATCAGATCCACCAGGGAACGGTCGGCGCTGTCATCATCGGTCACCGATGCAACATCCAGAAGCATGAACGCAAGTTGGAACGGTCTCCACGCATACCGATCCTTTGAAAAAGTCTCATCCGCTGTTCCGTAATCAATGTCATTCAGAGCTTTCGACAGGTCCTTTTTATCCGGGTACGATGCCGGATATTCCCTCTGAATCGCGAGCTGGACGCGCTGCATGAACATGGCGCGGTTGGCAAGCTGGAAGGCATCCCATGCCATGTCATCTTTTTCAAGGATGCGGATTCCGTTTCTCATGCGTTCACACGCTTCCCGGCAGCCCTTCAGATTCCTGTCGGCTGCCTTTGCAAAACGTGATTCCAGCGCATGCGAACGGGCAACCAGATCATCGATCCATGCGGAATACGCATTGACCAGACTTTCCAGATTGCGGATTTTCACGTTTTTTTCCGTATCGTTCAGATCGGAAAGATATTTCATGGACAGTGTCAGGTCGCTGACCCCGCAATCCCCCGGAAGCGCAAAGTCCATGGATGGCACTTCAAATTCTGGGAAAAAGTCGTTCCGTATGAATCCTTTCCCGTTTTCATCGATCTTCCAGTTGACCGCCGTTCCAAGACCGGTTCCGTACACATGCTTGTTTCTGTACTGAAGTTCAAGGGACTGCTCTTCTTCATCAAGAAGATCGAAATTCAAAACTCCTGAATATTTTTCAAACGAAAACGCATTGTCTTCCGAATTTACCCGAAGCTCCGGCTGAAAAATGCAGTTGCTGCTCTGCGGTCGTCCCGTTTTGGCATTGACCGCCATGATCGTCAGGGCCGTGGTGCCATTTTCCATTTTTCTTCTGAGCGCCGTAATTTCCACAAGGTCATGATTCGCAATGCACGTTTCATTCGCGTAATCCCCGTCCCCGAACACGATTTCGTAATTATTCAGTTTGCGCGGTTCTCTGACGTAACCGCTCTGCAGCTGATCGGCGAGTTTGTACAGATTATCAATAAGCTGATCCTCATCCGTATCCAGCAGATCCCGTTCCTTCAGCTGACGGACCGTTTTCCGGTTGATTCCGTTGATCAGTCTCAGGGTCTTTTCTTCCTTATCATATCTGACGTAGCCGTCAAATTCTTCCGGGACGGTCCATTCTTCCGCATTTGCGGGCGTAAACGGAATCCTACAGTCTTCCATGTGCGCATCTCTGTATGTGGCGTACTTTAAGGAAATTCTGACACGGTCGGTATTTCCTCTAACCAAAAACGTGATTCCGAAAGAGGACGGCATGTTCTGGGCGGCCAGACTGACTTCCTCATCCAGATTATCCTCCGAATCCGAGTCATCATCGTCCTCATCGGCTGCCTTTTTGTCCTTTTCCTTTACTGTCATGTCCTTTCCGACATAATCGGAATCATCAAATGCAACCATTTCCGCCTCTTCCGCGTCTTTCTTTTCATCTTCCGGGACGGCGCGATCCACGTCGTTTCCGTCCGCCTGCATTTTGTTTTCCTTCGGAAAAAGAATTCCGATGGAATATCGTTTTTCCGGAACGGTCGTGATCAATTCATGTTCCGCGTCCGGGACGGATACTTCCGATCCAGGTCCGAGGAGTTCCGCCTTTACCAGGGCAATGAATTCGTCTCTGGCCTTAATCATTTCAGACTTAAATCCCATGTTTATAATCCTCCGTCAAGATCCAGCGGCCGATTTGTCATGTGAGCCGGCACCGATCTGTCATCCCTTACTATCGTTTCTATTCGAAGAACCGCCGCAAGTGTTCCAAGCCGTTCCCGTATTTCGGGCGGGATCATTCCCTCTGGTGTTTCTTGTCCTTCCAGAAATTTAATGATGGCCGATCCTAGTTCCTTCAATATTCCTTTCCGCACTTTTCTGATTCTATTGCACGCCTCAAAATACTCAGCCGCATGGTCAAACATATCCGTATCGTCCGTCAAAAGAGCAACCTGTTCCAGCGATTCCAACGACTGCGGTGCCACGGTATGCGCATCCTCATCGATCCAGTTCATCACAGTGTTTTTCTGCACCCGAACGCCGTTCTTTTTCATTTCATCCGCAAGCTGTCTCGGCGAATGCCCGGTTTTTTCCATGTGTTCCAGCAGATCGTTTTTCCACCTGCGGGACATTTCATAATCTTTCATGGTCCCGTTACTGATCCGGTTACCGTCGATCAGTTCCTTTAAAATGTAATCGACGATATCCCGAGTGTCTTCATCACGGTTAAGGAATATCATCCGATCCCCGGCTTTCAGAGCATCCGCCTTTTTCTTTTCGGCTTCGCCCTTTTCATCATTCAGCACATACGCTTCGTAATGCTTTGAAAGCATAGCTCCTTCCCCGTCCTCAAAGCGAACAAGCACGGAAACATCCACGGGCGGAACCGTGTTGTTTTCTCCTTCCCGCCGCAGGACCGCATCAAACTTTTTCGTGACGATTTCTTCCGTATAAGACGCAATTTCCTCATCCACGTTCTCGACTTCATCCGCGTCCATGCCGGAAACATTCTCTTCGATTTCATCATCACCGTCATCAGCCGTACACTGGCGTTCATTAAGGAGCCGCTCCGTCACGCGGCTCCTTTTCTCCCTCGCGCGAAACATGACGGCTTCCGCCTCGTACAGAAACACCGTAATTTCCGCGGATGACATGCAACGGAAGATGTCAAAATGTTTTCCGATCAGATTCCCGACAACCAGAATACGGTCGTATGCACTGGTTCCGTCAAAACGGGCCATCGTCATGATTTCAACGTCGGATTTCTCAGAATGAAGGTCGGACAGCACGTAATTCCATATGATGTCGGCATAATAGGCTTTCGGAACCACTATGGCAATCCTGTGTCCGTAATTTCTGTCAAGGTATTCCCGCAAGCACCGGCGTTTCGGCGGATCATCATATCCCCCATAGTATGCGGTTTCCAGGGAGTCCGCGATTTTCTCCGCGGCTTCCGCCAGATTGACCGGCAGCTCCTTCAGTTTTTCTTCCAGTTCTTCAAGCCGGACATGCGGTTGCCCCACTTCCCTGCGAATTCTTCCTTCCTTTACGGCATCCTCCATTTCCCTGACGGAAAACGGTGCCGTCATGAACAGGTTCATGAGAGAATATGCATTGGGAATTATATACGCTCTTTCATCCTCGTGCAGTTCATCCATCTTGACATACCCGACGGCTTTTTTGAAATCTCGGTATGCCTTCCAGTCCATTTCGCCGTGCAGAATCACCTTATGAATCTCACGGTCCATCATCGCATCTGCCTGCCGTTGCAGTTCGGCGGTAAAATCATTTCCGTTTACCGGAGGCAGGGTATGCTCCAGAAGGAAATTCTTCGTGCAGGCAAACACTCCCGCTTCCCCGTATTCTTTTATGAGTTCTTCCGCACAGGACAGATCCATGCCGCCGGACACGACCGAAAAACCGACGGACTCCCTGGTCATGACCTGTGGAAGTTCCGTGATTCCTCTTTCAATCAGGCCGTTCCCACAGACAAACATTCCGAGATATTCGTTTCCATCCGATTCCCATGTCATATCCAGACCGACGGATATTTTTGACGCGAATTTTATCATCGCTTCGTTCTTCCCGGCATTGCCGCCGTACGGATACTCATTTCCTTCCGTAAAATACGATGCAGTCACCAGATCCTGAATCCGTATTTTCAGGTTTTCCGTCTGCAGAACCAGACCGTCCATGCAGCGGTTTGCCCGCTGACGATCCATGACAATGATGACGGAAGCATCCGTCACGGAAGGAACATCCTTTTTATCGCATTCAAGCAGCGCCGACAGGAATTCTTCCCTAACGCGGTTCCCGCTTCGGATTCCGCGCCCGTCATAACGCTCCGACTGACCATAGTACGGCGTGATGCGTGCCCAACTTTTTCTTCCTATTCTTGTCGTGCCTCCCCCACAACGGATGCTCACCCGTTCCACACCATCCTCATCCGTATTCAGTCCGATGAATTCTGCTCTTTTACGGTCATATAAAACCTTGTCTCCAACTCTAAGGTTTCTGATGATTGATTCAACATCCGTTTCGTTCCCGGCTATAACGGCCAGAGCCGCCCACGCAACCGAGATCGCGTCAAAACACGGCGAAGCCAGATGTAGCACGATGCTTCCGTTGTTTTCCGTCTTATCGGCCTCATCGGTCAAAAAATGCATAAAGGACCGCAGGAGCAGTTCTCCAGAAACAAGCCGGTCTTCAAAATAAACATCACATTTTTTCATGATTTTTTTCAGACCTTCAACATCCATCGAACTTCCCCCCTCGCCGTTATATTTCCGCCGAAAATTTTTTCTTTTCCGCTCTCAGCTTATATCCGTCATTGTCAAGTTCCACACATTTTGCGCGTTCCAACCTGTGCAGATAATTATAGGCGGTGACATTGGACTGCCCGAGAGCCGCCCCGATGTCCTCCGCACAAAAACCGTTTCTCAGTCCGATTTCCAAAACAAGCCGACAGCATTTTTCGATTGTCTTCGGCTTTTCATCCTTCAACAATTTCTGAATATTAGTCTGCACCTTGAGCAATGCTCCTGGAATCTTATAACGTTCCTTTTCCTCTTCCAAGAATTCTGCTTCCATCCGTGCCACGCAGTCTTTTATGAATAGCGCCATTTCCTCAATGAGCGGTATCGAAACGGAGTTGCCAAACTGCTTGAACTTTTGCTGATTTGACATTTTTTCTGGAAAGGAAAACGTCTCCTTTCCGTTTTTATCAAGAAACGCATAGCCGATGAACCCCTGCAAGCGTCCCCACTCCTCTGGAGTCATGGTTCTAATGCATTTTGTATTTATCGGAGTTTTCTTTCCCTGCACGTCCGTTCCGGCAATATCGTGACCGTTGACCGGATCATAAATCAGATTTCTCTCCTTACCAGAACCTCCAGTTGCCAGAATGGTATGCGCCAACGGTCTGGTCTTGGAAGCTTCATTGACGATCTGATAACCGAATCCGTTTCCGTTGCTTTTCTGTCTGGCCCTGTGCTTTTCCAGTGTTTCGAGAAGCCCCGATGAAAGGAAGAATCTTTCCGAAACCTCGGTATCCAAAATGTCCAGCACCGAATGAAATATTTCCTTTTTCCCTTGAGTAGGAATTTCCTTCGGCAAAATATCCAGATGCTTTCCGAAGTAATCTCTACTGAATGCTACTATGTACACCCTTGGTCGATTCTGCGGAAGTCCGAAATTCTTCGTGTTCCTTATAAAAGATTTTTTTTCGTACTTCAATTCGCCGTTGTCATCTTTCTCCACACCGATGACATGGTAATTCAGTTCGTTCACCAGGGTACTTATGATGATCTTGAAAGTCCGTCCTTTGTCATGACTTACCAGATTCTCAACGTTCTCCAGGAAGACGACCTTCGGCATCGTACGATCAATAATTTCCGCTATATCAAAAAATATGGTTCCCTTGGTAATATCCCGAAAACCTTTTTTTAGACCGATTCTACTGAATGACTGACATGGGAAACCGGCAAGCAGAACATCATAATCCGTCTGCACTACCAGTTCCTTGAATGTTTCATCCGTCACATCGTGTCTGGGATCATCGCCGAATAAATGTTGATATGTCCTGCACGCATATTCATCCTTTTCCGCGGAAAGAACATTATCAAAGTCTCCAGCCAATTCGAATCCCCTTCTTATTCCTCCGATTCCACAACACAGATCTATAGTTTTCATTCCTTATTCTCCGTTTTTCCTTGGATGACACCGTTAAAATTAGTACAGTCGTTTTATCAAATAGAATTTTCGTTTTTTCAAGTATATCATATAATCCGCTTAAAGTTGTCATATATTTTATAATCTTTAAAAAATCTTTCTTATTTTGCATTTTTAGATAACATATTGTTTCACGTTACTCTGACAGACATTCACCGAAATATGCAAACATATACCGCTACTATAGTTATGTAGGAAAAATTGACATTTATAGCTTCCGCAAAAAGAAAAACACCCTATCTTTCTCCTCAAAAATCAACAAACGTAAAAAGGGCAAAGATTTCTCTCTACCCTAATTACTTTTCACCTTATTTTCTCCCACCGCCCACCAATCCTAGCAGATCAGCTTTTGATTATCGCGTCATGTCCTTGATCTTCAAGTGAAACAGACTACCTTGTCTTTATTCAATATATCTACAGAAATATCAACACCTCACGTAATTAACCTCTAAAATCGAGTCACACTTCAACTTCAAAATATCACTCACTCCATTACCATCAATTTTCTGTCCTATCCCATCCGCTTCCATAGCGAGGATGTATCATTTCAGCAAAGCACAGAAACACCGCATTTTAAGTTTTCCATAGATAATCCCTTTTAGTCCTATACCGTCTGCAACAATACTCAAATACTTCCTATCTAGTCATCATTCTTTTCTTATCCATCAAAAACGACGGTTCATATGAATATATCCAACAGCTAATCCCTAATATCGTTCAATTGCTTTCCGTCTATCAGTGTATTCAACCTCTCCATAAACTCTTTCGCTCTGATATTTTTTACAACTTCCACTAACCCTATCCCAGCTCGATTACCGCAACCTCACAGCTTTCGAGTGTCAGCGTGTTCGCTTTTTCACATGCCGTCTCCACCGCGCTCTCTGCTCTCAGATTCGACAGCAATACCTGCCTGCACGGATAGGCAAGCGGCAGGGAAACCGCATCCGTTCCAAAGTTTGCTGCGACCAGTATACGCTGTCCGCTCTCCCCGGACACACGGTAATACGCAAATACATCCGCCATTTCCTGGTAAGCCGGCTCGAAGATACCGTAGGTGAATGTTTCCCGGTAGGCGTCCGCCTTGCGCAGATGCACCAGTCTCCGGTAATAGGCAAGCACCGAATCCGTCCGCGCCTCCTGCTCCCTGACATTGATCTGCCGGTAATTCGGATTCATTGCCAGCCACGGCGTTCCGTCCGTAAATCCGGCATTCTCATTATCCGTCCACTGCATCGGCGTTCTGGCATTGTCCCTGCTGTTCTCGTAGCAGCAGCGCAGTGCCTCCTCCCTGCTGCAGCCCGCGTCAATGGCAACCTGATACTGATCCTTCGTGCTGATATCGTCGTACTCCGAAATGTCATTCCGGGTGCAATTTGTCATGCCGATCTCCTGTCCCTGATAGATAAACGGGATGCCGCGGAGCAGAATAGATGTGGTTCCCAGCATCTTTTTCCCGGCTTCATTTCTTGCATGCTCCGGCAGATAGCGGCTCGCCCCGCGCGGCTCGTCGTGATTCTCAATAATGTTCGCCGCAAATCCCGCCTTCTGCAATTTTAACTGGGATGCAAACAGCGTATCGCGCCATTTTTTGAATTCGATCGGTTTGCTGTCATACCAGCCGTGTTCTCCGTAGGTCAGCTCATGTGCGGAAAAATCAAACATGGTGGAAAAATGCCCGTCATCCCCGATGAACTCCGGCAGTTCATCCTCCTTCATGTTAAAAACTTCCGCCACGGTAAATGCATCCCATTTTTCAAAGGTTGCATGTTTTAAGTCCTCTAAAAGCGCGCCGACTCCCTGCACTTCCTCAACCATCTTCACACAGGAGGCAAGTCCGTCGTCTCCATCCGGCGGGAATGACGGAAATGACGTGTCTTTTTTGATGTTGATGATTGCATCGATGCGGAATCCGGCAAGTCCCTTCGCCAGCCACCAGTTCACCATATCGTAGATCTTCTGACGGACAACGGGATTTTCCCAGTTTAAATCCGGCTGCTCTTTTGCGAACATGTGCAGGTAATATTTGTCCGTTCCCGGCACCGGCTCCCACGCATTTCCGCCAAAATACGAGCGGTAATTGCTCGGCTCCCTGCCGTCTTTTCCCTTCACAAAGTAGAAGTAATCTGCATATTCGCCATCCGGATCTGCCAGCGCCTTTTTGAACCATTCATGCTGGTCGGAACAGTGGTTCACCACCAGATCCATCACAATGTATATGCCTCTCTTTTTTGCCTCGGCAAGCAGCTCGTCAAACTCCTCCATCGTTCCGAATTCCTGCGCGATCGCGTAGTAGTCGGAAATGTCATACCCCTGATCCACAAAGGGAGATTTATAAATCGGAGAGAGCCAGATGATGTCAATGCCAAGCTCTTTCAAATAGTCCAGCTTCGAGATAATTCCCCGCAGATCCCCGATTCCGTCCCCGTTCGTATCCAGAAAGCTCTTCGGATAAATCTGATATGCCACTTTATCGTGCCACCATTTTTTCTTCATTGCACATTCTCCTTTTTCCCAATACGGTTTTTCTTTTCATTTTTGTATGATACTGTTATTA
>ERZ1034976.1263-NODE-1263-length-20038-cov-10.339388_pt1 | contig 20038 bp, 16 predicted proteins | sample MGYA00520623_ERZ1034976 | MGnify/ENA primary metagenome ERZ1034976 (study PRJEB33766, sample SAMN09781774) | gut metagenome | biome: gut microbiome | host: Homo sapiens | place: Madagascar | study: EMG produced TPA metagenomics assembly of the PRJNA485056 data... | reverse complement strand
TTAAATAGGCATTGCTTTCATCGATGCTTCTTGTTTTAAATAGGCATTGCTTTCAGCGATGCTTCTTCCTACACTCAGGGCATTCCCCCTTGATGACGAAAGAGATGGAGTGGGGGAAGAAACCTTCGGGCAGTTGGAAACTCGGAATATGAATGTCTTCCATACAGAAAGAACGCTGGCAGGATTCGCAATAAAAATGAATATGACCATCGTGATGATCACATGCACCTTCCTCTTCGCATATCTCGTAATTCAAGATGCCGCGTCCGTCTTCGAAAGCATGAACCACATCATGCTCAAGAAAAAGCGTAAGCACACGGAAGATGCTCGATTTGTCCATCGTCACCATCTTTCGTTCCAGCATGCTGAGGCTCTGGGGATGAGAGTCGCTCTTCAAAGCTTTCATCACGAGTATACGGTTGGCTGTCGGTTTGATACCCTTTGCCTCCAATTTTTGGATAATATCTTCTGTTTCCACCTTATTATATATATTTGCTTTTTTCTTCTTTATGTTCTCTATTCTCTATTTTTTGAAGTACCTTTGCACTTCAGAACGCAGAATAAGAATTTATAAAAGAGATAACAATGAATCAGAAAACTTTTAGAAACCGAATGAGCAGCGTGAAGTCTGCCTTCGGACTAATGCTGCTTTTATTGATTCTGCCTTTGCAGATATTGGCGGCAGAATTAGGAGAGGCTGGTAAGCGATTGGCAGCTTTGCCAGGAGTAAGTGATGTGGAAACACTGAAGAGTACACATTTCCCGGAGAAATATGTGTTCTTCATCAAGCAGCAATTGGATGGCAAGGATGCTTCCAGGGGTACCTTTGAACAGAGAGTGGTTCTTTGCCATCGTGGATTCGACCGTCCTACCGTTCTCGTGACAGAAGGATATGATGCCAACTATGCCTTGCATGAGGGATATATCGAGGAACTTTCCAAACTCTTCGATACCAATATCATCACCGTGGAGTATCGCTATTTCGATAAGTCGATGCCTAATCCTTGTAACTGGGATTACCTTACCGTAGAAAATTCGCTTTACGACCTGCATCATGTGAACAAAACCTTGCATGCGATGTATAAGGGCAAGTGGATTGCTACCGGTATCAGCAAGGGTGGACAGACAACAATGTTCTATCGTTCTTATTTTCCTGATGATGTAGATATCTCAGTACCATACGTAGCACCGCTCAATAAGGGTGTAGAGGATGGCAGACATGAAAAGTTCCTGCAGTATCAGGTATCCACAAAGGAGAACAGACAGAAGGTGCTCAATTTCCAGTTGCTTCTCTTTAAGCGCAAGGCAGCCTTGTTGCCAATGTTCGAGAAGTATTGCAATGAGAAGAAGTATGTCTTTAATGCTCCATTGCCAGAGATTTTCGACTTCTCGGTATTTGAATATGCTTTCGCTTTCTGGCAGTGGGGTGAGGATATCAATCAGATTCCTGCAAGTGATACGGATGACAAAAAGGTGTTTGATTACTGGATCAATATGTGTGAGCCAAGCTATTTCACCAATTATAATGCTACCGCTTCGTTTGACGTGCAGGCTGCAAGAGAGTTGGGATATTATGGCTATTATACCAAACCGTTCAAGAAATATCTCAGCATCAAGACGGCTAAGGGATATCTGAAGCGATTGATGGTACCAAAGGGTGCTGAGAATGTGAAGTTCTCGCCAGCGCTTTACAATCATACTGTCGACTTCCTGACCAAGAACGATCCGAAGATGGTATATATCTATGGTGACATTGACCCATGGGGAGCATCCGGTATCTATGGTTTGCCGTTCACCAAGAACAAGAAGAACCTGCATGTATATATGTGTCCTGGTGGTTCGCACAAGGCTCGCATCCTTTCATTCCCTGAGCCAACAAGACAGGAAATCATCAACTTGATTAGTGGATGGTTAAAGGAATAAGTCTTACGCGAAAAAGTTTTTTTCTCGAAAAAAGTCTCATAGTCTCATTTTCTGTTGAAAATATTGACTTAAAGGCTTGATGGATAGAAAGATAACAAAATGATACTTCTCGGTTTTAGAGCCGAGAAGTATCATTAAAGTATCATGATTTTCACTTTTTCTTTACAAGGTACTTCGTTTTTATTCTTTTTTTATTCGTTTTTGATTCGTTTTTGATGTTTAAAATCAAAATAACAATCAATCAACTCACCGGCATTGAGTGCCCAAATTTAGGCTCTCAATTTGGGTACTCGATGCCCGCAGTACGGGCAATCAGTGCCCATCACTTGTTCTCTCGATGCTCATCACTTGGTCTCTGAGTGCCCGTCTGATGGGCACAGATAGACCGCTTAACGGGCTGTGCCAGAGTGTATGCATTTGTCTTTCATCGGACATGGTTCGGTGAAGCAATAGGTGATGTTGCTAGGTACGTTTCCGTACTCAAAAGCCTTTTTCAATAATTCCTTTTCATCCATGTTTCGTAAGTATTTAAATAAATAACTTGTTCTCTTAACGCAGAAAAAGTGTATTTATTGCCTTGAGCATGAGTGTTTTATCTTTTTTCTATTTCCCATGAGCATAAGTATTTTATCTTTTTCCCCATGAGCATGAGTTTTTTATCTTTTTTTTATGCATATTTTAAACACATTTCGGCATGTTTTTTTAGCACCAAGCCCGATTTTGATGATACTTCTCCTTGATTTATGATACTTCGATGATACTTCTCCCTCTGTTTTTTAGAGAAGTCTCATTTTGCTAAAGTGTTGAATATTAATGATATAATCCTATATTTGGGTCGAAGAATGATACATTGAGACTTTTTTCGAGAAAAAACTTTTTTGCGTGCGTATGTCGGGCTTTCCTTTGTTCTACAATTTTCTGCAGAACCTTATCGCAAAATAACAATAATTATTCGAGACCATACGGCTTTATAGGAGAATTTATATAAAATAGTTTAATTTATAGCGATTATTGCAAAAAAAAATGTATTTTTGCATTATAAATGGGTGAATTCATGCAACTAAATAAGATTAACGATGTCTTAGATAGCAAAGGTATTTCACAACTTAGTAAGCAAGTATCTTGTATAACTTCTGATAATAAAATATTATTTGAATATGGGCATAAGCAAAGATTTAACAGAAGAGGATGTCAAGTTCCGCTATATCAACGAAGCCATCACAAGCAAGGGATGGTCGAAGGGGAGTATATTCATGGAACAGAAGGTTAAATTTACTGATGGTAAAATTAGCCTTCATGGAAATTTTGTGCACAGGGAGAAGCCTAAATTTGCCGACTATGTGCTTTATGCAAACAAGGCAACACCCATAGCCATTATAGAAGCCAAGGATGCTAATCATTCTGTTTCTCATGGTTTGCAACAAGCCATGACCTATGCCCAAATGCTTGATGTGAAGTTTGCATACAGTTCAAATGGAGAGGGGTTTGCCGAACATGACTTCTTAACAGGGAAAGAACGCACTTTTGCTATGGACGAATTTCCTACAAAAGAAGAACTTATCGAAAGGTACAAAAGTGAGGCTAACGATGGCAACGGACTTAATGAGCAGGAGTTGGCAGTCATTGAGCAACCTTTCTGCACTGGTCAGAATATATTTCCGCCACGATATTATCAGCGCAATGCCGTAAACCGCACGGTTAATGCCATTGCAAAAGGACAAAACCGTGTACTCCTTGTCATGGCAACAGGTACAGGCAAGACATACACAGCCTTTCAGATAGTATGGCGTCTGCTTCAAAGTAAACTGAAGAAAAAAATACTGTATCTTGCTGATCGTAACATACTGGTTGACCAATCCATACAGCAGGACTTTAAACCATTGGAGAAAGTAACGCACAAGATAGACTACTCAAAAGATAAAAAACACTTGGAAGAATTAAGTTCTTATCAAGTGTTCTTCGCCCTCTACCAGCAGTTGATTGGCCAGAATGATGCCAAGAATTATCAAGAGTTGTTCCCTAATCTCGACTACTTTGACCTCGTTATTGTTGACGAGTGTCATAGAGGCAGCGCAAAGGATGATAGCAACTGGCGAAACATATTGGAATACTTTTCTTCGGCTACTCATATCGGTATGACTGCCACACCAAAAGAGACCAAGTACCAGTCAAGTATTGGTTACTTTGGCGAGCCAGTATATACTTATAGTCTCAAGAATGGCATAGAAGATGGCTTCCTTGCTCCTTTTAAGGTAATCAACATCACAACGAACATCGGTGATGAGTGGAGACCAACAAAGGGACAAAAGGATATTTACGGCAACGAAATAGAAGACCGCATTTATAACAACAGTGACTATGATTATAATATTGTTATAGAAGACCGTATAAGGGAAGTTGCGCAAGAGATAACCAACTATCTGAAAAGTACAGATCGTATGGCGAAAACCATTGTGTTCTGTGCCAATGAAGATCACGCTGAATGCATGCGTGTGGCATTGACCAATGCCAATTCCGATATGTGCAAGAAACATCCCGACTATGTGGTTCGCATAACAGGTAGCGATGAGTATGGAAAAGGCAAACTGGATTACTTTATCTCTGTATCTTCAGAATTTCCTGTCATTGCAACAACCAGCAAACTGCTTTCTACCGGTGTGGATTGCAAGATGGTAAAGCTGATAGTGCTTGACCAGCAGATTGGTTCCATGACGGAGTTTAAGCAGATTATAGGTCGTGGCACCCGTCTTCGTGAGAATGAGGGAAAAACCAATTTCACGGTGATGGACTTTCGCAATGTAACACGCTTGTTTGCAGATCCGGAGTGGGATGGACCGATAGAGATAGACTCAAACTATCCTGCAAAAACTAACAAAACGGATTCACGTACATTTCCAGATGACACAGACGCTCCTCCGTCCACGGCAAATGCACCAGTTACACACTCAAAACCGGTTGTTGATAAGGATGGATGCCAAGTGATGGTTGTCAATAAGGTAGTGTCCGTTTACGATGCCGATGGCAAGCTGCTTCGCACGGAGAGTATTACCGACTACACGAAGAAGAATATCCTTGATTCGTTTGCAACCATTGATACATTTACCTCCAAATGGAAAGAATTAAAGAAAAAGTCAGACATTGCGGATATGCTGAAAGAAAGAGGCATAGACCTTGCGGAATTAAAGACTTCGCAGGAAATGAGCAATGTAGATGATTTTGATTTCATCTGCCATATCGCATACGGCAAGAAGACCCTAACAAGGCGGGAACGTGCCGAGCAAGTGAAAAAGCGTGATATATTCACCAAATATGGTGAGCAGGCACGGCTGGTACTTGAGGCTTTGCTGGAGAAGTACATGGAAGAAGGCATTTCTGAACTTGAAAGTCTCACTGTGCTTGAAAACGATCCTTTCCGCCGATTTGGCTCTAAGGCAAATATAGTAAAGTTCTTCGGTGGAAAGAGAGATTATCTGAAGGCCGTAAAAGAATTGGAGCAGACAATATATAATATAGCATAAAAAGAAACAATATAAAATGAGTTTATCAAATTTCGTAAAACGAGTACGCAATATCATGCGCAATGATGCCGGTATCAATGGCGATGCGCAACGCATAGAACAAATGGCATGGATGCTTTTTCTGAAAGTTTATGACGAGAAAGAGAATGACTGGGAGCTAGACGATGATGATTACAAGTCTATCATCCCTGAAGAATGCCGTTGGCGCAACTGGGCACATGATGATGGAAGCGGCAATGCCTTAACAGGTGACGAACTGCTTTCGTTTGTCAACAACACCTTGTTTGTTGAACTCAAAAACATTGAGGTTACACCTGACACCCCAATTCGTCAGGCAATAGTAAAGACAACTTTTGAGGATGCCAACCAATATATGAAGGATGGTGTTCAGCTCCGCCAGGTGCTGAACGTGATTGACGGACTGAACCTTGGTGACTATGAAGAGAGTCATGCTTTCGGTGAAATATACGAAACTATCCTCAAAGAAATGCAGTCAGCAGGCTCGTCTGGTGAGTTCTACACTCCAAGAGCCTTGACCGAGTTTATGGCAGAGATTGTCAACCCGCAGATTGGCGAAAAGATGGCAGACTTCGCCTGTGGTACGGGAGGCTTCATCACCAGTTGGTTGGGTGAATTGGATAAGAAGGTCAAGACTGCAGATGATCGTAAGCAGTTCAATCAGTCTGTATTCGGCATTGAAAAGAAACAGTTTCCATATATGTTATGTGTAACAAATCTGTTGTTGCATGGCATAGATACACCATTGGTATATCACGACAATTCGCTTACAAAGGATGTTCTCAACTACACAGACGAAGACAAGTTTGATGTTGTGTTGATGAATCCACCCTACGGAGGTAATGAAAAGGCCGACGTGAAATCTCACTTTCCTTCAGATATGCGCAGTAGCGAGACTGCCGACCTCTTCATGGTGCTTATCATGTATCGCTTGAAGAAGAATGGCCGTGCTGCAGTCATTGTTCCTGATGGTTTCCTTTTTGGAGCAGATAACACAAAGATTGCCATTAAGACAAAGTTGCTCAGGGATTTCAACTTGCACACCATTATCCGTTTGCCAGGCAGCATCTTTGCGCCCTACACTTCCATTGCCACGAACATTCTGTTCTTCGACAATACCTGTGCAGAGAATGCTCCAGAAAGCTTCTCGACAAAGGAAACATGGTTCTACCGTTTGGATATGCCAGAGGGTTACAAGCATTTCTCTAAGACCAAATCTATGAAGTTGGAGCATTGCGATCCTATCCGTGAATGGTGGAACGACCGTAAGGAGATTATCATTGCCGATGGAGATGAGAAATCACGCTGCTATCCTGTACAAGAGTTGATTGATTCTGATTGCAACTTCGACTTGTGTAAGTTCCCGAAAGAGGATGAGGAGATTTTGCCGCCAGCCGAATTGCTTGCCGATTATTTCAAGAAGCGCAAGGCTCTTGATCATGAGATAGACAAGACATTGGCAGAGATACAGCGTATCTTGGGGATAAATGTGAATGTGGACGAATTGTAAAATGTGGGACGGTGTCCCACATTTTCAGAAAAGCAATGACATTGCTTTTCTGAATTTCAACAGCAAAAAAGAAAAATAATGGCAAATAAAGAAACAGAACAACCAATATTCGTAAACAGAGACCTATCCATACCTTCTGCAGAATACAAGAAGTGGATTGGCGAATTGACCAAGCGTTACAAACAGTCACAAGTAAAAGCAGCGATAAAGGTCAATGAAGGCATGCTTTGCTTCTATTGGTCGCTTGGGCGTGATATAATGCTGATGAAAGCAGAGGCAAAATGGGGAACAAGTGTTTTAAAAAATCTAAGCTTGGACTTACAGCATGAGTTTCCTCATAGTAAAGGTCTCTCATATACCAATCTTAAATATGCCCGACAGTGGTATGCCTTTTATAATTCAAGTCAAGTAAATCGCCAACAACTTGTTGGCGATTTGGAAATGCCAGAGGTGTTTGCTTATGTACCATGGGGACATCACATCTCAATTATCTCTAAATCAGAGAGCATAGAAGAAGCGATGTTTTATATTCACAAAGTAGTAAGCGAGAATTTGAGCAGAAATGCATTAAATCGCTGTTTGGATTCACACCTATATGAGGCAGTTGGAAGTGCCCACACTAATTTTTCAGACAAGTTACCTGAGATACAGGGAAATCTTGCTAAGGAAGTATTAAAGAGTCCATATAATCTGGACTTCATGCAGATGCAGGAAGAATACAGCGAACGTGAGTTTGAAGAGAAATTGTCAAGGCACATAACTGAGTTTCTGTTAGAGTTAGGGCAAGGATTTGCTTATGTGGCAAGACAAAAAGAACTTGTCATGCCATCAGGAAAGGTCTACCGTCCAGATATGATTTTCTATCATATTAAGCTGCGCTGCTATGTGGTAATCGAATTAAAAGTAGTAGATTTTGAGCCTGAGTTTGCAGGTAAGTTGAACTTCTATGTTTCTGCTGTTGACGAATTGATGAAAGGGGCAGATGATAATCCTACTATTGGGCTACTCATTTGCAAGCACAAGGATGACATGACCGTAGAATGGGCTTTCAAAGGTGTCGATCGTCCATTGGGCGTGGCCGAATATGAGAATGAGATTCTTAAAGCAGTGGAAATGTTGCCAACTCCAGAGGAGATAAAAGAAAACCTCAAGTTGGAAGCAGAATTAGATGAAGACAAGAAATAGTTATAATTCGCCAACAACTTGTTGGCGAATTATATACAGCGCATCTTGAGGATAGAAGTCAAAATCGATGAATGACAAGATTGGTGAGACGCGTCTCACCAATTCCCAAAAAGGATGAGACAAAAATGTGGAACACTGTCCCGCAAATTAGTCAAGCATTGCTTGACCAATTCAAACTCAGAGGCAGTCCAATAACTTTTAAAGATACATTGAAATTATAAACAATGAACGGCAAACAATTAAAGAACAGCATATTACAATGGGCGATACAAGGCAAACTTGTACCGCAAGACCCCAATGATGAGTCTGCAAGCGTTTTACTTGAAAAGATTCGTCAGGAGAAAGAACGCCTGATTAAGGAGAAGAAAATCAAGCGTGATAAGAACGCATCTATTATTTACCGTGGTGAGGACAATTCCTATTATGAGAAGATACTTGCTACGGGAGAGGTAAAATGCATTGATGAGGAGATACCGTTTGAGATACCGCAGGGGTGGGAATGGTGCAGACTTAAACATATTTGCTCCATGCAAGCTGGCAAAAACATCTCTGCAAGTAGAATTTTTTCAGACAAAACAGAATTACATCCTTATAGATGTGTTGGGGGAAATGGATTGCGAGGATATACAGGAGAGTTTAATACTCAAGGACATTATTCAATTGTTGGTAGACAAGGAGCGTTATGTGGTTGCATAAACATAGAAAAAGGAAAGTTCTATGCGACAGAACATGCTGTGGTTGTAGATACCTATGAGATTTTATCTCCTTTGTTTATGTATTATTTCTTGATGGCATTAAATCTAAACAAATATGCAACCGCTACAGCTCAACCTGGACTTGCCGTTTCTAATGTGTTAGAAGTGATGTGTCCATTGCCTCCACTCAATGAAGGTGAGCGCATCATCAAAAAACTTGCTCTGCTAATTCCTTTGGTTGAGAATTACAATGCGATTCAAGAAAAACAGAATGCCCTTAATTCCTCCATAAAAGAGCGATTAAAAAAGTCTATCCTCCAAGAAGCAATTCAAGGAAAACTTGTACCGCAAATAGCAGAAGAAGGTACAGCGCAAGAACTGCTTGAACAAATAAAGGCAGAGAAGCAGAATTTAGTAAAAGAAGGCAAACTGAAGAAGTCTGCTTTGGCTACTTCTGTCATCTTCCGTGGTGATGATAACAGGTACTATGAGAAGATAGGAGAGGATACTGTATGTATTGATGATGAAATACCTTTTGATATACCAGTTAATTGGGCATGGGTACGACTTGATGATATTTGCTCTTTTATTCATAGAGGAAAATCACCAAAATACAGTCTAATAAAAAAGTATCCAGTGGTTGCTCAAAAGTGTAATCAATGGTCAGGATTTTCAATAGAAAAGGCAAAATTCATTGAGCCACAGAGTATTTCGTCTTATAAAGAAGAGTATATTTTGCAAGATGTAGATTTGATGTGGAATTCTACTGGATTAGGTACATTAGGGAGAATGGCTATATATTACAAAAAGCTGAACCCTTATGAGTTAGCTGTGGCTGACAGTCACGTTACAGTTATTCGTCCTTACAAACAATATGTCGTTTCTGAGTACCTGTATTATTATTTTGCTAGCAACACTGTTCAATCTGTTATAGAAGATAAATCTGATGGCAGTACAAAACAAAAGGAGCTTTCAACGAAAACCGTCAAAAGCTACCTTGTTCCGCTTCCTCCGATAGAGGAACAAATGCGTATTGTTGAAAAAGTTGAAGAATTAACGCAGTTGCTCAAATAGTTTTTCTATTTGAGCGACAATGCGTTGCTGCTCTTTAAATGGAGGCAGCGGAAACAGCATGCCTAGCAAAGTACTTCGTGATATTCCTGGAATCATACTATTTGCATTTTTTTCAAGAATACTAAGGTTACTCTGCAAAAAACACTTGCTATACTTCAAATCTATACCATAAGATGTTATAGCCATAACCTGTCTCGCAATATGAATCTGTCCAATATCATTGAATGCCATAGAACCAATTGTTCCTTTGCAAGTAAGAAGCAAATCTCCTTTATTAGAAATTGTTATAGGTGCTTCTGTCCATCTATTAATAATTAAATTTGAATTAACAAAATTGCTTGCTCCTGTAATATAAGGTATCCCATGATGCAAATCATTGTATTGTGAGGGTTCTAAATCCCTGCCAGACAACAAAGAAATACCTTGATCTAACTTTATCCATTGCCAGTTTTCAGGTATATCAAATGGGATTTCATCTGTTATATCCAAGCATTTTTTGCCTATCTGCTCATAGTACCTGTTATCGTCACCACGGAATATAACAGAAGTAGCCAAGGCTGACTTCTTTAACTTACCCTCTTTGACAAGTTTTTGTTTCTCTAACTTTATCTGCTCTAACAAATCTTGGGCAGAACCTTCCTCAGCAAGTTGTGGAACAAGTTTTCCCCGTATGGCTTCCTGTAATACTGATTTCTTTAATTTATCATAGACTTTTTGATTAAGACAATTCAACTTATTTGCTTCTAATTCATATTTGCCGATTAGAGACAAAAGTATATTGTATCTTTCAACCAATCTATTTTGTTCAGATAAAGGAGGAATAGGCACGAGTACTGCTTTTAAATATTCAAATGGTGGAATATTCTTAATGGCAGAACCAGAGCCTTTCATTTGTGCCTCATTCAAAAGCATATAAGCAAAGTATATTTGCCAGTATTCAACCATGTTCAAATCAAAAAGCGTAACCCTCATCAACGCTTGGTTGATGATGCCGACAGGAGCATCAGATGGTAAAAGATAAGTTTCTCCGATTGTCCCTGCACAACTTACTATAATGTCATTTGGCTTAACAACAAAGCTTTGCATTGTTTCAAACTTTTCTTTGCTGATATAATAATCGCCAAGAGTACAATCTTTTTGTATTGCGTTCTTCTGCTCATAGACCTTAATACTTTGAGTACTTTTGGCTACAAACATAGATTTTGTCAAACTACTTCCAAAAGGGCCTTTTCGATATAAAGCCAAGTCATTAAGTCTACACCATTCCCACCCCTGCGGTATCTCAAACGGCACTTCTTCATCAATGCATTTCACCTCTCCCGTAGCAAGTATCTTCTCATAATAGGAACTCATAGAACAAATTTATGTCTATTTTATTAGGACAACTTTATGTTTCACTAATAAACGAATAGAAATGGAATTAGAAAAATTTGAAGAGTTCTTAACCCAAGGAAATATGGCTAAGAACACGATTTCGGCATATCTGTATGCCGTGAAGGAGTTTGGCTCACGACACAAAGAGTTGAACAAGAGAAACTTGTTGGTTTACAAAACCTACTTGATTGAGACTTACAAGCCAAAGACGGTGAATCTTCGTATTCAGGCGTTGAACAAGTACCTAGTATTTGTGGGCAAGACGAAACTCCGCTTGAAGTCGGTCAAGGTGCAGCAGCGTTCTTATTTGGAGAATGTCATCAGCAATGCTGACTACACCTTCTTGAAGAACAAATTGAAGAAGGAAGATAACTTGGAGTGGTACTTTGTGGTGCGTTTCTTGGCTGCGACTGGTGCCAGAGTGAGCGAACTTGTGCAAATCAAGGTTGAGCACGTGCAAGTAGGCTATTATGACATCTATACCAAGGGTGGCAAGATACGGCGTATCTATATCCCCAAGACATTGCGCACGGAAACAGAAAAGTGGTTGCAAACACTCAACCGTACAAGTGGCTATCTCTTTCTTAATCGCTTTGGCGAGCGCATCACGACAAGAGGCATATCACAGCAGTTGAAGAACTATGCGGTGAAGTATGGCTTAAACGAGAAAGTAGTTTACCCTCACTCGTTCCGCCATCGCTATGCCAAGAATTTCTTGGAGAAATTCAATGACATTGCCCTACTTGCCGATCTCATGGGACATGAAAGCATAGAGACAACACGTATTTATCTGCGAAGAAGCAGCATGGAGCAACAGGAAATAGTAGATAAAGTTATCACTTGGTAATATAAGTTTTTCTAGATAAGAGCGGAAAGAGATGCTTGTCTCTTTCCGCTCTGTAGATAGTGTATTTTAAACTTTGACATAGTTTAAATTACACTACCTATCCAACCAGTCGGTATATCAATGTCGAATAATTCAAATAATCTTTGGCAGGATTTTCTTGGCAAGGATTCTTCGGCTTGGCCGATGAAATCATCTTCGTGGTTTCTGATATAAGCATCCATATCTTCCTCCTTAACAAGGATTGGACCTTTGATATTTGTAAAGATGAAAGGGTAGCAGTCGTCATATTTTATATTGAAATAAAAATTCCCCAACCCGCTTGAAAAAGTCGGTTGGGGTTATTTGTATGATATCCAGTATAAAAGAAAAACGTTAGTTTTCACTTTTATTAGTTGCTCAGATTTTGAACCATGTCCAAAGGTAGCTGGGTCGCTTTAGCAACCTGTTCTGTTGGAAGCCCCATAGCCAGCAAACGTTGAGCTGTTTCAATGTTAGCTTCAATTCTACCTTCCCTTTTCGCCGTATCAATGGAGTTCTTGATATCCCGGTATGCCATCCTACTTGCTTCATACTCCCTCAGTTCCTGAGGTGTGAACTTAGCAATCTCGGCTTCCTCAAAGAGACGGTCGAAAACCTTATCGAGTTCTTCTACCTGTTTCATACGATATTCAATTTATATTATTTGCAAAGATAGTGCCAGTGAGCTCAATGAAAGCTTGCTTTCAAATTGCCTAGCACTGCCTAACTACTGCAAAGATAAACTTAATATTTGTAACATCCAAACTTTTAGGCTGTTTTTTAAGAAAATATAGTTTAAATTGTTTCTGTGGACAAGAGGCCCTCTGTTTTTTGCTTTTATTGAAGAAATTGTCAATGAATCCTCGGTTTGCCCTGAAGTCATCTTCATATCTGAAGCTGCAATAGCTTTATTGAAAAATTTGTATAAAATAGTTTAATTTATAACGGTTATTGCAACATTTAATGTATATTTGCAATAAAATTCGGCGAATTTATGAAACTAAACAAGATTAATGATGTCTTAAGCAATAATAGGGTTATGGCAAATGAAATCATAAAGACCTCCGATAGCATAGAGGACTTATTTAGTAAGTGCGGTTTGGGGTGGGTTGGTCATATCCTAATTGCAGAGTTTGAGGAAAACAACATCGAATAATATTTTTAATTTGTGAGACAGCGTCTCACAAATTTGCAACTAAGTTTGTAAAGAATTAAAGAATCTACAAAATTTAAGGAGTTATTTGATGAGTGCAGCAAGATAATTTAAGCCTGAATAGGGTTGGTTGAAAGAAATCATCCTATCCAGGCTTAATTTTTTATCTTCTTCTTCCTCTGCCTTCGTTTCTTCCCTGATTTCCACGATTGCCTCCACGTTTGTTCTTGTCACCGCTGTTATAACGGTTCTTGCGATTGTGGTTGTCGTTATCGAAATTAGGATTGAAACTCTTTTTCTTCTTATCCTTGAAAAAACCGGCATTTGGGTCTTTCTGATTACGGAGTTCGGCTCTTGCTGCTGCTACCGCATCGCGGATGTTTGCATTCGTGGGTTTGCCTGACTTGAGAGATTTTCCATTGTTAAGGTATTTCTCTTCGTCATAGCAACCCACGTTGCCGTAACCCTTTGGTGCAAAGCGGTCTGAAGAATTTCTTCCACGACCTCTACCTGTGTTCGTTTCTGGAGCATTTCTGCCGGCTCCACGCTTGCCTTTAGCTCCTCTGCCAACCCCTGGATTATCATAGGTAGAACCAATAGCCTTGTCATCGTAATTGGTTTTCTTTCCCTTGAATCCGCGGTCAAAACTCTTCTTGTCGTAGAGTTTGTCGATGAGGTCGGCTCTGCCGATGCGGCGAAGTTCACTTTCGATGGCACGGCGCTCCTCTGGCTTATACCAGAAGAAGAACATGCGCTGGGCAAGCTTTTCCTTCTGCGTCTTGGCACTGAATACTGGTTCCAATGTATATGGATCATATCCCGTATACCAGGTTTCCGTAGAAATCGTCATTGGGGTAGGAGTGAAGTCCTGCACCTGCTCCAGATGGAAGTCGAGGCCCTTGGTGATGACCGCCAGTTCCGCCATATCCTCCTCATGACAGCCCGGATGCGAACTGATGAAGTATGGAATGATCTGCTGGTTGAGACCCTCTTCCTTATTGATCTTGTCAAAGATGCGCTTGAACTCGTAGAACAGATCGAACGATGGCTTGCGCATGAACTTCAAGACCTCAGGACTGGTATGCTCCGGCGCCACCTTCAGTCTGCCGCTCACATGCTTGGTAATCAGTTCGCGGGTGTATTCCCTTGCCGCCTGGTTCACCTTCTCGTCCTTGCTCTTGTGCAGCAGCAGGTCGTAGCGAACACCACTGCCTATGAAGCTCTTCTTGATTCCCGGCAGGGCATCCACGGCATGGTAAATCTCCAGCAACTTGCTGTGGTCGGTATTGAGGTTCGGACAAATCTGCGGGTTCACGCACGATGGGCGCTTGCACACCTCGCACGCCTTCTGGTTCTTGCCATGCATACCGTACATATTAGCCGAAGGACCGCCCAGGTCGCTCAGATAGCCCTTGAAATCAGGCATTTCTATGATTTTCTTCACCTCTTTCAAGATGCTCTCCTTGCTTCGGCAAACCACGAACTTGCCCTGGTGTGCCGAAATGGTACAGAATGAGCAGCCGCCAAAGCAGCCGCGATGAAGGTTCACGGAGAACTTGATCATCTCGTAAGCCGGAATGGTCTTGCCCTTGTACTTAGGATGAGGCAGACGGGTGTAGGGCAGGTCGAAGGCGGCATCCAGTTCCTCTGTTGTCATCAGCGGGAATGGTGGATTCACCACCACATACTTGCCGTCGGTCTCCTGAATCATGCGCTGGGCATGCATCTTGTTGGCTTCTTCCTCCAGATGGCGCACGTTTTCCGCCTGTCCCTTCTTGTTATGCAGGCATTCCTCGTGGCTATGCAGGATGATGTCATCCTCCTTGAATCCGCCAGGAATGTCCTTCTCCTTGCAGTAGAAAGCCACCTGCGGCATCTCGTGAATCTGGTCCATGGTCTTGCCTTCGGCGAAGGCGTTGGCAAGTTCCACGATAGAGCGTTCGCCCATGCCGTAGAGGATGAGGTCGGCACCCGAATCGCAGAGGATGCACTTGCGCAGTTCATCCTTCCAGTAGTCGTAGTGGCTGATGCGGCGCAACGACGCCTCGATACCGCCCAGTGCCACAGGTACGTCGGGATAGAGTTTCTTCAGTATCTGGGTATAGACGATAGACGGATAGTCGGGGCGCATGTCGTGGCGGGAGTCGGGACTGAAGGCATCCTCGCTGCGCATACGGCGGTTGGCCGTGTAGCGGTTTACCATCGAGTCCATGGCTCCTGGAGATACGCCGAAGAAGAGGCGAGGGCGACCGAGCTTCTTGAAGTCACGGAAGTCGCCATGCCAGTCGGGCTGGGGGACGATAGCTACGCGATAGCCGTTCGCCTCCAGTATTCGTCCCAGGATGGCCGCTCCGAAGGATGGGTGGTCTACGTAGGCGTCACCCGAGAAGAGGATTACATCCAGTTCGTCCCATCCCCTGAGCTCGCACTCCTTCTTGGTTGTTGGCAGGAAATCTGTTAACTTATATTCCATTCAAAATGCTTTAATCATTTACAGCATCTGGCTCTGCATCAGCAGCTTCCTGTGCATCCTTCTTCTCCTTCCAATCTACGTAGAGCAATACGAGGTTGTGGAGTCCCAAAGCCTTCATGTTCTGGTTGTAGATCACGTCGAGGCAGAGGTCGAGCAATTCCTTGTCCTTGATGTCGCTGCTCTCCAGGAGGGAGCGTACATTGAACTTCAACTTGTCGAGCACTTCCTCGTCGATGATGCCGTTGCTATCTACGAGGTTGCGGAGCAACTGATACTTGTCAATAGTCTCTAAATGCTGGTCGCTCACTTCGATAGAGCGTGTGCCAGACTGGTTTGCTTGAATTTTATACATTTCCTTTTTTACTTTGAACTTTGAACCTTGAACTTTGAACTTTATGATTTGCAAAGTTTGCTCAAATTGTTATTATTATGTTTATTCTTTTATTCTCCTATTCCGTTAAGAATTTGATTATTCTGTCAGGAACTTGAGGATTCCCAGCATGATGCTGTTGCGGGTTTTCTCATCGATTATACATTCCAATGGGAATCCCATGACGAAGGTTCGATAGCTGGAACTCTTATATGCTACGGCAGCACTGGTTCCTGAGGTATATTGCATCGCAGTGAAGGCTTTGGAGCCAGCTGGATTTAATATCTCAGGATGGGTGGTGGCGTAGTGGCGATCGTTCAACTGACTGTAATAGTTGAACTCCATCCCCATGCCTGCCACACTATCCGTAGTATACACGATACTATCTCGTTCCGTGATGGTGGAATCTTCCGGGTTGATGTCCTGTACGATGAATCTGGTACCTGTAGGCTCATAATTCACCTTGAGAATGTCATTCATGAAGGTTTGCTCCTCTTTAGTCAGCATGTCGCTTCCGTTATAAGAACCGCTGATGAGCATCTTGCCTCCACAGAGAGCATAATAAGTGATGCGTTTCTGCAGGGCTGGGGTGAATGTCTTGTAGTATTCACGGGTATAACCATCATTTCGCTCCAGACCGTTGATAAGGTCTACTGCCTGATAGTTTTCCATCCTAACCTTGCCATTGGCGACTGCTTCGCTGGAACAGCTGGCAATGTTGTATTTGTTTGCCAAAGCGATGCTCCGTGCATGGCTTACTACATAGTTGAAATCATTGCCTGCCACAAACTTTCCTATCATCTCATTGCCGCAATAACCTAGTCCCTTGGTGGTTTCCTGTCCCATCCTGTTAATATCGAAGCTGGTCTGCTTTCCGCTCCATCCGGCTGTAAGTCCATAGCTGACACCTGGGTCTTTGTTGAAGTCGAAACCTTGGATAGAATCATTGTCTTCTACTTGTGGTGAAGCGAGACGATGGAAGTTGTTGACAACCAATACCGACTTCGTAGCTGTTGGATTGTAGAGTGCCGAGAGTGTCTCGGTTGGGAAGCTCTCGCCACCAGCGTTAAGGGCAGCCACCTTGAAACTATATAGTTTGCCTGGTTCCATCTTGATTTGACAGTTGGAGCGCTTCACTACGGTTCCGTTGTCAAAACCTCCCTTGCCTTCAGCCTTATATACGATATATCGGGTAGGACGGGCAGAAGGTTCGATGGAATCGAGCTGTGGAGTCCAGGAAAGATTTGCAAAATTATCATCCAGTTCTACACTGAAGTTCTTGGGAGCCAGCGGTTGGACCACGTATGGCTTGTCATGATTGCTGTTTATATATCTCAAGATGGTCTTGTAGATAGACCGGGCTATGGCAAATTTTCCCATTGGATCTTGAGCGATACGCATGTCCGGGAAACTCTGATGAGAGAGCATCTCGAGGATGGCGGAAGGAACCTCGGGCAGGCGAGTCTCCGAATAGTTGCGGTCCCATAGATAGCGCTTGCCAAACTCGCCATAGATAGCGCTGATATCTGTTACCAGATTATCACGTAGTGCTCTGGCAAAATCCTTGGAAGCCATTCTGGATACACCGCTGTTCAGCATACCATCGTTGAAATCGGTGGTGCAGATAGAGAGTGCGCCCCAGGTTGACTTACCGTCCCTGTTATATCCTGCATCGCTATGTAGTGCCAGCGAGAGTTCGATAGGAACATTTTTTCCTTCCAAAGCAGGCATGTATACACTGCCGCCACCCAGCCAGTTGGTCATCAGAGAGCGGGTGTTGATGTCATCAGCATAGTCGTTCTTGCCTTCTCTTCCACTATAAACCTTGTAGGGTGCTCCGGCCCACTGAGCGTAATATCTCGCTCCTTCCAGGCAGCGGGGCAGTTCGCTCAGATTGCCTTCGCGTTCTATATTGCCCATACCGCCACCAAAGCGTACGGCATCTGTGGTTACTATGCCTCTCTTGGAAGACTGGTTGGTACATACCACCCGGTTGAACTCATTGCATCCACGGTCGAAATCGAAGGTGCCGAGGTATACCCAGGTTCCGCCACCCATCTTCTGGTTGACGGTGAATTCTGTTTTTTCTCCCTTATGATAGACGATGTATCTTGCATCGCTCACGCTCTTGGGTACCGTCTGGTAACTGACATAAACCGCATATTTTCCTTCTTCAGGGAAACGGGGCTGATAGCTGACCTGGCTGAATTTCTTCCGCTTGGTAGCTTTGGCTTTTCTTGCCGTACCCATGCGGAAAGGATTCTCGCCATCGCTGTATACGTTCTGCTTGTTGGCAAAGCCTACAGAGTCGCAATTGGTCCATTTCCTGCCGGTAGCCGATTCTTTGTAGCATACTGATTTTTCTGCATCATCGTTGTCTACAATGATTTCGTTCTTTTGCCAGTCTCTTTCGCGGGGCGTAAATACCACGGCACCTGCATTTTGCAACATTGGGATGAGATAAGGCACCACGATGGTTTGGGTGAAGAGGTCTTCCGTCGTACAAAAGAGGTTGGGGCGTTGCCATTTCCAACGGCGGAGGTCATTGCAATAATAGCGGCCGTGGGAAGCCCATAAAGAGATATGCCGGTTGGACAGACCTGCTGTTGGGAAATAAGGACGGGAGGCATTGAATACCCATGGGTCGTCATCGTAATCTATATCTTCCCAAGCCAGGCTGTTACCTTCATCATAGGTAGCAAAAGACGATTTGCCGTTAGCTTGGAATGTAATTCCGGTAGCCAACAGCAAACTGCTTACTAAACAATATGTTATATGTTGATGTTTCACTTTTCTTTTTAACCCTCTTTTTTAGTCTACTTCGCCAATAGTGAACTTTTCAGGCTTTTTGCCTTTGAAGTCCTTGAAGTAGAGTTTTATCTCTCGCATGTCTTTATCTACATCTCCAGAAGGAATGACGACTTTGTTGCACTGGATAAGGCGACGCTGGAAGTCAACCCCGTAGAGATAGATCGGCAGACCAGCCTTGAGGGCAATGAAGTAAAAGCCCTTTTTCCAGTCTGGATTCAGTGAGCGGGTGCCCTCTGGAGTAATGCAAAGTCCAAAGTTTTCGCGCTTCTTGGCTTCTTCTGCAAGGTTGTCGGTCATGCTGGTGTGCTTGCTGCGCCAAACCGGAATGCCTCCCATTCTGCGGAAGATGGGACCTAGAGGCCAGAAAAACCATTCTTTCTTCATGAGGAAATTGCATTTCATACCCTCTGCGTGTTCGAACAGCTGACCGAGAATCAAATCCCAGTTGCTGGTATGAGGAGCTAAGCAGATGATATACTTTTCAGGAAGTTCGAAGGCTACATCCTTTTTCCATCCCAAACGCTTGTACAATACCCACTGACAGATGTTTCTTATCATTTTTTATGTTATATATAATATAGGTGAAAAGAGGAGTCTTGGAAAGAAACTCCTCTTATTCCCTTATTTCTTTTAATTCTTTTCTCTTTCTGACGTGTCGCTATCCCAAATTAGCGATTTGATCCACCACTTCGCTTACCTGCTTGTTGAAATCCTTAATCAAGTTCTGGTAATAGACGCCAGCCTTGATGCCAGGTTCCGGGTGAGAAACTCGGCTGATGAAATCGTTGTTAATCATCACCACTGAAGACAGAATTCCATCTACGTCTTCCTGACTAGGTTTGCCATTATACAATGAGGCAGCTACAGTCTCAGCGAAAAGCTCGCTGGTGATGTAGTTAATAGTGCGTTTTAAATCTCTTTTGTTAGCCATATTATAATCTTTTAGTTAATAAATGATTCGAAATATTGGTCAAAGATAATCATTTTCTTTGTAAATCCAATATTTTTTCAGAAAAAATCTTCTTATTAACGCATTTTTAGCATTTTTCTTTCCGTATCTCGCAGAAAA
>ERZ1034976.1246-NODE-1246-length-20222-cov-19.250211_pt1 | contig 20222 bp, 23 predicted proteins | sample MGYA00520623_ERZ1034976 | MGnify/ENA primary metagenome ERZ1034976 (study PRJEB33766, sample SAMN09781774) | gut metagenome | biome: gut microbiome | host: Homo sapiens | place: Madagascar | study: EMG produced TPA metagenomics assembly of the PRJNA485056 data... | reverse complement strand
TTTTTTCTATGTTAACTACTTATCAAACATTCAGAAACATCAGTACAAAATATATTCTAACACCAAAGTTTACACTAATCAAAAAACACTCTAAAACCTACAGATGTTTTACTGTTCAGCGATTCCTGACACTGTCTTGATTCCTACACCCTATCTATTCAATTATAAACTTCAATTAGAATCGTAAATTATCAAAAACAGTATTTCAGATTACTTCAACCAAACTATCTATATAATCTTCCAAAGATTATCTTAGACTTCTATCTTTGCATTTTTGTATTTCTACAAATTTGTCAAATAATTTAACCGAAGATATTTAATAATTGCGAAATGCCCTATTTTAGCTAGCACTTCCATGGTCACGTTTTCGTTATTTCGCAACTTTGCCATTGTGCTATTTCCGATAGATGCCATCACTTTCAACTCTTTTTTCTTAATATCTTTATCAATCATTAATTTGAATAGTTTTTTATACGATACGCTCATAATTTTTCCTTTACAGATTTTTTCAGACCTCAAATATACTAATCCTGATTATAGCATATGTATCCATATTTACGGGAATAAAGTTTGCGGATCGGGTAACTTTCATCATTTAATCTAACGCATTAACAACATCCCATCCATCTTGCGTACTGGAGCAACTCTAAAGCTTCTTCGAACACCTTATCCTTCGCTATATTCACCATAAGATGATAAATTGTTTTAGCTAATTCAGAATCCAGATAATGTGGATTCAACTTTCCCTTTACCTTGCTTCAATGTAAGCATCAATAACTCCATCTTTTTCTGGCAATTTTTATTTACGGTTTCAAATACTTCCACCGCCTGCGGTGAACCACAAAGTTTGTCATCGCATCTAACTTTGATTTTTCTTTTTCCAATCTCATATCGTTGGAAGCAATCTTATCGTCCATTCGTGAGTCACATATGCATGACACTACAACTGCCGATACTACCAAATGCTTTGGATCAAGCTAATCATTTTGAAGGATCTGCTGAAGAAGCCCAAGTTGCCATGTTCCTGAAACAATTAGGAATCAAATATAGCAACCTCACCAAAGATGAATTTGTCACTTTAATGGGCATTCTTCGTAAATCTGATATGCTGAAATCTCCTGGAAGCAAGCGTGGCAAAGGTAACCGAAAGAAACGATAGCAACAAAAAAACAGGTCCGGACGCACTGAGGTTAATCAGTGTATCTGAACCTGGCTTTTCTATGGTCTTTCCGATGAATAGCTGGGCTGGCTTTTCATTGAGATTTCTTATGCTTTTTTCGTTGACATTTAATACTGTTCAATGTATCATATAATCAAGAAATGGGTTTGTTACCGTACAGCTATTGCTCAAGCGGGGTGCTCGTTTCTTTTTTTATGTTTACCATGTCATACAGATATAAATTTCCGTCTGCAGCATGTCGTATCAACATTTCTATCCTGAATATATTAAACAGTTCAAGATCTCCAGTATCATTGTTATATACTGGAAGCGCAAACCTTGTCGTAAATCTATACCAGCCAAACTTTGCCTCAACGTTATGCTTTCCTTTAAAGTTTTCCTGCCATCGTTTATTCGTAGCACATTGAAGAAGCATAGGAATTCCTTGGGTAGCATTAGCCTTTGCTTTCGCATTCGCTCCATATAATCTTTTGGTATCTTCAGATCCTTTTAATTCTCCTGGAAAATCTGAACCAATATAAACTTGATCCGAGGTTTCGACTACTTCATAGCAATCTCCTATGTATTCTTTTAAATACTGCTCAACTTCTTCCCAATTGATATTCCTCTTAAGGCATGTTCAGAATGCCATAATTCCTCAAACTCTTCTACAATTTTCTGTGCAACCTCTCCCTGCTCCGTCGACACAACCTTTGTATTCCATTCCCGATTTGTTGTAAGAATTTCTCCTGGAATATGTTTCTTTTCTAATTCCTTTAAGGTTTGAAGTAGTGGTTCAATCCCTCCCAGTGTGATAAACGCCACACTAATTTGAAACTGATCACACATCAAAAGCTCATCTTCAATAGATGAGAGCACCTTCTTTCCCTCTTTATAATTGTTCGATACAAATTGTGGTTTATACATCAAATTCGATGCTACATTTCCATCTATGTATGCAGTTTCCAATCCCAACCGCAATTCCTCAATTTCTTTCATACTCTCGCAACTCCTCTAAAACCGTTTCCCGCACTTCGGGCAAAACTCAAAATCCTCAGCAGTCTCGTACCCACACTGCGAACAATGTTTATACATAAAGCTACTGCTGCCTCTCGAAACCCTTGTCAAATGTTCCGGCTGAATTTCGACCTGCTGCCCACGGGCAATTGCCTTCCCGATCTCCGGGGCAAGTTCATACAACGTGTCGCAGCAGCTCGTCTGCACATAATAATGCTTATTCCACTTGAAGCACGGTATGAAAAACAGCGAAAGTACTGTGTACGTCATAAAAACCTGATACCTTCCGTATTTTCCGCATAGATTACAGATGATCGTCTGGGTAAAATCAAAATCTTTCCTGCCATCCGTAATTCCCATGATAAAAAACATAGCGCCCTCCTTTTATCTCTATCACTATAATAAACGCTAAACATATTTGAGACAAGCGTATTTCGAAATACAAAAATTGCATTTGAGAACAATTATCATTTTTCATTATTCCCATTAATGCACCCGTGAGAAATAATCCATCAGGATTCCTTTAATATGGTTATACCTTCTGGCATAAGAATTCTCCACCCTTATGATTTCCATATTGTGTGCCTGACAGATTGCATTCTTCTTTCGATCCCGCTCCTGCACGACCGCATCCTCAAAATGTTCTTTCCCATCCAGTTCGATTGCAAGAACCGGAAGCTCACTTTTCCCCTGTTTTTCGTATACCACAAAATCAAAACGACCCATGTAAAACAGATCATCATACGTAATATTATCATGAAACACCTGTGATATTGCCACTTCCTTGTGAATCACATACTTACTTTGGGAAAGCCAGATGTTCTCCAGCGCATGCGTCAGATTTTCCAGAAACGCATTTTCCGTGGCGGTAGAAAAAGGCTGTATTCCTAAAGCTCTGGAACTGATATGCTTCTCGGTAATCTTTGATTGTCCGTTCGTTTTGATATACTGCGCCAGTTCATAGAGATCGTCATCCGACTGCCCGGCATGCAAACGCTCAAGCTCATTGCTGTCCGCGAGCAGCACCAGCTTGTCCTTCGCCCGCGAGGTTGCAACATTGATAAGCTCCTTGTTGTTTTTCAGCCACTGATATGTTCCTGTATTCGTGCGATCCGACAGGGCCGTGGAAAAAAGCACTACATCCTTCTCATCCCCCTGAAAAGCATGAACAGTTCCACAGACCAGATTCTCCAGTTCATTCTCTTTGATTGCCTGTTCAATCAATGTCTTCTGGTTTACAAACGGTGTGATGACTGCAATGCTTTTGTTTGGATTCTGTTGCGCATATGCTACGACCTCGTCCACCTCTGCCGGGGATGTATTCTTGATTTGTGACTGATTGCTTTTTACATCGACATACACAAGTGGATGCGGTTCCCGGCTTTTCGACTGAATCTGTAATTTGGAATTATAATATTTTTTATTATTGAACCCTATGATTTCTTTATTACAACGATAGTGATTGCGCAAAAGTACTTCATCACTCACAGCATCACAGGCGAGATATGTTTTGTAGATCGAATTCTTCCGGTAATCGTATTCATCGGCCACATGATATTTCCTTCGCAGTTTCTGATTTGTCAGCTCCCCAAGCAAAATGACCGGGTTGAGCTGCTGTGGATCTCCCACCAGCATCAGCTTTTCTCCGCGAATGATCGGGACAAGTGAGATTGCCACATTGCACTGACTGGCTTCATCCATGATAGTCATATCAAACAATGGTTCCGGCTGTCCTACCTTGTGCGCCGAAATACAGGTAGTAATGATGATTGGAAACACTCGCTGCAATTTCTTCACGTTTTCGGATTTCTGCATGTACTTATTGAACGCCTGCGCCTGTGCCAACCGATCATCCCCAGCATCTAAAATTTCACGCAGTTCCTGATATTTCGGTTCCTCAATTGTCTTGATATAGCGCGCAGAAGTATAGAACAGATATTGATAAAATTCTTCTTCATTGCGGTCGAGCAACAGCATGGCATCCGCATCGGACATTTCCCCGATCTGCCGAATACGCTCATCAATTTTCTGCATCTGATATCCCTGCAAGTCCATTTGAAACGGAATCAGATTCATTGCATTTTTGATATGTTCCTGATATTCCATCAGATGAGAAAGCGTCTCTTTCCGCTCCTTCAGATCCAGAATTTCCTCATACTCTTTCAGACAAGCAGAAAGCCTTTTTGCGCGGTCGATACGATCATCTTTGCGTTTGTCCAGCGTGGAAGCAAATACCTTCAAAGACTGTACCTGATTGCGCAAACGATTAATGTAGCGGATTGCCTCTTCGACTTTTTCCATATTTCCAAGCCGAAGCACGGGGAACGGAATATTCTTTCCATGGTACTTCAACGTCGATAGTTTCTCAAACACATTATCGATGGGAACATTATTGTAAGACGCAAATAAAACAGTCGCATTATTAAAAAAAGCCGTTACTATCGTGTTTATTATGGTATTTGTTTTTCCTGTGCCCGGCGGTCCCTGTATATAGGCAAGCGGATATTTCATAGCATTGTTGATTGCCAGCAACTGATCGAGATTGATATTCTGGTTGATCAACGCAATCGGATAGGCTTTCGTCCGGCGTGGTCGCTCCAACAGTTCTCCAAAAAAAGCTTTGATTGGATAGGTAATCTGCTGCTTTTCGAACATATCCAGTATCGCTTTGTATTCGTCATGCAGATTCAGCACCACATCCATACCAAGGCCAAGCACATAAGGCATATCATCCACGACGGATCTCGCACCGCCATGCCCGGTAATTGCATCTTTGATTTTTTCCAAATTTTTTTCAAAGTCTTCCAGCAATTCATACTCATCCGCGTCCAGAAATCTGCGCGCATTTTCCTGCTGCCCGTCAACCGTAAACTGTGTGCAGACCGTAATATCTTCGTCCGGCTGAAACACTTTGTTTTTCACATCCAGATTCAGATTGCGATATGCGAGTACATACAATCCCTTTGCCGTGTGAATGCTTAACACGTTCAAAGCAAGCTTCTTAATTTTCAGATTTCCACTTTTGCGCTTTTCCCATGACAACGTATATTGGAAATTTGACACAACTTCCTGAAACTGCTCATCCGTAAGCACATATTGTCCGCTTTTCACACGGTCTCCATCAACATAATGAATCAGCTCGTAATCCGTAATATATGGCGTTGTGTCGAGCCGATTACAAAGCTCCAGATAATTCAGAATTTTTAGATTCGCCGCACTCGAAAAGAGCATTTTGTACCGTTCCGGATGCATCTCGATATCTTCGATCAGCCGCTTATTTTCCGGACAATATGTTCCCTCAATAACCTCTGTCGACAAAATGGAATCAATATATATTTTGTCGTATTCCCCCAGTGTATACAAGCCAAGATGCAGGCCATCCACTTTCAGGGTTCGTTTTACCGGATCCAGATTACGAATACCGATCCAGTATTTTGTAATCTGCTCCGCTTTGTTCCGGTATTCTATTTTCAGCCATTTTCCTTCATGGATGGCCCTGAAAATGTCTCTGCAAATCTGATTCATACACTGTGCTCCTACAACGGTCTATTGCTGTTTGTTTTTCTATGAATTATAATAAACGTTAAATGAACTTGTAACAATACACAACCTGGAGAATTTTATTATGAAAATGACAACACTCTGCTACATCGAACAGGATGGAAAATATCTTATGCTCCATCGCACCAAAAAGAAAAATGATATCAATGAGGGGAAATGGATCGGTGTGGGCGGACATGCCGAGGGAAGTGAATCCCCAGAAGACTGTCTTTTGCGTGAAGTAAAAGAAGAGACCGGACTCACCCTTACCTCGTACCGCTTTCGTGCCCTGATTACATTTGTGAGTGACCAACAGGAACCGGAAATGATGTGCCTTTTCACCGCGGATGCATTCACCGGTGACCTTATCACCTGCAGCGAAGGAGACTTAAAATGGGTAGACAAAAGCGAGGTTCCCAACCTTCCTACCTGGGAAGGCGACGCAATCTTTTTACGTCTCCTTCTGGAAGATGAACCTCGCTTTTTTACTCTGAAACTCGTATATGAAGGGGATCTGCTGGTAGAGAAAAAATTAGCGTTTTACTAATTTTCTTCCTGATTTGGATACTCCGCTTCCATCTCTGCATGAATCTCATCTTCCGATGCAGCCATGGCCTGGAGTGTCATCTCCAACAGTTTCTGTAACTCCCAGCCAAGCTGCTGTGCCCCGCGTTCAATGACCTCTCTGGAGCAGCCCGCTGCGAATCCCTTTGCTTTGTACTTTTTCTTAAGTGACTTAAGTTCCATATCTTTTGTGCTCTTGGATGGGCGCATGAGCGCTGCCGCCCAGATCAGTCCCGTCAGTTCATCCGCCGCAAAAAGCACTTTTTCCATCTCATGGACCGGTTCCACGTCAATTGTTGCCCCGCAACCTACGGTAATTCCATATCCGTGGGAGCATACCGCATGAATAACATCCTCTCCCACACCGGCTTCTCTTAACAATTCCGGTGCTTTCAGACAATGTTCGTCCGGATACAGTTCAAAATCAACATCATGCAAAAGTCCGACAATGCCCCAGTACTCTGCATCGTCGCCATATCCAAGTTCCTTTGCATACCACTTCATTACCGCCTCGACCGTAAGTCCGTGCTGGATGTGAAATGGATCTTTGTTATATTTCTTCAGCAGTTCAAATGCTTTCTCTCTTGTTATTGTTTCCATGATACTACTTACCTCCGCTACTTTTCTACGACATCTGCACCTTTTTCATAAGTAAAAGTCTGTAAAAATTTCCGGAGTCGGTCTGTTTTCGGATCTTCAAAAAATTCTTTCGGATTTCCCTCTTCCACAATTTTTCCGCCTTCAAGGAATACCATACGGTCTGCTACCGCTTTGGCAAACTGCATCTCATGTGTGACAATGACCATGGTTCTTCCCTCCTGTGCCAAAGCAAGCACAACGTCGAGAACCTCCCGCACCATCTCCGGGTCTAACGCTGCGGTGATCTCATCAAGAAGCAGCACTTCCGGATGCATGATCAGCGCACGCACGATTGCAACTCTCTGCTTTTGTCCACCGGAAAGCTGTCTTGGATAATTATCCTTCTTGGAGACCAGACCTACGCGCTCTAACAGTTCAAGCGCCTCTTTTTCCACTTCCGCACGGTTTCTTTTTTTGACCTTGATCGGTGCAAGTGTCACATTCTGCAGAATTGTCAGATGCGGAAAGAGGTCATAACTCTGGAATACCATGCCGATTTTTTCCCTGTTTTTGCTTAAGTTCTTCTTGTTTGGATTCACGACCTCGTCATCTAGCAGAACCTCCCCCTCCTGGATCTCCTCTAATCCATTCAGGCACCGGAGCAAAGTACTTTTTCCACAGCCGGATGGTCCGACAATCACGACCACTTCTCCCTTTTTCACGGAAAGATCTATGTTTTCCAAAACGCTTATATCGTCATATCGTTTGCTTAAATTTTTAATGCGCAATATTTCGTCCATATCAGTTCTCCCATCGTTTTTCAAGATATTTTGAAAGGCAGCTTATCGGCCAGCAGGCAATAAAGTATAAAAGAAGGACCGTTGCAAATATGGCAAATGCAGCATTTGGAGCTGTCTTTCGGTTTGCCTCTATGATCTGCTGTCCCACTTTTAACACTTCCACAATTCCGATCATCATAACAAGACTCGTTGTCTTGATCATTCGCGTGATCAGATTGATGGAAAGTGGAATCATTCTTCGAATGATCTGCGGAATAATCACATACTGATATGTCTGTCCGCGGCTAAGGCCAAGTGATTCACTGCTTTCATACTGAATCTTTGGAATGCTGATCAGAGAACCTCTGACCAAATCTGCCATCTCTGCTGTTCCCCAGAATACAAAAACTATGATGGACGCAGTCTCTGCCGACATATTGATGCCCATCGCTTTGGTTGCTCCAAAATATACAATGAACAAAAGTACGAGCTGTGGCATGATACGCACAATCTCCAGATAAATTCTTGTGATCACCTGAACGGCTTTGTTCTTTGATGTCATAAGCATTCCAAGTAAAATTCCAAGCACCATACTGAGCACAACAGAGATCAAACTGATTCGAAGTGCCACCCAGAGTCCCTGCAAAAGCCGGATCATATTATTTCCTTTTAGTAAAATTTCAAATCCCATCTCGTTAATCTCCAAACATACGATATCTTGCTTTATGCTCGACCAGACTTCCTAAAATAGATACCGGAAGCAGCATGACAATATAGAATCCAACAAGCATAACCAGACATTCCGTTGTATTATAATACTGTCCAATCAGGTCTTTTGCAGTAAACATCAGGTCCATCAGACTGATTGCAGAAAATACACTGGTTTCTTTCAGCAGAAAGATGATATTCGCAACAATTGCCGGTACACTGATGGAAAAAGCCTGCGGAAGAATTACCGATCCAAACATCTGCAGCCGGTTCATTCCTAATGCCAGCGCAGATTCCGTCTGCGAAAGCGGCACGGCCTCCAGGCCGCTTCGGAAACTCTCTGCCATATAACTTCCACCCAGAAGGCCTAATCCCACGGCTCCGCACACTTCTGCGGATATGGAAAGACCAATCTTCGGAAGTCCAAAATAGATAAAGAACAACTGCACCAGAAGCGGCGTGTTGCGGAACAATTCCACGTACACTTTAACAATCTGTGACAGAACCGGAATCTTAAAATGCAGAATAAAAGCTGCAACGATTCCAATTCCGATTGAAAGTGCAATTCCTATCCATCCTATCTTTATTGTCAACAAGAATGCCTTTGTATACATCGGCATATAATCAAATATTACATCAAAATTCATGCTATCGCATCCTAACGCTTTCTATGATCTAATCGACCGGACAACCTTGTTCCGAGATTCTGGATAATCTGGAAAATAACAATCAGCAGCACGACCGTAACAATCATGATATCAGTCTGCCAACGATAATAACCATATCGTACCGCAATATCTCCAAGTCCGCCTCCACCGACGGTTCCTGACATTGCTGAATATCCAAGGAGCAGTCCCGTTGTGATGGTTGCTCCATTAATCAGTGAAGTTCTTGCCTCCACAAGAAGTACCTTGAAAATAATCTGCATATTGCTTGCACCCATCGCTTTTGCTGCCTCGATGACCCCAGCATCCACTTCATTTAAAGAGGATTCTACAACCCTTGCAATATATGGTGCTGCACAGATAACAAGTGGCACGATGGTTGCAGTCGAACCATAGCTTTTTCCTACAATGAGTCGTGTGAATGGAATCAGCAGGATCAACAGAATCAAAAACGGAATGCTTCGAATGATATTACAGATAAAATCTCCGATCCGGTAAATGATCCGGTTCGGATGCAGTCCCTTTTCACTTGTGACGTGAAGCAGCACGCCGAATGGTAATCCGATCACATATCCTATAATAGTCGAAAACAGCGTCATATACAAAGTGTCACGAATACCTTCTGCAATCATTTGTATTACTTGTTTATCAAACATTTTCTGTCACCTCCGTCACTATTAACCCACGCTCTCTCAGATGAGCGATAATTTCATCCTGTGTTTCTTTTCCTGTCGGCAAACCAAGGATCATCTCTCCAACGGCTTTTCCGCTTACATTCTTGGTATCTGCCTTCAAAATATTGACCGGCACCTGGTATTGTAAAATAATATTCGAGATCACTGGCTCAAATGCGGAATTTTCCTGAAATACAATTCGAATCTTTCGTTCTACATCCAGATTCTCAACCGGCGTATAACGAATGGCTTTACCGGATATCAATTCTTTCGCTGCGTCAGACTGTGGATTTTCAAAAATCTTTTCAACCAATCCCTCTTCTACAAGATTTCCACTGTCTATGATTGCCACACGCTTACAGATTTCTGTAACAACCGACATCTGATGCGTAATAATGATAATGGTAATTCCCAGTGTTTCATTGATCTCTTTTAAGAGTTTTAAGATTGCGGCTGTCGTCTGTGGATCAAGTGCGCTCGTTGCCTCATCACACAACAGAATCTTCGGATTGGTAGCCAGTGCACGCGCGATAGCGACACGTTGCTTCTGTCCACCGGACAACTGTGATGGATACGCTTTTGCCTTTTCCTCCAGATTAACCGTCTTTAAAAGTTCTTCGGCGCGTTTTCTTGCCTCTTTCTTTTTAACCCCGGCAATCTCAAGTGGAAAACAGATATTATCCAGAACATTTTTCTGCTCCAGAAGATTGAAATTTTGAAAGATCATGCCGATATCGCTGCGCTTTTTGCGAAGCTGCTTCTCTGTCAGATCTGCCAGATCCACCCCATCAATCAAAACCTGTCCTTCCGTTGGTTTCTCCAGATAATTGATGGACCGCACCAGCGTACTTTTTCCGGCTCCGGACATTCCGATAATTCCGAAAATATCGCTCTGCTCGATAGAAAGACTGATATTTTTTAATGCGTGAACTGTGCGCCCTTTTATATCAAATGTTTTTGTCAGATTTCTAATTTCAATTTCGCTCATCTTTTCACCAGTGACAAAGGAGGGATTTACACCCTCCTTTCCTTTCCATGTTTATTTTTCGTAGAAAATAACTGCACCGTCATAAGTATCATCAATAAATTTCTTGATTTCGTCAGATCTGAGAACCGAAACAAGTGCTTTGATCTTGTCGCTGTTTTCATTTCCTTCCTTTACAGCGATGATGTTTACATAAGTCTTTGCTGCGAGGGAATCATTTGCCTCATATGCGATGGCATCTTTTCCTACAGAATATCCTGCCTCAAGTGCGTAGTTTCCGTTTAAGACTACAAATTCAACTTCATTTACAACTCTTGCAACCTGCGCTGCCTCAAGCTCTACAAACTGAAGATTATGAGGATTCTCTGCAATATCATTTACAGTTGCGGTAAGACTTGTTTCGTCTTTTAATTTGATCAGACCATTATCCTGAAGTAACAGGAGTGCTCTTGCCTCGTTGGTTGTATCGTTTGGAATCGCAATGTGGTCTCCGTCTGCAATATCCTCAAGTTTGCTTTTGGTTCCCGGATAAATACCGAATGGCTCATAATGAATGTCACCGGCATCTACAAGGTGTGTTCCCTGCTCCTTGTTAAAGCTGTTTAAGTATGGTAAATGCTCCATGTAGTTTGCATCAAATTCGCCAGATTCTACAACAAGGTTTGGCTGCACATAATCATCAAATTCCGTTACTTCAAGGTCATATCCATAATCTTTTAAAATGTCTGCTGCTTTTGCTAAAATCTCTGCATGTGGAATTGGAGATGCTGCTACTTTAATGGTCTCTCCATTTCCTGGTGTAATGTCTAATTTACCTTCCTCTGTTGTTGCTTCTGTATCTATTTTGTCTGCTGCGTCTCCGCCACCTTCAATTACCAGAGTATCTTCATAGTCTGCACCATATGTGTCAAGCAATGTTGCTTCATAATCTGCGTGGAAGAAGTTCTCTTTTCCAAGGCTCTTGATCTCGTCGTTAATCCAGTTAAGGAGTGTGCTGTTGCCTTTTGTTACTGCAGGAGCAATGCTCTGCTGATCACCAAGAGAAGAAATTCCTACCACATAACCCTCATTCTCCTGTGCATAAGCAATAACCTCTGTATTATCGTTTGCCCATGCAACACCGGTTCCATTCTCGAAAGCAGTCTTTGCAGCTGCGTAAGTATCAAACTTCTGAAGCTTGATGTCCGGCTCATTCTTTTCCAGATAAGTCTCTGCAGTAGTTCCGGAAATTACGATTACCTGATCATCTGCTCCGATTTCATCCAGACTCTTGATAACGTTATCTTCGTGGGATACCACACCGAGTGCTACATTCATGTATGGAAGTGCGAAATCTACTTTTTCTGCACGCTCATCTGTTACTGTAAAGTTTGCAAGGACAACGTCTACCTTTCCGGTCTCTAAGTACTCAACACGGTTTGCTGCCTCTGTGGATACATAATTGATCTTTACACCAAGATCCTTTCCAAGGCGCTCTGCAAAGTATACATCATATCCCTGATAATCACCGTTATCATCTACATAACCAAATGGGTTTTTGTCAGAGAAAACACCGATGTTGATCTCGCCACTGTCTTTGATTTCATCTAATGTACGATAAACCTGATTGCCTTTATCAGCGGTCTTGGCTGATCCGCAGCCTGCCAGAGCTGTCACTCCCAGGGTTGCCGCCAAAATACCTGTTACTAACTTTTTCAAAAAATTCTTTTTCATATTCCTAATCCTCATTTTCTTTCTTTTTTCTGTATATTGTAAGCTCACTTTTCTTCGGGGTTCCTTTCCTCTTGTAAAGAAAAAGCCCGGATGTTACTCCCAGGCGATGGCTTACACTAATCTGTCTTAACAAATTATTGCAAACAGGTGCATGACAAACGAGCCCTACACCCGGCCATATGATCTGCCTGGGAGTCTAGCATTCGACAGCACATACACATGTTGTTCAAAGTAAATACATTTCTCATTTTGTCATGTCTCCTTTCATTTCATGGTTCGTATTATATCCCTGTATTCCTAGTATGTCAATAGGTTTTATAGTATTTTTTTAAAGACATAAAAACAGACTTTCCAATACCCACTACAGATATTGAAAAGTCCTTCACACTTTTATATCTATTTTTCACCTGTTCTTTTGAATTTATACTTTCCCTTGCCATAACCAGACACAGGCTCGATAATATCTGCCTGTATCAGGTTTGAAAGAAGTTTAGACGCACCTGAACTTTTCAGTTTCAGTAATTCCATAACAGCACTTCGGCCAAATACTTCATCAAAACCAAATTTATCCAAAAGCCTGTGTATATGAGAGATTGTTTTTTTTGAAAAATCACTGATTTTTCCTGAAAGTATACTTTCAATATCCACTTTTTCAGCTTTAATGTCCACTTTTTCTTTATTTAAAAGTCCACTTATATGCAAATTTCGATTGTGAAGTTCATTTTGCTCGTCTAAAAGAAGATTTCTAAGGAATACTTCAAGATATTCTGTTGTTTCATGAATGCCTTTTTGAAGGTTGGTATAATTCGCACGTACAAGAGCATTCCTAAAATACCATGCATTTTCTGCAAAAATATCATTTGTTGCAGAAAAACCAAGTGTTCTCAAATATTTAATAAAAAATACAGCTGTCGTTCTCGTATTACCTTCTCCAAAAATATGAATTTGCCAAAGCCTTGAAATAAAAACTGCAAGATGATGGATAATCTCATCCATCGAAAGCCCTTTATAACTAAAATCCCTCTCCTGTGAAAAGTCATATTCAAGCGTTGCTCTTAATTCTGAAGCACTGCCATACATAACCGTTGCTCCATCAAGTACCCATTCTTTTTTTGTAATATTATAGTCTCTAATCTTTCCTGCATGTTTGTATATTCCCTGAAAGAGTTTACGGTGAATAGCAATATACTCATTTGGTGAAAATGAGAATGCTGTTTCTGAAAGGATTTCTGCAATTCTGGAAGAAACCTTATCGGCTTCCTCTGTACGCTTATCATTTGACAAATGCACAGGTCTTTCTTCATAATAACTGTCAATAAGATCCCGGGCTTCTTTCAATGTGATTTTCCCCTCAATATTCTGTATGGCAGTATCAACTAAATATTCGGACGGTTTGAGTCCGTCCACTGCCTGAAGCCCGATTGCAGTACTCCAGACATAGCCCTTATTGGCTTTATCCGGTTCCGACTCTTTCAAATATTCCTTAAAAGGATCTTTTTCCATATGAATCCCTCCAACTGTTTACTTAACCATATTATAAACGGATTTCGTTTTCTTTAAAAATTCATCCACTCTCTCGATAAATTCAGCGGTATTTTTATTTTCAACCAGATTCCTTTCCAGACATAAATCATATAATCCTGCCAATCCATTCCGATCCATACAGGACAACTGATATCCCTTAAGCAGTGAATTTTCAACTTGCAAAAAAGTGACTGGCGAAACCAACATCGGAAAAAATTCCTTCTGATCACTCAGCAGCCATCCTGCACCAAGTTCCATCACGCAGGACTTACTATTTAAATAATTATCTGTAATAACCGCTATTACCAGCTTTGCTTCCTTCATTTCGTTTTTTATCTCATCGCTGTACGCCCTTCCTGTTTCCAGACATCCCGGATCAGATGTACAAAAAATTTGTTCTCTTGTAAATCCTATCCCAAGCATCAACAGTTCTTCCAGCATTTTTACCAGCTCTTTGTCTTTTTCACTGTGACTGATAAATATTTTATTGTATATTTGCATTTTCTTCACCAAACTTTCTCATAAGTTCTTCTTTCGTGTGCAAGTATTTTTCTTCAATCTCTTTTATTTTGTTTCTGTGTTCTAACTCATTTTTCTTTAATTGTTCTTCGTATCGAATGGCTGTCTCCAATGCATATTTCGGAACTTTCATGCTCTTTAGCTGGGACACATTCAAAACCCTTATCGTACTGCCCGTTTGTATTCCTTCCATACTTTTTTTCCCAACAGATGATATTAAAAATTCATGCAGAAGATATGGACAATACTTTTTCTTATCCGTTCTAATGATTGTAAGATTTCCTGTAATATAAGCAAGTGGTGGATTCGGCGGTACAATTGCAACTTTAATCAAACTTCCTTTGGTGGTTATCACAATATCATCCTCTCTAATTTGATACTTATCCTCCCATATAGGCTCTTTTCCTCTGATACGTTGCATTTCATCATAAAAAATCTGTCCATCTTGAATATTTTTTACATTTAATAAATAATGTGTAGGATTATCCTTTAGCATATCTTCATCCTTTGGTTTAATCTGCACTCCCCTCATAACTTGTGCCACTTCTTTTAGCTCCCAACTCTCCCCCATATTTTTTTGCAAATCGTCAATTTCCAAATACAGCATTGTATTAAGCGAATAATTCTGCTGAACAATTTCATTATTTGAAACCCACTTTCCTATTTTAGATGTTATGCGCTCATCCATCTGGTAGACATTTAATATCTCCTCAATGCCTTCTTTTGTAATTCCGTTTTGATTCCGGCTGACTTTATATGCAAATCTTGCTAATGATCCAAAAAAGACCATCCCTCTTTTCTCTTTGTTTCTATCAAAAACAATAAGTTCCATTGCCATATTGGTCTCAGTGTACAAATTAGCTGGTAGTGTGATAATTGCCTCTACCCAGTCATAATCTATCATTTGTTTCCGCACATCCCTTTCATTTTTACGAACCAACGCCCCTTTAGAAACAATTGCAAACAATCTCCCATCTTCTGTCAAATGTGAGAGCGCATCCATAATAAAAAACCATTCTGCATATACGCTCTTCATCTTATATCCCTCAAAACGGTGATCCCCTGGATTAATAACTATGGCATTATTCTCTCCCTTTGGAATATCTGCCAAAATCAAATCATAGTTAAAAGACTTTTTTTCCTCTTCTTCTAAAATATTTCGATTGATCACATTGCATTTTTCGCATCCATACAACTTTGCTAATACCTTTATAATCTTACCGTAGTTTCTATTTTTTTCAATAACTGTAAATGCAGGTGATACTCCCTTTTGCTGTTTCTGTGCTCGGCAAATTTCAAATCCAAGTGTGCCAAATCCCGCACAATAATCTGCTATAGTCTCTGCCTTTTTTAAAAGAGACATTTCCGCCATAAGCTGACATACGCTTTCTGGCGTACATTCATCCTCCATAAAACTTTGCACACACATGATTGCTTCTGTCATCTGCTCCATAGTATGAATGTTAATATGCCTAATCCACCCGTATATATCTTCCCTCATATTTTTGAACTCACAAGCATTTATATAGTTCCAATCCATCTGCTCTTTCAATAAAGATTCCAGTGACATCGTTTTTTTCATCGATAAATTTATTTCTGAAATCTGTGCACTTTCAAATCCATTTCCATGACCGTCCATATAATATTTTGTCAAAATACAGCACAATATAAGATAAATACTCTGCTCATGTGTAAATATATTTGTCATCTTATCCCACATGATTTTTAAAATTTGTTTCATAACGCCTCCCTACAAATATTCATCATTATAATAAATATAGCATTTTATCTCTCCGCCGTCAATAGGTATAAATATACTTCTATATTTTCTTATAAAAAAGAACACCTTATGATTTCCCATAAAAGTGTTCTTAAAATCTTATAACCTGCTTGGTATTTTCCAGCTTTTCCTAATATAAGTAAGTTTGGTCCGTTATGAAAATATAACCCCTGCCAATATTAAGACCTATTATTTTTTATTTGAAGACTTAATTCCCGTATTTAAAACCACCGACCATCTGGATCCATTGGTATCTTCCAGCATAATCGTACATTTTTTCACTTTCGAAACTGTAAATTTATTTTTCCCGATTTTCAGGCTCTTACATTTACCGCTTCCTGTTCCATATAAAATTTTCCAGACATGACTGTCATTTACTTTTGTTAACGAAATATTACCCGGCTGATATTGTGCCTGTTTTGCATATTCGCCCAATACATTCGCATTCCAGGTAATTGTCGCTTTCTGCTTCTTCTTGTCATTCTTGACAGATACTGTGAAAACCTTCTTTACCGGAATAGTGGAAATAAAGGTATTAACCTTCGCATCACATAATGAATTTCCCGGTGTCTTAGTTGTTGTAGTCTCTACATAATAAGTTCCCTTTTTCAGAAAAGCTGTAAATTGTTCTGGATATACCTGGACAGTTACATCGCCCCACTCGGTTGCTCCCACCTCTTTTGTACGAGCTTCATCCCGGTATACATGACATTCTGTAATTCCATTACCATCATTCAGTGTAAGTGAACCTGCAACATACACCCAGGAATCTTCTTTCACGGTAAATCGAAAGAAATCCTTTGCCTTTTCATCCGGGTTAACCGTAACCGGAACAGATCGTACCGCTGACTGATCCTCAATCAGATTTGCACTGCTGATTACGGATGCCTTTACAGTCGGCACTTCATCCGCTTTCACAGACATTTCCGGGACACAGACAATTGCAAGTGCAACGACCATTCCAAGTATCATTCCCTTTTTCCACAATTTCATTATTTGACCGCCTTTAAACAAAATGTTTGATAAATTACTACATGATTTTAACATAACATCATTCTGCCTGTAAACCAGCGTTTTCCTGAAAGTTCCTACCTAAAATGAAATTTTTAGAGAATAATCTATATACGCATTATGGTGCTTGCCCATTTGCTGACACCTCAGTAAGATTTCTTACAAAGGCGGTACACCTCACTGCACTTGCGATGAACCTTGTTCTGATGCAAAGTATGGAAGAAATGTCCACCTTGTATTAAAGGATAACCCAAGACTCTTCAATACTCCGCCGCGTGGCAGCGAGGAATGGAAGCTGGAATATAACGCAAGGACATCTGCAGAACGCTGTAACAAACGAGAAAAGATAGACTATAAATTAGAAGACGGCAGATACCGTTCATCTATGATGTGGTACTGCCGCCTGTTCGCCATCATGATGTGTCAACATCTTGATGCATGGACTTTGCCAAAGACTTCCCGACTAAAAGATTTTTTGCAAGATCTTCTCCTTCTGCACAAGGCTTCAACACCATTCCATACTTTGACGCTATTTTTACAAATGCTTTCCCTAGCATAGCCCTGTCTTCTGCCCGTACTGATTTTACTTCCGGAAAATTGCGTTCCACCTTTTTATAAATATCTATAAAGATGATTACACATGTCTTTGTGTATCCGGCAAGATTTTCAGCCATTTTTTCAAATTCAGATATATGCCACTCCACAGAATGTTTTTAATCTATAAAAATCGGATCATATCTCCATCCCATACTGTCAACACCTACGATATCAGACAACTTCTTAAAATCATCCATTACCTTTTCCTTATCCGGCACATTAGGTTCTATGTCCCTTCCGTAAGGAGTAATCGTAACAAACCAATATTGCCCATATGGTTTCAAAACATTCATATATGGCAGCATTGGTGCCGGATTCTTCGTACAAAATGCGATGAGGTCAACCACATCAGGTGCCAAACGATATCTTGTCACTTGCCTTTCATTATATTTTATAATCTCCGTATCCCTGACTCTGGTACAAATTCAATGCCGCAATTGCACTGGAATACAGACTGCTTTTTGTCTCTTTATACATACCGTCTTTAAACTGTGCCAGACCAAGTACCAGGGATATGACGGTAAGAAGCACCATAGGTATGCAGCACAGCGTCAACATTTTCTGCTTAAACCTGAATTTTATCTTCATTCCGTCTCCCCCCTTACATAGACTCTTTCGTAATGACAGCAACACCCGTATCCGTCTTTGTATTTGTATCTGTATACTGTCCTTCCAATGCCTGCAACATTGTCTGTAGCCAATGCTGTCATTGGCTGATCCGACATAATGATCTCGGGTGTTGTCTACGTACCACATCCAATCATCATCAATCCCAAGCAAATACAACAAATCATAACTGGTGCTTTTCTCATCTGTATTACCTCCTGTGTGATATTTAATTCTTAATTATAACTTTAATGTTATGATTTGTTAAAAACATTCAATTTTTTAGTATTTTTCGTTCGTAATTGTGCACTTTTCACACACTGTTTGTTTATAAAAATGTTGTTCCGTAATAAGTGTTATGTTATTATAAAAACAGACACTTTTAAAATATACGAAGGAGTTACGAAATGTCAGATATGATTTATAACTTTATTGATTTTATATTTACTATTATAGATTTTATGATCTTTTTTCGTCTTCTGACCAATAAGTTGACTTCTAATCTCTCGAAAAAAAAGCAAATTTTTCTTTATTTTGTTGCATACATATTTGAGTTTTTTGCTGAAACTTCATCAAAAATACTTTCTGGAATTCCTTTAAAAATTCCCTTTTGGTTACTGTTCACCCTTACATTAATAATAATTTACAAAAATAACTTATTCCAAAAAATTTTTTGGATCATTTCAGTCTTTTTTTCTATAGTAGTCAGTGAGATTATTGCTATGCCAATAGCCTTACTATTAACACACTCAACTATAAATAATGTTGCCAGAAGTTCAAATACCCAAATCTTAGGACTCGCACTTTCACGCTTATTTGTATTTATTATAATTGAACTTCTCATCCATTTTAACCAAAAAATCTCTTTGGATTTTGCCAAAAATTTCTTTGTTATTATTTTTGTGGATGTTATTTATACACTTACTATATCAAGTTTTTTTTACTTTGATAGCATATACTTGACAACCAATACTGCAATTGCACTTTCTGTTTTTGTTATTTTTCTGATCTCTTTTCTTGCTCTTTACCTGCTCAGAAAAATCACCAAAAAGTCCGAAGAAATTATGCTGACAAATCTCAAAATGCAGCAAATTGAAATGGAACACAAACAAAATGAAGATATGGCTATCGTCGTGAATGATCTTCGCTCCTTACGCCATGATATGAACAATCATATGTCGGTCCTTCAGGGGCTTCTGTCCATGCAGGAATATGATGATGCAAAAAATTATCTTTCCACAATTACAGAAGAACTGGCCGTTGCAAACAGTTTTATTTTCACAGATAATAAAGTGCTTTCTGTCATGCTCAATAATAAAATCAGTAAGGCCCATCAATTGGGGATCACCTTCGATACAGAGCTTTTAACAAGCGCTACCCCGTTTTCCGACAGTGACCTCTGCGCTGTTGTCGGTAATATTCTCGAGAATGCCATTGAAGCTTCCTCAAAACATGAAGACCCTTACATTCACTTTATGATGAAAAAAACAGATAAGCAGTTTGTTATCGAATGTCAGAACAACTATGTTGTTGCCCCTGTTTTTGAAAAGGGTAACTTAGTTACAACTAAATCAGATAAATCCTACCATGGAATTGGTACGAAAACCATTCGATCCATCGTGGATAGTTATCATGGAATTACTACATTTACCGCAGATGATTTGTTCTGTGTAAAAATTGTTGTTCCTCTATAAGGGTTATGTTATTATAAAAACAGACACTTTTAAAATATATGAAGGAGTTATTTAATGTCAGAATTATTATGTACAATTATTTCTTTTCTTTCTACTATAGTTGATATA
>ERZ1034976.1245-NODE-1245-length-20350-cov-18.928652_pt1 | contig 20350 bp, 16 predicted proteins | sample MGYA00520623_ERZ1034976 | MGnify/ENA primary metagenome ERZ1034976 (study PRJEB33766, sample SAMN09781774) | gut metagenome | biome: gut microbiome | host: Homo sapiens | place: Madagascar | study: EMG produced TPA metagenomics assembly of the PRJNA485056 data... | reverse complement strand
TCGAGCCTTGACTTACAAATGCCGACGCGGGGACGCGTCGCCCCCAGGTTAGGACCCGCCCCCCAATTAGGCAGATATTTATCCCCCTCTAACACAAAGAAACTGCCTACCCAACGATTGTGCGTTGGATAGGCAGTTATCTATTTCTTTAAGTAGAAGAAGTTAGTCTTCCTCTACAGTGTCCCATTCGTCAGCCCAACCGCGCTCGTCAGAGAGCTGCTCTTTGCCGGACAATTCATTGTGCAAACCACTTACACCCAAAATCTGCGACTCCATCTGCAAGCGAATAGCGCTTGCTTGCGGAGTTATATAAGTCTTTTTCATATAGAGATTTATTCTAATTTCGTTATTCTTACTTTACCAATACCTTCTGACCATTCATGATGTAAACACCCTTGGCTGCACCATTCAAACTATTGATGCGACAGCCGTTGAGGTCGTAGATAAAGTTTGATTGAGTAGCAGACTTAACAGTGGTGTTAATACCTGTTGTTACACCATGAGCGAGGTCTGCAAGAGAGAAACCACGGCTTTGGCTGAGTAACGTCTCACTATCGAGTGCAAGGTATGCTTTGTGAGCGCCATTGGTAAAGGCTGCACCATTTTCGCTACCCCAATAGAAACCAAGGTTGTTACCCTCGTTGTTATATGAAAGCTTGTAGTACTTCACATCTGTTCCGTCAACGTAGGTCGTTTCTGCCTCGTCTGAACCATGAAGTTTATTTTTGTCAGGTGTCAAATCTGTTGATTCAGCTACAAGTGTATAGTACTTATTAGCTGCACCTTCTACGACCAAAGCTGTCTTAGCAGGAACAACGTCACCAGCAGCGTAGGCTTCGTTCATAACAAGAGAAGTGCCTTCATTGCCCGTAATGGTATAACCCTTTACGCCCTTAGGCATGGTATAAGCCTTTGAAGAATAATAGGTGCCATAACCAGCTTCAGAAATCTTAAAGCTACCTACACCAGAGTAGATTGAGAGTTCGAGGTCGTCGACACGGACATTATCTCTACGATAACTATTCTTCAATGTAATAGTAAGAGAGGTTGCACCTTCTTTCAAGGCCATTATGAGTTTCTGAACATAAGGCTTCTCTGAACCCTCTACTTCACTTGAAAGAATTACAGCATTATCTGCTGACATAGTAAAATTTTCACTTATCTTTTGATTTGTTTTGAATGTGAACATCAAGCCCTCGTTTGCACCTTTAAGGTCATTGATGGTTATAGCAAGAGAACCTCCACCCTTAGCAATCAATAATTCAGGAGATTTACCACCTGCAGACATCGCACCTGTATAAATTTTTGTGCCAGTTCCATTACAGACATACGTTGCATTAGTTCCCTTTGTTGGTTGTATACCATTGCTAAACCCACTCCAATCTTCCGACCAAATAACAATAGGAGCATCACCTTGTTCGGTATAAGTATAAGTAGCAGAAGCGATGGGACTATATTCATAAGTAGTACCATTCGCAGCATACGATACGGCTTTCAAAGTAGTAGTAGCAGAGATTTGGATAGGTTCGGTATATTTTTTTTGGGCATTATTCTCCCAACTTGGGTCAGTACCATCAAGTGTATAGAGAATACCCTCTGCAGCAGTAGCTTCTTTAGAAAGGCTTACTGTGAAAGGAGCAGTAAAGGTCTTTGTTGCTTCGCTGATAGTAGGAGCAGGAAGTTCCAATTTATATTCTTTGGTAACAACATCGCTTTCTTCTTCCTTGCTTGATACGGCAATGGCCTTTACCGTAGTAGTGTGCGTAATGCTAATAGGAGTCTCGTAGAGTTCACCAACCCCATTCTTGTAAGAAGGAGTCGTTCCGTCAGTAGTGTACATAATCATCGCTGCATCACTACCTGCTGAAAGTTTAAGCTCGAACTTATCAGAGAATGACTTTGAGTCTTCACTGAATGTGGGAGCAGCGACTGAAGAAGTGGAAGCAAAGGTTACTTCGATAGATTTTATCTTGAAGGTCTTTTCTGCATTAGTAAATGTTACAGAAGCAACTCCTTTACTATCTGCTGATGTCCATGTATTCTTGCTTTGAACATAAGACCCCGTAGATAATGTATAACTATCATCTTTTGTCGGCTTATCGGACCCCTTGTAAGTAAAAACAATCTTTGCAATATTTCCAGTGGAACTATTAAAAGTCATTGTATTACTATTGTAAATACGCACTGTATTATCAGAAGTATAATACTTGGGTGCGTAAGTAGAATTAGATCCTTTAGCAAAAGCAATCGAAAAGTCTTTGCCCTTATAAGACGTAACAAGTTTAGCATTGCCATACCCTTGATCGGCAAACACGACCTTTTCGGTTGTCTGTGCCCAAGTTTCTACCCCCCCAACTATTGCCATTAAGCAAATGACGAGGAGCGTTTTGAGAGAAAGTAAATTTGTTCTCATAAAGCTATAAAGTTTTTTAGTTAAATACACTGCAAAGGTAGATAGTTATTTAAAGAATTACAACTTATTAAGCAGAAAGAGAGCAAATAAAAGGTAAAAAGGACGAGTTTTTACTTACTTTGTGTAAAATACCCCACTGCTATGGCATTAATTCACTACATTTGTTGTAACAACAATAAAAAAGTTACAAAATTATGACAAAGCAAGAACTCATGCAACGCGCCATTGACTTGGCCGTTGAGAATGTGCGCAACGGGGGTGGTCCCTTTGGTGCTGTGATAGCTCGTGGAGGTGAGATTGTAGCGGAGGGCGTTAATCGCGTCACTTCACAACACGATCCTACAGCCCATGCAGAAGTGCAAGCTATTCGCAAGGCATGTAGCGAACTCAATACATTCGACCTCACAGGCCTTGACATCTATGCTTCATGCGAGCCTTGCCCGATGTGTCTCGGTGCTATCTATTGGGCGCACCTCGACCACCTTTACTTTGCTGGCACAAAGGACGATGCTGCCCGCATCGGTTTTGATGACGCCTTTATATATAAGGAACTTCCCCTCCCCATTCACGAGCGGAAACTCCCCACTGAGGCGATGATGAACGCTGAAGCACAAGCCCCCTTCGTAGCTTGGCAGGAAAAGGACGATAAGGTGGAGTACTAACACTTAAACAGCAATTTGTCTGCCTAATTGGGGGGCGGGTTTTTAACCCGCCCCCCAATTAGGGCTGTTTATCGGCGTATCAGCGCTGAGAGAATGTACATCTGCATCATTGACACGGCACGAACGTTCTCGCCACCATTAGGAATGATGATGTCAGCATACTGCTTAGTAGGTTCGATAAACTCATCGTGCATGGGCTTGAGCACATTGCGATACTTGTCAATCAACATCTCAAGCGGATGGCCACGTTCGGCTATATCGCGCTCAATCACACGCAATAAACGTTCGTCGGGTTCAGCATCGACAAATATCTTGAGGTCCATGAGGTCGCGCAACTGCTTGTCGTAAAGCGCCATGATTCCCTCTACGATGATTACATTGTGCGGCTCGACGTGTATAGTCTCTTGCTGACGCGTACAAGTGATATAAGAATAAGTCGGCTGCTCAATCGCATGGCCATTGCGCAACTCCTCTATTTGATGAGCCAAGAGCGGCCACTCAAAGGCATCAGGGTGGTCGAAGTTGGTCTTCTTACGCAACTCTTCTGGCACGTCCCACTGTGCATTATAATATGAATCTTGCGGAATGACGGCCACGGTGTTGTCGGGCAAAGTGTTGACAATCTTATTCACTACCGTCGTCTTACCCGAACCTGTGCCGCCCGCTATACCTATAATTAACATATTATTCTGTTTTTCGTTTTATTTAAATAAGGGGACAGTCCTTATCAGGATTGTCCCCCAATTGCTTATTATAAAAGGAGAGAAGAATTAATATTCCTCTTTTGTTGGATTATCCTCGCTTTCAACATCAGCTTCTGCTTCTGCTACCGTTTCAGCCTCAGCGGCCTCTTTTGCATTTTCGGTTTCAGTAGTATTTTCCTCTACGGTTGCTTCAGCCGTTGCGGGGGTTTCTTCTTGTTCTTTTTTCTCTTCTTCCACCTTATCATCAGCCTCTGCCTGTTGTGCAGCTGTTGATTCTCCATAGGAAGCATGATAGCGTTCGGGGTGGAGCATCATGTCGTGCAGATTGTGCAGCTGACGGTTATAGGGTGAAAGTTTTAGGCCTTCTTCGCAAATTTCCAAGGCTTCTTCGCCCCGTCCTATCTTGTTGAGCGCAATGGCCTTCTGCCATAGATAGAACACTCGACGTGAGAGGCTTTCGTTTACTTGGGGAATGCTTAGCAATTCATCAACAGATGCTAAGAATTTATCATAATCTTGAATCGGCAAGTAATAATTCAACGCCAAAAATTGCTTCGTAGTCAAATTGCTTGACAACAAGTGTTGATGGGTAGCAAAGAAGTCGGCCGCCTTTTGGCGTACACGCTCTTTCTCTTCCTCATTAGTAGCTTGCTTAAAGCATGATACGTAGAGTGTGAGCAAGTCCTTCACACAGCTTTCGGGCTTTTCGTTAGCTTCAAGTGCCTTGAGATAAGTCTCTTCCGCCTGCGCATAGTCCTTATTTAATAAGGATTTTTTAGCTTGTACATAAAGCAAGCAAGGATTATAGGGTTCAATATCACCACGCTGGTGTTCCCCTCCTACCGTAGGCAATACAGACTCAACATCTCCCAACAACTGCTTGGCATCAGCATTGTCAGGGTCAACTTGAAGGATGTGCTCTAACAAACCCTTTGAAACGACATATTGGTGGGAGTCGAAGCTATCCTCTGCCAGAGTGTACACATCGTTAATGGTGTGAGGCAGGTGAATGCAAGTAGCTATGCGACCTTGGTTATTTTGACCAATAGTGTAAACGACCTTTGTGCCCTTATAAAGGCGGTTAAATAGTTCGGGGTCAACAATCTGTTGTACATAGAAGTAAAGATCAGAGTCAGACGCATAGTCATGAATAAAGCCGTAACGCTTCAAGGTGTTGAAGTAAGTGATACGACCTGTAGCACGCACATAGGGCGGACGGTGTTCGAAAGTATTATAGTTTTGTTGCCTACCCTCATTTTCATTCTCATTGTTGCTGTAATTATTATCGGTATTATCAGCAGCGGTAGTGGTGCCTCCTTCGTTCTTGAAATAACGACGGCGGCCATAATTAGGATCGATGCTGGCAAGGTCGATGTGTCCTACTACTTTGGGTTCGACCACGGGAGCAGCCCCCGTGAGAGCGTCAGCCGACTCTACCTCTTCCTCTTCACCCAACACGTCGCGCAGCGTAGTGGCTGTTGAGGACTGTTCTTCTTCATTATAGTCATCTTCTTCGTAGTTCTCGTTGTACTCAGCAGAGTCGTCAGCAAGTACGCCTGAATCGTGTAAGGAATCATAAGCAGGAGCCTTCACGGCACGACCGCCGTTAGCAGGCACCATCTTAACAGGACTCTCAGCACGGAAACTACGAATATCGTTAGCTGCAATGCCACAGATTTGGCCATTCGATTGTAGTAAGACAATGTACTGGCCTGTTACATACTCAATTTGTCCGGTGACAATACCTTCACTACAAGTGATTTCAATTGTGTCACCTACCTGATAGTTGGTTTTGATAAATGTTAGCATAATGTTTACTTCTATTATTTGCACATTACTGAAATTTTGCTGACAATGGGGTAACAAACTGATCAGACATCGTTTACATCAGTTCTTTCATTATCATAAGAATTTCATTAACGCGCAATGCATATAGAAGTCGTCTAAACTTTTCTGACGAAGATTATATTTAAACTTTTATCTCTTCTAAATTCAATCTTTACCTTTCTTTTTGACCGCTTTTTGACATTTCATCGGTCGTGTAGCTCGCTACACTCCCTCTTCAATATCAAAAATCGCTTCAAAAATAAAGGCAAATCTTGAACTTCATAAAAGTTTAGACGGCTTCATAAAAATCCTTGCAAATATAGTATTTTTTAAATAGAAATATATGTTAACATCTACTTTTTTTGAGAATGCAGAAGAAATGGCGCTCTGAAGAGCAAAAGCATTGCATTTCAAAAGAAATTTGTACATTTGCAACCGCTATAGGGTGCAATGATTTACAAAGAAGTGGGTCGTTGCTCCCCCTTAACTTATGTATCTATACAAACTGCATATATGACAATAGACGTAAATCCGCAAGCTTCGTTCTCACTTATTGCCGACTTTGACGGCAATATGGACGAATTGATGCACACTCCTTTTGACACGACACTACCTGCAATAGCACTGCGCAACATGATGCTCTTCCCCGGTGTGGTAGGTTCTGTTGCGGTCAACCGCACGATGAGCCTAAAGGTGGTCAACCAATCGCTCAAGAAGGGAAGCCTCATCGCCGTGTTGGCTCAGAAGAACGCTCATGTGGACGAACCCGAACGTAAGGACTTCTATGACGAGGGCGTAGTGGCACGCGTTATGCGCACCATCGACCTGCCCAACCCCATGGGAGGCAAAAGCTGCATGGCTATACTCCAAACGTATGGTCCTCTTAAATTGGAAAAGATCACGCGTCGTAAACCTACGATGCGCGTTGAGGTGTCGCCCATAGAGGAGGTGATTTACGATAAAGACGATGAGCAATTTAAGGCCGTGGCCGATGCTTGCCGCGACGGCATGGTGAACTTCTTACAGTTGAACGACGGCCCACGCTCGGAGGAGGCTACGTTTGCGGTCAATAACATTTCGCACCCCGTATTCCTTGTCAACTTTATTTGCTCTAATATGCAGTTGACACAAGACGATCGCTACAAGTTGTTCCAAATACACGATGTGCGCGAGCGCGCTATGCACTTGTTGCAGATTATCAACCGCGAAGTCCAGTTTGCGCAGATTAAGCACGATATTCAAAGCCAAACGCGTCGCGACCTTGACCAGCAACAGCGTGAATACTTCCTTCACCAACAGATGAAGAATATTCAGAGCGAGTTGGGCGAGGACGGCAACAACGACGCTACGGAACTGGAGGATAAGGCTTCAAAACTATACATGCCGACCAAAGTGGCCGAAACGTTCAAGCGCGAGGTGGAGAAGTTTAAGCGCATCAACCCGCAGTCGCCTGACTATAATATGCAGTTGAACTACCTGCAAACGATCGTCTCACTGCCGTGGGGCATCGATACGAAGGACAACCTCAACATTAAGAATGCTGAACGCGTATTAGACCGCGACCACTATGGCATGGAGAAAGTGAAGGAACGCATTTTAGAACACTTGGCTACCTTGCGTTTCCGTCGCACTGAGAAAGCCCCCATACTCTGTTTGGTAGGCCCTCCGGGAGTGGGCAAGACTTCGCTCGGCCGCAGCATCGCCGAGGCTTTAGGACGCAAGTATGTGCGCATCTCATTAGGTGGTGTACACGACGAGGCCGAAATTCGTGGTCATCGTCGCACCTACATCGGCGCTATGCCTGGCCGTATCATTAAAGGTATCATGAAGGCCGAGACGTGCAACCCCTTGTTTGTGCTCGATGAGGTGGACAAGGTGTCAGAGAATAATTACAATGGCGACCCTCATAGTGCCTTGCTCGAAGTATTAGACCCTGAGCAGAACAATGCCTTCCACGACAACTTTATTGACCTCGACTTCGACCTCTCGAAAGTGTTCTTCATTGCCACGGCCAATAGCTTGCAGACCATTCCCCGTCCCCTACTCGACCGCATGGAGATAATCGACGTAGAAGGCTACCTCACGGAAGAGAAGAAAGAGATAGCACGCCGCCACCTCATACCCAAAGAACAAAAGGAATTTGACTTTGGCGTAGACGGCAAACTGAAGTTTACGCCAGCTGCGATTGAATACGTAATCGAGAAGTACACACGCGAAAGCGGTGTGCGCCAACTTGAGAAGCAGTTTGACAAGATATTCCGTAAGGTGGCTTATCTCACCTCTACAAGCGAAGACGGCCGCATGCCCTACGCTGGCCAAAGCATTAAGCCGGCTGATATCGAGACGTTGCTCGGTAAACCTATCTTCAGCCGCGATAAATATCAAGGCAATAAGTATGCGGGCGTCGTTACGGGCTTGGCTTGGACGGCCGTGGGCGGCGAGATACTCTTTATCGAGACCAGCGTGAGCCGCAGTAAGGGACCGAAGTTGACACTAACGGGTAACCTCGGCGACGTGATGAAAGAGAGTGCCGTGTTGGCCTTAGAATATATTAAGGCGCATGCCGACAAGCTCCATATCGACTATCGCGTGTTCGACCATTGGGGGGTTCACATTCACGTGCCCGAAGGAGCGACACCGAAGGACGGTCCTTCAGCGGGTATCACGATTGCCACTTCGATTGCCTCTGCCTTGACGCAACGTCGCGTGCGCGACCACATTGCCATGACGGGGGAAATTACGCTGCGTGGCCGCGTATTGCCCGTAGGAGGTATTAAGGAGAAGATATTGGCCGCTAAGCGTGCTGGCATTACGGACATCATGATATCGGAAGAGAACCACAAGGACGTTGACGAGATTAACGAACGTTACGTCGATGGCCTTACCTTCCACTTCGTCAACGATGTGCAAGACGTATTGCGCTTTGCCTTATTGGACGAGAAGGTGGATAATGCGATCGAGCTCACCATACCTAACGACACGACCAACAACGATGCGCCCTCTCAACCCGAAACGGACAAGAAGGTGGCTGTAAGATTGTTGAAAGAAAAGTAAAGTGAATGTGCAAATGGGAAAATGTGCAAATGATTTAATGTATAATATACCGATTTGGACATTGTAAACAAAGGCATCCATTCGCACATTTGCACATTCGCCCATTCGCACATTTCCTAAGCATTCGCACATTCCCCAAGCATTCGCACATTTGCACATTCACACATTCGCACATTTTTTCCCCCATGACCTACGAATTACAACATACCGATGGCAGTGCCCGCGCTGGCTTAATCACGACTGACCACGGACAAATACATACGCCTATCTTTATGCCCGTTGGCACATTGGGCAGCGTAAAGGGTGTTCACCTACGCGAAATCAAAGACGACATCAATGCCGAAATCATATTGGGCAATACTTACCACCTCTACTTACGTCCTGGACTTGACATTCTGGAGCGCGCAGGTGGTTTGCATAAATTCAACGGCTTTGACCGCCCCATGCTGACCGATAGCGGTGGCTTTCAAGTATTCTCACTCTCTGGCATACGCAAACTGAGCGAAGAGGGCTGTGAGTTTCGCTCCCACATCGACGGTAGCAAACACTTCTTCTCGCCTGAACGCGTAATGGACATTGAGCGCACCATTGGGGCCGATATCATGATGGCCTTTGACGAATGTCCTCCCGGCACAGCCGACTATGCCTACGCTCGCAAGAGTTTGGACTTAACGCACGGTTGGATGAAGCGTTGTTGGAAGCGCTTTCACGAGACGGAACCGAAGTATGGCTATAAGCAAGCACTCTTCCCTATCGTTCAGGGCTGCGTCTATAAAGACTTGCGCCAAGAGAGTGCCAAGTTTATGAGCGACTTTGGCGCAGAAGGTTATGCCATTGGCGGATTGGCCGTGGGCGAACCTGCTGAGAAGATGTACGAGATGATTGAGGTAGTAAATGACATTCTACCCACCGACCGCCCTCGCTACCTCATGGGCGTTGGCACTCCTGTCAACATCCTCGAAGGCATTGAACGCGGTGTGGACATGTTTGACTGTGTGATGCCTACACGCAACGGACGCAACGCTTGCCTCTTTACGGCTGAAGGCATTATCAATATGCGCAATGCGAAGTGGGCTGATTGCTTTGAGCCGGTCGACCCCATGGCGCACTGCTTTGCCGATGTGCAATACACCAAGGCTTACCTCCACCACTTGTTTAAGGCCAAAGAGTTATTGGCCATGCAAATAGCCTCTATCCACAACCTTTCGTTCTACCTCTGGCTGGTACGCGAAGCCCGTAAGCAAATCCTTGCCAATAACTTTGGCCCTTGGAAACGCGAAATGGTCGTTAAACTGAGCCGTAAGTTGTGATTTTCTTTAGTTGACGAGTTGACAAGTCAACAAAACAAGTCTTCATAATAGATGTCAAAAAAGTTATTGTCGAAAATACGTAGCTACTTGTTCAAGCCACTGCATCGCTCTTCTAAGAACGATGCGGAGCAAGCGATAGCCCCCACAAGCAGCAAACCCCAAAGCAGCCGAGGCCGCAAGCCTCTGCTCGGACGTTTGGACCGCTACATCATGCTGAAGTTTATCAGCACTTATATCTTCCTACTGGCTATCATTATCATTATCGCCGTTATCTTCGACTATAATGAAAACATTGACAAACTCACGCAGAGCCATGCTTCGGGCATAAAGATAGCGCAATATTATTGCAACTTCGTGCCTTACTTCCTAAACCTCTTCAGCCCACTCTTTATCTTTATTGCCGTTATCTTCTTCACCTCTAAGTTGGCCGACAAGAGTGAGATTATAGCGATGAAGAGTACAGGTATGAGTTTTCGCCGTCTGCTGCGCCCTTACATGGTCACAGCCGCACTCATTGCTTCATGTACCTTTCTCTTAGGTGCATACGTCATACCGAAGAGCAACGTAGAGCGCGTCAATTTCCGTAATAAATACATCAAGAAGCGTACTGACATCACCTCTATTGACAACATTCAGATGCAGGTGGACACGGGCGTAGTAGCCTATATCACTCACTTTGACAATACGACGAAGAGCGGCTACGGCTTCTCACTCGACAAGTTTGTTGAAAAGAAGCTGGTGTCACATCTCACAGCACAAACCATACAATACGACACGCTGTCTGACCACCGCTTTTCGTGGACACTGCGTATGTACGACATTCGGACGATGAAGGGTATGCGCGAGGTGTTAGAACATGGCGAAAAGATTGACACGACCATTTTCATGGAACCCAAAGACTTCTTCTACGTGGTCAACCAACAAGAAACGCTCACCGTACCACAACTTCGCGAATTTATTGAACGACAGAAGATGCGTGGCGCACAGAACATGAGCATATTCGAGTTAGAATATTACAAACGCTTTGCTACTCCCTTTGCGGCCTTTATCCTGACGCTCATTGGCGTTTGCCTCTCAAGTCAAAAGCGCAAAGGAGGTATGGGTATCAGTTTGGGAGCAGGCTTAGCCCTAAGCTTTGCCTACATTCTATTCCAAACGGTATCATCGTCGTTTGCCACCAACGCTGGCATGGAACCTTGGATTGCCGTATGGCTGCCTAATATTATCTTCGCATTCATTGCGTTTGGGCTATATATTAAAACTCCGAAATAGGAATAATGCAGGTCAATGTGCAAACGCATTATCAATGTGCAAATGTGAGAATGTGCAAATGGTCGCATTTTATTGCTGAGTTTTTTTCACATAAATCATTCGCACATTCGCCGATAGGTGTCAATTACATTATTACATCATCACAACAATGAATGAAAACGACTTAACAAATAATACTGCACAAACACAAGAAGATAAAGAGAAAGAAAAGAAAGTCACCGAAGTATTCTTCGAAGACCTCGACCTCTCTGACAACGTGTTGGACGCACTCTACGATATGCGCTTCGAGAAGTGTACGCCCGTACAAGCTAATTGCATTCCCCCAATACTTGAACACCATGACGTGTTGGGCGTAGCACAAACGGGTACGGGCAAGACGGCAGCTTATCTGTTGCCTTTGCTCACCTTGCTCGAACGCGACGAACACCCTGCCGACGCTGTAAACTGCTTAGTAATAGCTCCCACACGTGAGTTGGCACGACAAATCGACCAAGCCTTGCAGGGCTTTGCTTATTACACGAACGTGAATGCGGTAGCCGTATATGGTGGTAACGACGGTGTGCGCTACGAACAAGAACGTAAATCGCTGCAAGCTGGAGCTGACATCGTATTGGCTACTCCTGGCCGATTGATTACTCACCTTCAATTAGGTACACTCGACTTGAGCCGCACTACTCACTTAGTGCTCGACGAGGCCGACCGCATGCTTGACATGGGATTTGCCGACGACATTCTGACGATTGTAAAGCAGATGCCTGAGTCGCGCCAAACGATTCTCTTCTCGGCCACGATGCCTCCCAAGATAGCAGAGTTGGCTCGCAGCGTAATGCATGACCCTGTGGAGGTAGAGATTGCGGTTTCAAAACCTGCCGAAAACATTCAACAGAGTCTCTACATCTGTCACGAGGGTGACAAACCGCTCATTCTGAAGAAGGTGTTCAAGGAGCAACCGCCTCAGCGCGTTATTCTCTTTTGTTCGTCAAAGCAGAAGGTGAAGGAATTGGCCATTATCTTAAAGCGACAAGGCCTTAACGCTCGCGCCATGCACTCCGACCTCGAACAGGCGGAACGCGACGAGGTGATGAACCTATTCCGTGCCCACAAGATTGACCTCTTGGTGGCCACCGACATTGTGGCTCGCGGTATTGACATTGATGACATCACGATGGTGATCAACTACGATGCGCCTCACGATGCCGAAGACTATGTTCACCGTATTGGCCGCACCGCACGCGCTGGCCGCGAAGGCCGCGCCATTACGCTGATTGGCGAAAAGGACCTTTATGCGCTCTCTAACATTGAGCGCACCTTGAAGATTAAGATACCTCGTGCTGAACTGCCCGAAGGAGTTCGTCCGCCTCAAACTGAAGCACAACATGGTCGTGGGGGCCGTGGCCGCAATGGTCGTGGGGGCAACAACAATGGACGCAGAAGAAGCAATGGCAATAAAGAAGAGGGAAAGAAAGAGACGGACAGCAAGAACCGCAACCAACAAGGTGGTGGAAGCCGTGACAACCGTCAGCGCAATAGCCAACGCAACAATGGTAAGCCGCACGGCAAGAGCGACAACCGCCCTGCTAACAAACAACGCCCACCCAAAAGCGGAGCTGGACGCAAACCTGAATAAATTACGATAACTTTTTTTCAAAAAACACAATTTATCATGAATTATCCACGAATTATTCCATAAAACATTTATGAATAATTCGTGGATAATTCATGATAAATTGTGTTCATAAAACGCGCAAAGCGCAAAATCATTTTTCGTTTTAAAGCTAATTCATGTACAAACTACTATTATCGTTTTGCTGTCTCTTCTCGTTCTTAAATGTTTTCGCCCAAAGTTTGACCCCCGCAACGCGCTTTCACGAAAAGGACAGTCCCTTTACTTTCTACAACAACAACCTCCTGAGCGGCTTTCTACAATCGACCTCGAACGACAACTTAGCCAACGGCTTTCTACAAATCCCCTTTGTGGGTGACCCCTTATTGGTCTACGTAGGTGAAAAGGACTCTACACAATTTATGGCCTACGCCTCTGGCTACACACTCCAGCAGCCCCAACCCAATACGTACAAAGTCGACTATACACGCTATGGCATTATGGCTAACTTACAGAACATGCCCGCCTATTGCGTTCAGCACTACACCTTTCCCGACACAACGGCCGATAAAGGCTTTCTGTTAGACATTGACAATGCGGGGGGTGGGCCACAGAATGAGGACATGAACGTCGTGTTTATTGACAAACGTACCATACGCGCCTACAAACGCAGCGAAAAGGCAGAAAGCGGTGTGCCCGACCTTTATTACGTAGCCCACTTCTCTCACCCTTTTACAAAGTGGAACGTTCGACGCGAAGTGGTACGCTTAGAGAATGGACAACGCGAAAGGCGCTGCAAGGCGGCCTTTATGTTTGAACTGCCAAAGTCTGAAGTGCTGACCGTCACGTCGGCCGTCTCGGCCGTTAGCACCGATGCTGCCTACGCTCTCGTACAAAGCAATGGTGCCAAAAAGCACTTTAACGACAAGCGCCAACCCAAACCGAATACGGACGACAGCCGCTTATTGGCACAAAATCGTCCTTCGCCTCAGCAACGCACCTCAACGACCAAGGCGCTCCCCCACGCCACCGCTTCTACGGCTAAACCGACTAAGCCCACCACTGCTCCTCAAGAGCAGCGCATCGTAAGGCAGCCTTCGAGCAACGTCTACGCACCTACGAAGTGGCTTGAAATTGCTACTCGTGATGCTGAACTGCAAGCGGCCTTTACGGCTGCGCTCAAACAGTTGCAGCGACATCATCTAAAAGCCAAACAGGCCATTGATGCTTTGTCCTTTATTGACGCTATCACGCCACTCTACCCTACTGGCGCTACAACTGACGCACAAGAGGCTGACTCCGTATTACGACAGACAGCACAAGCGCTCTTTACTGGCCAACAAATGACAGACGCGCAAGCCGCATGGTTTATCTTCAACGCCTTAGGATTTGTACCCGACGCCAACAATCGTTTCCGCCTTGTTCGTCCTCTCTTCAACGTAGCTACGCTGCAATTGCCACGCACGCGCCGACTGATTATTCACACCAAGAATAATACGCCACGCAACTGCCACATCAAACAGGCAATTTTAATGCACCAGCCTCTTACGTCTGATACTACATTCTCACGCGAACAACTCATTAAAGGTGGCATTATGGAAATCAAGATGCAACCTTAATAGCAATGGTGATAATGTGGGGGGACGGCAGGTTTTCCTAATGGGGAGTGCGACGCGTCCCCACATCTGCAATGCCAAGATGAGGTTAAGAGCCTCACCTTGGCAATATTTTTTTAGAATGACTCAGAAATGGTTCTTTAATAAGACCTGCCCCCCGTTTACGCAAAACACTTGCCTTTTACTTTGCGCATTAATTCTAATTTGTTATTTTTGCAAGTACGTATAGCACATTTGCACCATATAGTGCAAATTCTTTAAAATGACATTTCGATGAAAATTAAACGCATATTTATCACCCTTTGTGCAGCCTGCGCTGTGAGCATGGTCAGTTTTGCACAAACAGCACGTCAAGTACTTGATCAAACAGCCTCCAAACTAAAAAATAGTGGTGGCATTGAAGCTTCCTTCGAAGGCACACAGTTTAAAGGCACACACGAAACGGGTACGGCTAACGGCCACATTCAAGTACAAGGCAATAAGTTTAAGATTGCTTCTAACGCACTGACCACATGGTTTGACGGCCGCACGCAATGGACACTGATGAACGGAAGTGATGAGGTGAACGTAAGTAACCCTACTGCTGCCGAACTGCAACAAGTCAATCCATACACGTTTATCAACCTTTACAAGAGCGGCTATAACCTCAAACTCGCCAACACGACTTACCACGGCAAGGCATGCCACGAGGTGCGTATGCAAGCACAAAAGCACACCAATGGCATTCAACTGGTCATTGCCGTTATTGACAAACATACGCAGTTGCCCTACTCCATTCGTATGAAGGACAACAAAGGCGAGTGGACGCGCATTCGCGTCAACGGTCTCCGCACTCACAAACATTGGGCCGACAGCAACTTTAAGTTTAACCAAAAGAATCACCCCGGCATCGAGGTGATTGACCTAAGATAAGATCTTGAGTTTAATGAGTTTATTAGTTTAATAAGTTTAATAAGCTTATAATCCTATTTTAACGCGTGCTTTCCAGCACGCGATGAAGTGAAGAAGCACTCATTCACCAACTCATAAACTTATTAACCCCATTAAACTCATTAAACTCATAAACTCATTAAACTCATAAACTCCCCATACATGTCACAAATAGAACAATGCGTCATTCTTGGTTCAGGCCCTGCAGGCTACACCGCAGCTATTTACACAGCACGTGCTGGACTCAAACCTATCATTTATGAAGGACTGCAACCAGGCGGACAATTGACGATAACTACTGAAGTAGAGAACTTTCCCGGATTTGCCGAAGGCATAGATGCCAACGAACTCATGGACAGCATGCGCAAGCAAGCCGAACGCTTTGGCACAGAAATCCGTACCGCTACAGCCACTAAGGTTGACCTTTCGCAGTCACCTTACACGCTCTGGTTCGACGACGATACACAAATTCAGACCGAGACACTCGTTATCGCCACGGGAGCTTCTGCCAAATACTTGGGTCTCTCTGACGAGAAGAAATACCAAGGCATGGGCGTAAGCGCTTGCGCTACATGCGATGGCTTCTTCTATCGTAAGAAGACGGTAGCCGTAGTAGGAGGTGGCGACACCGCTTGCGAAGAGGCCACCTACTTGGCAGGACTCGCCAAGAAGGTTTACCTCATTGTGCGCAAACCCTTCTTGCGTGCCTCAAAGGCCATGCAAGACCGCGTGTTCAATAACGATAAGATTGAAGTCTTGTTCGAGACCAACACGGTAGGTCTCTTTGGCGAAGACGGTGTAGAAGGTGCTCATGTCATTTATCGCAAAGGCGAGGCCGACGAGCGTCAGTACGACATTGCTATTGATGGCTTCTTTTTAGCCATTGGCCACAAACCCAACAGCGACCTCTTCAAGCCTTGGGTCAAGACCGATGAGACAGGTTACATTATCACCGAAGGCGACTCTCCCCGCACAGGCATTCCCGGCGTTTACGCTGCCGGCGACGTAGCCGACCCTCACTACCGCCAAGCTATCACCGCAGCCGCCAGTGGCTGCAAAGCTGGCATCGAAGTTGACCGCTATCTGAAAGAAAAATAGTAAATGTGAGAATGCTTTGTTAATGTGCAAATGTGAGAATGTGCAAATGGTCGCCTTCGTACGCTATTAAAACATTCTTCAACAATTTGCACATTTGCACATTCTCACATTTGCACATTAACAAAGCATTCTCACATTCTCACATTCCCACATTTCCCTCCATGGAACGTCACCCCTTACAACCCTTTCTTCCCCCAAACGCTCACATCTTGATGTTAGGCAGTTTTCCGCCACCTCGCAAACGCTGGTCGATAGACTTCTTCTATCCCAACATGCAGAACGATATGTGGCGCATCTTTGGCCTCATCTATTTCAACGACAAAGACCACTTCATCGATGTGCCCAACAAGCGATTTGACAAACCCAAGTTAAAAGCATTCCTAACCATGAGAGGCATTGCCTTGTACGACACGGCCTGCGCCGTCAACCGTCTACAAGACAATGCCTCTGACAAGTTTTTAGAAGTCGTTGAACACACCGACATTGACCACCTGCTCCGTCAGTTGCCCCAATGTCACGCCATAGTCACCACAGGCCAAAAAGCCACCGACACGCTCCGCGCCCACTTCAGCGTAGCCGAACCCAAAGTAGGCGAATACACCACCTTTGACTTCGAAGGCCGTCCCATGCGCCTCTATCGCATGCCCAGCAGCAGCCGCGCCTACCCCCTCAACATTCTCAAGAAAGCCGCTGTCTACCAACAAATGCTTCAACAAGAACAGTTGCTATAAGCAAGAAAGCGTGTCAAAATAAGATGAAGTTGAAGTTTATCTTTTGATAAGATAGGCTGCGGCTCGGCAATACAAAATGAAAGTTTTCAAACTTTCATTTTGCTTTGCACTTTTGATCATAAAACAATCTAATACTTGACCATTTACTATGACGCTTATTCCCTCCTCTACTCCTCCACTCCCCGATGCGATTGGACGCAGAATGCCTTTGCTAAAGTTTTTGCTACCTTTGGTAGGAGGCATCGCTTTGGCTTGGACGTGTAAGGACATGATCAATAGGTGGGAATGGCTGATTGCAGCACTGATTTTTACCATCACAGCTATAGCAGCTATAGTGGGGAAACGAAAATGGAATGGTTGGACCTCAGCTATTGCAATGACGTTGGCTCTTATTTGCATAGCTGGCGCATGGAGCATGCAACGCTACAATGAGATTGTCACGCATTGGCCGCAAAACGAACAAGTATGGCTGGGACAAGTAGAACAGATTAAGAAGATAAAAGAATCACACACCACGGTCATCGTCGAAATTAAAAGTGATAAGAAGCAATACCATCAAAAGCGCATTCAAGTAAATCTGCAAGGAAACGAAACGCTCAAGTTGCAAAGCGGAACGAACATAGCCTTTAAAGCAAGAATTAACGAAAAGAATCGTCCGGGCAACCCTGGCGACTTCGACTACGCAACTTACCTTTTGCAACATGGACTAAGTGGAAGCGCTTACTGCCACACAGCGCAATGGCAAATACTTACAATACCTACTACTTCTAATTGGCACACAAGGTTTCTCCACCTGCGCCAAAAGCTTGTCAATCAATATGCGCAATACTTTCACAATACCGACCTTTCACTCTTAGCAGCACTCACTTTAGGCGACAAATCACTACTTACCACCGAGACGCAACAACTCTTTTCTGACACGGGAACAAGTCACGTTCTTGCGCTATCAGGACTCCACATTGGCATTCTTATCAGCCTTTTCAATCTATTGCTACTCAAACGATTGCGCTACGGCTGGAAACATGGAGCGGCCACCCTCTTCTTATTAGCAGCCCTTTGGGGCTTTGTCCTATTAGCAGGAGCCCCACTCTCGCTCTTACGCGCTGCACTGATGTTTTCATTCATGCAAGTAGCACAAAGTTTACAGCGTATCCACAGTCTTTCGCTCAACAATTTAGCCCTTGCAGCTCTTCTCCTACTCATCATCGACCCCTTTACTCTCTTCGACGTAGGTTTTCAACTCTCGTTCACGGCCGTGTTTTTCATCATCTCCTCCAATGACTATCTATGGCAGCGCCACAGCCTTCCGTTTTGGAAAGACGATATCTACCACTTTAACACACCACGAAGGGAGTTCTACACCGCCAAAGCCTATTTTCGTTACTTCACCCTCCCCTCATGGAAGTATCGTATCAAGAAGCATAGCTATAAAATCTTCCGTTCTGTTCTGATCCCCTTCATTTGCATCTCGCTCAGTGCACAATGGGGCACAGCGCCCTTGATACTACACTACTTCCACACGTTGGCTCCCTACGCATGGCTGGCCAACTTTATGGTAATACCTGCGGCCTATATACTACTTAGTGCAGCCCTACTGTTTTTACTATTACCCTTCTCTTTCATACAAGTGGCATTAGCCAAAGTGATAGAATGGACACTTCACTTGCTCACACAAGGGCTACAAGCCATATCGGAATGGCCTTTTGCTACTGAACGCGTCTACGCCACCTCCTTTACGCTTGTGTGTATATGGTTAGTACCCATATTGCTTTTCTTTTTCTTTGAAAAGCGCAAGACACTTACGCGCAAAGCGCTTCTTATCAGTTCCGTAGCATTGCTGATTATCAGCATCGGAGCTGAAACGTTCTCAACATTGACTATTCGCCGAATCACGCCCCGCATTTGCGTTTACAAAGCAACGCACACCAGTTTGATACATTTCATACAATCTAATGCTATCTCTTACCTCCTATCGTCAACCACAGCGGATTCTACACGATTGCGCATGACACCTATTGAGCAAAACTTCTTCATGCCCAACCACATCGCCCCTCCTACGCTCATCACACAAAGTCAGGCCAGTTATCCTACACTGCAACGCGCCAAGGGATTATTTCTATTTCATCACAAACGCATTGTCTATCTAAACCTACCATTTGCACTAAATTCGATCGGCCCCATCGATTTGCTTATCGTAGCTAAAGGAAGTCCTACAAACGCTACACAGTGGCTTGCCAACACGAGCGTAAGACAAGTCGTACTCGACGGTTCTCTCACTTCACGTCAACGCAAAGTATGGGCCAAGGCTTGTCGCGCTACCCACATACCATGCCATGATGTTCTACAACAAGGTGCTTTCATTTGGACATTACCATAAAGGCGATTCCTAAAATTTGAGCTCCATAACGCATCGTGTGGGCAAACTCAGTTTAATAAACTGCAATTTGTCTGCCTAATTGGGGGCGGGTTTGTAACCCGCGACAGCAGCAAGCCTTGAATATCTACTTATAGTCGCTTAGCGCGAGAACATACATAACATACTTACTGAAGTTCGGATTTAGCAAGGGCGGACTGAATCATCGTGCAAGACGAATGCAATCAAGCTTGCTTGAATTGCTGAGCCGCAGCCGATGATGTCAATAAAATCCCTTGTCAAATCCGAAATTAAGATGAGCTTTTGCAACCACATGCCCACGAGATAAAAAAGTAGGTTACTTAGGATACTCATAATCCTTTTTTAGAGAAAACTTGAGTTAATATAGCGTTCTCCACCTTTGCTGCGGCTTAGTTCGAGATTTTTTCCTTATCTAACAAATTTATAAGCTAACCGTACAACGGCTGTCTGGAAAAATGATTACTTTTACTCATGGTTGTTTTATTTGTTTAGTTGCTTAGAGGCGAAGGAGACAATCCAAGCATCGGTATTCTTCTTTGCAAGGACAAAGATTCGTCCGTTGTGGAATGGTCTTTGCGTGGTTAATGGAATGTCAATGTGTCTTTAAAAGTTGTTGTCCTTGTTTCGTTGTTTGAGATAGAACAGATACAATTTCTTTCCTATTTTGTCTTTACTGAAAATACGCTCATGCTCAATCGGAATTGTGGATAAGCGCACCTTGGCAATGCCGTCCTT
>ERZ1034976.1241-NODE-1241-length-20408-cov-12.222031_pt1 | contig 20408 bp, 9 predicted proteins | sample MGYA00520623_ERZ1034976 | MGnify/ENA primary metagenome ERZ1034976 (study PRJEB33766, sample SAMN09781774) | gut metagenome | biome: gut microbiome | host: Homo sapiens | place: Madagascar | study: EMG produced TPA metagenomics assembly of the PRJNA485056 data... | reverse complement strand
GTTTTTATTTTTAAAAAACTTTTAAAATTTTTTGATTTTTGGGGTGACAAACCGCAAATTTTGCGGAATATATATAGAACCCTTTAAGGAGGAAGTTATGAAACTGAAAAATAAGATTATTTCGGGCTTACTTACTGCCACTACTCTTGTGAGCCTTTGTGCTTTCGGTGCAGGAGCAGTAAGTACAGAGCAAAAGTTTTCGATTGAAGATGCAACGCTTATTCAGAAGAATGTTGTAGGTATGACAACATTTGATGAAAAACAAATTAAGCTGTACGACCTTAATAAAGACGGTGTGATTACCGTTGTTGATTCAACACTTGTACAGAAGATTATCGTAGGTCTGATTAAAGAGCCAACAGAAGAAGAACCGACAACAGCAGAATCAACAACAGAGCCTACAACGGAAGCAGTTACAGAACCTACAACTGTTCCAAAGCCTACTACTGTACCTAAAAGTGTAAAACTTGACAAGTCAAGTATCACACTTGGCACAACTGAAACCTACACATTAAAAACTACGGTTGAAAACGGAACGCTGTCACAGGTGTCGTTTACAACTGACAACAGTAAGGTTGCAGGTATTGACAGTAACGGTAAAATAACTGCTTTCGGAACAGGAACAGCTACAATCACAGCACAGACATATAACGGCAAGACTGCAAGCTGTACCGTAACAGTTAAAAAACTTGCAGACAGTATCATGCTCAATAAATCAAATCTGACTCTCGGTGTCGGCGAACAATTTGATTTAAACAGCAGTATTCCGAACAATACAGCAGCCTACTATAGACTTTATTACTCGAATAACACCGCAATTGCTCCTGTCCAAAAGTCAGGCGGTCTTGTTACTGCAAAAACAGCCGGCACTACTACGATAAGATGTAAGCTCAGCAATGGCAAGGAAGCGATTTGTAAGGTAACAGTCAAATCTGCACCTTCAAGCGTAACTGTTTCTGATAAATCTGCAACTCTTAAAGTCGGACAGAGTAAAACGCTTAAAGCTACGCTCAACAATAACGCATACAGCTATCGCAGTACTTGGACAAGCAGTAATACATATGTTGCAACGGTTAATTCAACCGGAAAAATCTCCGCTAAATCTCAAGGAACAGCAACAATCACATACAAAACCTACAACGGAAAAACCGCATCGTGCAAGCTGACTGTTTCGGGAAGTGCTGCAAAGTGTATTGATGTATCAACTTGGCAAGGCTCAATAGATTTTAAAAAGGTAAAATCAGCCGGTTATGACTATGTGATTATCCGTGCAGGCTACGGTAAAGAAAAAAGCCAAAAAGACAATATGTTTGAAACAAACTACAAAAAAGCAAAATCCGCCGGTCTTAAAGTCGGAGCATATTGGTTCAGCTATGCAATGTCACCGTCAACGGCTACAGCAGAAGCAGATGCTTGCCTTAGTTGTATCAAGGGTAAAAAGTTTGAACTTCCTGTTTACTACGATATGGAATATCAGCCTGCAATGAGTACAAGCAACAGCAATTATACAAAAATGGCAGTCAATTTCTGTAACAAACTCAAAAGCAACGGCTTTAAATCGGGTGTGTATTCCTCAGCAAGCGTTTATGACTATCTGCTCAATCGCACAACCTTAAAAAATAACGGCATTTCTATTTGGAACGCAGAATGGTATATTAAGCCGTCAATCACTTGTGATGTGTGGCAGTATTCTGAAACCGGCAGAATCAACGGCATATCAACAGCCGTTGACCTTAACTACATATATGACCTTAACATTTTAAGTTGATTACAACTTTCTGTTTTATGATTCTCACTATTCACTTGACAGCAAGACTTTTTAAGTTTTCATTGTTATTCTTCTTTTGCATCGGGCATTAACTTGTCCGATGCATCCCTACAATCCCCACTAAGGTGGTTAATAATATAAATTTACGGAGGTAAATATGATTCGTGCATCACCCAAAAGAATACAGTAGTTTTTCTTTTTCAATATTTAAATATTTAGTTGAAAGGAGAGAAAAATTTGAATGAAGTTAATTAAAAAAATATTGTCGGTTTTCTTATGCTTGACTGTAATTATCGGCTCATTGTCTGTTGGTTCGTTTTCCGTAAGTGCTGCCTCGGTTAAAGGCAATCGTGGAGCAGACGGCAAAGGTTTTATATACAAGAAAACAGCTGAATATACTTATACAGACGCAAACGGAAAAAAGCACAGTCAGCATTATGAAGGTTGGGAAAATTTTAAGGTTCATTTTTTTGCTGCATCCGGAAAAACCTTGAATTTTTCAGACTACACACAGAGAGCGTACTGTATTGAACCGGATAAAGCATCTGAATTAACAGGTTCTGCTACTGTAAAAAGTACATCTCAATCAGCAGCTTGGAAACAGCTAACTACTGCACAGCAAAATGCAGTTAATCTGATACTTGCTTGGGGCTTTGGCGGATTTGAAGCTGCAAAGAAAGAGAAGGTTCATTACTACTATGCAACGCAGCTCTTGATTTTTGAGATTGTTGCAGGCAAGCGTAACGCATCAACTTTTGAAGCGGTTACCGGTAAGCCGTTACTTACACCTGCAAATACAATGACGGAAACGAGTTCGGCAGAAACTACGCTTGCGAATGTCACAACGGCATACAACAATATGGTTTCTTGGTGCAAAAGATCCGTGAGAAATCCGTCATATACTGCATCATCGCTCAGTTCTGCGAAGTCGTATCAAATGTCATATAATCAATCAAACGGACAGTATTCAATCACTTTGACTGATAAGAACGGTACCGCTTCAGTAACTAAAGCATCCGATGTAATCGTCAGCAATTCAAATGTTAAGGTCAGCGTAAGCGGAAATAAGATTACATTCACTTGTTCCAAAAATCTTGGTACGACAGTTAATGTGACAATGAAAAACTCTTTTTTGAAGGAATATGGAATCAAGAACAAAAACAGTTTGTATTTAATTACAAGTAATACCTATGCATCATATCAGACTTTTGCTCAGGGTTCTAATTATGCAGTTAAAGACGGATATGTTAAGTTGACATTTCCGGATGTTGTCAAGCTGCAACTTCAAAAATCATCATCAAACACGGAGCTTACTGCCGGCAACGGTTGTTACAGTTTATCGGGAGCTGTGTATGGCATATACACAGACAAGGCTTGCAACAAAAAAATCGGCAGTATTACGACAAATGCAAGCGGTTACGGCAGTTACAGTAAATATGTTGACGCATCAGCTTCTTACTATGCTAAAGAAACCAAAGCACCAAAAGGCTATGAGCTTGATGAAACTGTTTATACATTTGTGAATTCAGGCAAAAAAGCCGCAGACGGTACAAAAATTTATAGCTTTAGCTGTACTGATGAGCCCGTAAATGACCCTGTCGGCATTATTCTCCAAAAGAAAAACGCAGTAACAGGCGAAACGACAGGACAAGGACTTGCTGGTGCGGTTTTCAGCATTGAATACTACGCACAAGAGATTGACAAAGATTACAATGTCAAACCCGGTGATACAGCTCCTGCTCTTAACAGCAAAAACCTTAAAAGGACTTGGTATATTCAGACTGACGAAGATGGATATTGTGACCTGAACAAAAAATATCTTGCTTCGGAGTACAGTTCAGATGACTTTTACTATACTTCGGCTGAAAACCCAGTACCTGCTATCCCAATTGGTACAGTTGTCATTCGAGAAGTAAAAGCTCCCGAAGGGTATTCGCTAAGTGATGTTGTATTTTACAGACACATTAGTGAAGAAATTGCAGAGATAGCAAAAGACACAAACACCCCTATCAATGTACCGATTAATGAAATGCCTGCAAAGGCATATGTGGGCATTAACAAGCTTAATCAGTCAGGTATAGGTGTTGCAAATGCAGTATATGGCTTGTACTCTGATTCAGCTTGTGCAAGCTTGTATGACAAGCTCACAACAAATGCTGACGGCAAGGGTACTTTTGCAAAATCAGTAGATGTCGGCAAAACATATTACATCAAAGAAATAACCGCTCCGACAGGCTATGAGCTTGACGATACTGTTTATCCCGTCATTACAAATGAGGAAAACTCAACCGTTGAAACAGCCGTTATTCAGACGATTTATGAAGATGCCGTAAAAGCTGACCTCAAAATCAAGAAGTCATCAACAGACGGTATAGTTTCAAATCTTTGGTTTGCAATATCAGATAGCCTCGGCAACGAGTACAGCGCAGTTTCAACTGATAAAAACGGTGAAGCAACAGTCAAAGGATTGCGTGTCTATGACGATAAAGGCAACAAGATTACCTATACAGTCAAGGAGCTTGGCTTTAAGACTACTTTAGGATCTCACAGCTATGGCGGTTACACTTGGACGATAAAGAAAGAAAATGCAATCAGTTATAAAGGTTCATATTTTGAAGGTGTTTCAAATGCCGTGTTCAGCAATTGTGAGAATGCTTATTCAAGATACTATTACGGTAAATCATCAGAAGCAAAATCCAACGCTAACGGTAAGTCATTTACACTTGACGAGAGCAAAACCGTTACATTCAGTTTCCAAAACTCAGTTCCCGAAACAGATTTGACCGTCAAGAAAACTTCCTACAACGACAAAGTATCAGGTGTGTGGTTTGAGGTACAGGACGAAAACGGTAAATACTACGGGTCTATAGTCACAGATTCAAGCGGAACAGCTAATTATTACAGCAGGTACGGCGAAAAACTCAAAAGCTGTCTGACCGTTCCGAACTCAGCAATTTGTATCCCTATAAAATATAAGGTTGTTGAAAAAGGTTTTCTCGGCGGAAGCAGTTACTACTTCCCCGAAAATTACCTTGAAAAGGCTGAATCAGAGTGTAAGACTGCCAACAAATACGGAACAACATCTACTCTTAATTATTCCGTGTACAACGCTCCTGCAACAGGAAGTATTAACATCAATAAGACTTCCGAGGACGGAGTTATCGAGGGTTTGAGTTTTAAGCTTGAGTCTTTTGACGATGAACGAGAATACGGCGATAACCTTATCCCTACCCCTATGGCTTATGATGAAAACGGCAACGAAATTACAAGCTTGATTTTAACGACCGATGCGAACGGTAAAGCAAGTACAGATAATATGCAATTTTATGACATAAACGGTAATAAAATTGACGGAATTCTGCCATATGTATTCAATCAAAACGGCTTTCAAATCACCTACAGACTGACCGAAATCGGCATTAAACAGTCAGACGGAACATACAAGTTTCCGAGCCGTTATGAACTGAAAGATGCAGTTGAATTTACAATCTATGATACCGATGAATACAACTATACATATGATTGTGTGAACACCGTAAAAACAGGTTCGTTACAGGTTCAAAAAACATCTGAAGATGATGTTGTGGACGGTTTGTATTTTGAAATAAGCTGTGCTGAAACAGGGTTTAACGAAAAAGTAAGCACCGACCTTGAAGGTTTAAGTCCTGAAATCTCAGATTTGCCGATTTATAACAGCAATGACGAATTGCTTAAATATAAAGTAACCGAACTCGGTGAGCTTAACGAGGATGGTACTTATTCTTTACCGTATAAGTACAACAAGCCAAAAAGCGTAACAGTTACGCTTAATTCAGATACCGTAGTTTTTGCAAGTATCAAAAATACTGTAAAAACAGGCTCGGTTAAGCTCACAAAAACAGACGGCACAAAAGCTCTTGGCAACTCAGGTTGGCAGCTCTACAAGTCAGATGACACACCCGTCAGATGCATTCAAAACGGCACAGGTAGTTATATGTACCTCTCTGAATCTGAATCTGCAACTGACTGTATGGCAACAAACGGCACTCTGTTAATCCGTAAACTGCCGGTAGGAGATTACTATTTTGTTGAGTCTGTAACTCCGTCAGGCTATATGCCATACGGTAAAAAGGTTGAATTTACAATTTCAGCCGACAATGAAAACACACTTAACATGTCTTTAACCGTTGCCGACAATAAATCCGTATTATCTCAAACAGGTGGCGGTGGTATTGCTCCGTTTTATTTTGCTTCTGTAGCACTCGGAGCATTGGCTATATTTTTCATCTATGACTACCGTAAACACGGTAGCAAGAAATATAAAAAATCACGAAAGGACAATCAAAAATGAAAAAGAAAATCACACGAATTATGACAGCTATGGTGCTTGCAGTAATGATGGTATTAACTGCAATCCCATTTGCAAGTGCTGCAACCAACGCAAATGCTCTTGATGAAACAAAGAAGGTTTCATTCACGCTCAATTGTTCAAAGCCGGGTTACACCTTTACGGTGTACAAGGTTGCAGAACTCAAAACAACCGAAAATCCATACAAGACAGGCTATGATTCACTTATTCCTTCAATCTCTGACGAGATTTTAAGCGGTAAGACATCGAATGTTCTCTCAGCTCTTGACGGTCTTTCTTCAATCCCGTCAACTGCTTCAACCGTTGGCACATTTACTACTTCGGCAACATCTGTAAAAAAGACTTTTGCAAGCCTTGTTCAGGGTTTGTACTACATTAAGGCTACGAACTTTCCTGCCGGTGTAAGAAGTGTTACAAACTCTGTTGTATCGCTCCCATACTACAATAACGGTTGGGTTTACAGTATCAATGATATTGACCTTGCAACAAAGGTAAATGACGGTGATGTTGTAACAGGCAAGACTATCACTAACAGCACAAAGGATAATGTTAATTTTACCGATGTAAGCCTTGGTGACACAGTAAATTTTGAAATCAAGTCATCGACTGCCGGTTCAAGCGAAATGAAACTTAAATCATATACCGTATATGATGAGATGTCAGCCGGTCTTACTCTTGATAAAGACAGCGTAAAGGTTGCACTTCTCAACGCACAGGGCGGTAAGGTTGCTGACCTTGCTTCAACTGATTATGCTCTCAATGTAACATCAGAAGTTGACGGAAAGGCTACAACTTTTAATGTATCAATTGCAAACGCTTACCTTCAGAAAAATGACTTTTATGCAGAGGGTGTTACTTATACATCTGTAACTTATTCAGCAAAGCTAAATAAGTACGCTGTAGCAGGAAAGACAGGCAACCCAAACTCAGAAACAAAGCTCGTTTATTCTAACAAGAACGGTGTTGAATCAGAAGTAAACGGTAATACAGTTTATGTTTATACCTTTGCAGTAACAACAAACAAGACAGATACAGACGGAAAGGCTCTCGAAGGTGCAGAATTCAGCCTTTTCAAGACAGAAGAGGACGCAACTGCTCTTACAAATGCCATTGCAAGCGGTGTATCCGACAAGACCGGCAAGGTTACTTACTACAACACAAGTAAAGAAGAAATCAAACTTGCAAGCGGTAAATATTATATTGTCGAAACAAAAGCCCCAACGGGATACAACATCTACGGTAAGGTTATTCCTGTGACAATTGATGTTACATACGGTGCAACATTTGTTGGCAGTTCGTACATCACAAACTGCCCTACAGATGGCACAGCAAGCGTTGATGTTAAGGATACAAAGGTTGTTGTTCCGCAGACAGGCGGTGTCGGAACAGTAATGTTCTACATTCTCGGCACAGCTTTTGCACTCGGCGGTATTGCAACATTGTTCATCCGCAGAAGAGTAAAAGCTACAAACAAGTAATTTCACATTAAACAGAAAGGAGTACAGCACATTGAAAAAATGCAGAAGCAAATGCACCTTGATAATAGGAATAATTTTTATGACTGCATCACTCTGCTTTGTGCTGTACCCTTCTGTATCAAATGCTGTCAATAGTTTTTTCGCCGCATCCACAATTAACAATTATGCCGCAAATCTTGACAGCATTTCAGCAGCCGACAGGTCACAGTACTTGTCGGCTGCTGCTGAATATAACAACAATTTATCAGAACTTATCAATGGATTTTCTTACGATACAGACAGCGTGATTGACGGATATGACGATATTCTTAATTTTGGCGATGGACTTATAGGTTACATTGATATACCAAAAATCAATGTTAAACTGCCGATTTACCACGGTGATACAGACAAAGTGTTGGAAAAAGGTGTTGCTCATCTGCCAAATACAGCGTTTCCTATTGGAGGTGTGGGCAATCATTCTGTCTTGTCTGCACATACGGGTTATCCAACGCAAGTGTTTTTTGACAATCTCAACGAGCTTGAAATCGGTGATGAAATCAAGGTGTCCGTGCTTGATGAAACGCTTACCTATGCTGTAACAGCAAAAAACATTGTTAAGCCCGACAACATATCGTTACTGTCAGTTGACGAAGAAAAAGACCTATTAAGCCTTATAACTTGTTATCCCTACGGTGTTAACAGTCACAGACTTATTGTGACAGCTGAAAGAGTAAAGGATACAGCTGCATCTGATACGGCAACAAAAACCGAAAACAACAATAACGGAAGTTTTGATTTTATTATTGCAGTAATTGTTATAACCGCAATTGTGGCAATTTTAGTAATTGTTGTTTCCATAAAAAATAAACGAAGGAGGAAGTAAAATGCCTGATATTACAAATGATTTTGATAATAATCCAAATACCGATAAAAGAAAACAGCGAGATGAAGAAGTCAATAATGACAATCTCCAACCCGAACAGACAAAATCCGAACCCGAATTGCTTGAACAAACGAAAAGCAAAGAATTTTCAATACCGATTTTTGCAAAGCTGTATGACAGGTGCAATCTTAAGATCGATGAGCTTAATCTAAAAAACGATAAACTCAATGCAAAAATCGAAAAACTCAACATAAAAAAGGTTCGCAGTGCTGAATTTGTTTCAACGGTTGAATCAATGAGAAATGTTGTACCAATGCCTGTGTATAAAGCATTGTCTGTTCTATCGGCTGAAAGGCGACAGAAAATAGTAAATATCAATGAGAAAATCCATTCTCATAAGCTGAACATCAAATCGAATGAGCAGAAGATTTTGAAGCAACAAAGCCGTGCTGAGAACTGCAAAAAAATCAATAAATTTCTTGACAATATGAAATCCCCTGACGGCAGGAAAGAAAACTTTGTCAAAGGTATGCAGGAATACGGGACAATGGCAATGAGGACAACCTCTGAAAAGTTTGATACTACTCAAAGCAAACTCGATGCTGCAATAAAAGCATACGGTCAAACTCATTATATGTCCGAAAAACTCAAACTGCGAAAACAAATCGACAAGCTCACCAACAAAAAAGAAAAGCTGATAAACAAGCTCAAGGCTCTTAATGAGTGGTCAGATAAGTTTGAATCGGTTAAAACTATGCCCGATAAGGAAGCTGACAATATTATCAGCAAGAGCTGTCAGAACATTGTTGATGAGTTTACCACCAACCCACAGGCTTTAAAAAAGCAGGCTGATGTAATCGTTTCATCTGCCGCAAAAGCTGTATTCGAAGAAAACTACCTAAAAAATGCCGAAATGTCAATTGAAGATGATTATGACAGCATTGACGGTATCATCAACAACGGCAATAAGCAGCAGGAATACGAAAAACTCAAAGAGCCTGAAAAGAAATCCGAACGCAGAACAGCACCTTTATCGAGAAATCAGATTAAGCAAAATGCAAACACTATTGCTCATAATGAGCAACAAACGAATGATAAAACCAAAACTCAGGGACAAGAATTATAAAGCTATTTTAGACCTGTGCCATTCAGGCATAGGTCTTTTTTTAAGAGGTGAATAAAATAAATGATTGAATTATATGGAAACAAAATATGGAACAGCAACACTCCCAATAAATATAAAAAAGTAATCATTGCGAGTGAGGATAGTCTTGATAATATATGTCAGGAACTTGAAAATTCAGGACTTAATTATTGTGCATATATTTTTAACGGTGAAGCACATATTGCCATTGGCAGAGCTACCGCAACTAATATTGATAAGTTAGATATTGATTATCAGACTGTTATTGAATGTAATTCAAAAGTCTATAAAACCAACAACATCATAGGAACTACAACCTACGATTCTATTGAGGATAAATTATACCGTAAGTACAATACCGATTTTGCCTATAAAATCGGTCAAAGACTTACTGAGCAAGGCATCCTTTTTTCAGGCAGAATTTACGGAAAAACAACAACTATTACTGTTGACAAGCAATATGCTGATACCTTGAATAAAATATCTGCTGAACTTAAAGAACAGCGAGCATCATTTATGTCAAAATCTGAGGTTGTTCAAAATGAATCACCGGAAGAATCAAAATCAGTTAATGAAAAAATATCTGAATTACATTTCAATGAATCGCAACTTTCGGCACTTGCACCGTCTGTAAAATTTATCCAAACGAGAAACGATGATAATTTGACTGATAACTTTGTTTCATGGTTTTCTGACTGCACTGATTTTTATGAATCACAACTTTCTGCTCTTGCCGAAATTTATGTTGACACATATCAAAGTTTTTCGGATAAATCTTTAATTTTTGCAGATATATCAAAATTCACTGATTTAAAACAGCGTTTTGTTAATGATAACATTACTGCAAAATTAACTGAAAATCGTGGTTACTCAACTACTCAGCTTGAAATTATCAGAGAAATGGTAACTTACGGTATGAGCGAATCAGTAATCAACTTGCTTGATTACACTTTTTCGATTGATGAAATGCAAAACTTCTTTACAGCATACAAGAACGGCTCGTATGAAGATTTAATCAATCTCATTGCAGATATTAAAGGTACTACACGCACGGATATTGAAGGGCAAATCGAAGGTGGTACATACACTCCCGAAATCCCCGATTATGATTTTTTAAGCAAAAATCTAATTTTTCATAACCCCTCGGCAAATCATTTTACGGTTATGTATTTCAATCCGGATAGCGAAACAGGCGGTCAGTTCGTAAGCACTGATATAAACTATAATGTTGCTTGGCGAGGAAACCGAGATTTTACAAATGATTCCGAGCGATTTTGGCGATATGTAGAAATCACCGGAAATCAAACTCTGTCTGATGTAGGCAGTAAATTTTTCCGAGAATCTCTAAATTATTTTTACTCTGGTGAGCAAATTGCAGAGGGATTAACTACGGACACACAAAAATTGATTGCAGATGTTGCTACTGCCGAAATGATAAAATCAGGCGAACTTATTGAGCCTGAAAGTTTACTTATTGAACCTGAGAGTTTTGATATAACTAAGTTTGATACACTCATATCTGAACAAGAAGTAATCACAAGCAATAATTCGGATAAAAATACTATTGTTATCAATGCTTTTGCCGGTCCGGGTGCAGGAAAAACAACATCTTGTCTTGAAGTAGCCGAAAAATTGAAAAAGCAAGGATTTGTTACGGAATATGTACAGGAATATGCCAAAGAGCTTGTATATGACAACAATCTTATTATGCTTGACGGACATTATGAACATCAATTTGCAATTCTTAACGAGCAGATGAAGCGTATCAATCATTTGTACGGTAAAGTTGATTTTATAGTTACTGACTCACCAATTTTACTTAACAACACTTATCTTAATGAAGATAAAAACACCGAAGTGTATTCGGCATATTCTGATAGTGTGAACAAACTTTATGGTCTTTATAACAATTTTAATTATTTTGTTGAGCGTGATACATCAGTGTTTGAAAAAGAGGGACGAATACTTAACCTTGAACAAAGCATTGCAATTGATAACGAATTAAAAAACATGTTACACAATAATCAAATTGATTTCGATGTATATACTCACGCTACAATTGACAATATTGTTCGTGATTCAACTATTATATATGCAAAACAACTTATCAATTCATACTGTCAGGATGAATTTGATTCGGAAGCGGATTTTTCAGACTTAAAAAAAGTCGGAGTGGCATACACAACAACAGAAGACAGCAAGCATACTGTTGAAGCTGTTGTAAATCTTGTTGACTATAGGCTTGAAACTTATGTTGATGACAAATTATTCAAAGAAGAAACATATGCCGACCTTAAAGATATGATTGATAACTGTCTGCACTCTTTATCGTTCGATGACCTTGTGTACCTTTCCGATGAGGAGCTTGCACCGTTTTATGAGGAACACGACGAGCTTGACGACGTAGATCCCGCAGTTATTCGTCAGCAGCTTGAGGACGCAGGGATAGTCAACGGTGAGCTTGTCGATGAAGATAAGCTGAACAGTGATCCATTTATTCAACAGGTTATGGCTGACGCAGAAACCGATGCCGAGCGTAATTTTTATCAGAACAATTTTGACATCAAGGTAAGGAACTATGCCGGTGCTCTGAAAGTCAGCTCAGAAGAAATTGTTAATCAATTTAATTCGGAGAGTGAAGCCGTCCCGGTAAACGAGCCTGAACAGGGAAATATTCGTCCGACAATTACTTGTGATTGGAGTGAAAGTCCGGTATTTGAGAATGGCAAAACATACTCGGTTTCTGAATTTGACACACTTATGAAAAATGCCGATGACGAATGGGTTGAGCAAAGACAGCTTGAAATTGAAGAATACGGCAGTGAAAATGCGGTAGCCGAAGCTTACCGTAACGGTGAACTTGACAATATTCATCTTGGTTATGAAAAGACAAAATTTATTGTTAATATGCCAAACGGAACAACTCATACATTCAGGCAGGATATTGGCGATGGTGACGGTGGAGTTATTGATTTCTTAAAGCAGTATCCGCAGTATTCAGGTGTTGTAAAAATACTCGAAGCCGATATAAAGCTTGATAAAGGTGAAAATGAGAAAGCCGCAGATTTACCGATAACGGAAAGCAAAGAAAGAGAAGTCAGGAGCGATGAAAAATTACAGAGCGTTGACGAGCTTGCCGTGGAGGTTGAAAATGCCGCACCGTCAAGAGCAGAAAAAGCTGAAGTTACCGTAGTTAATAAAGCTGAACCGCCTACATTGTTTGATATGGTCGAAAGCTCCGAGCAGACCGAAACAAGCGTAAATGATGAAAAAGCCAAAAACTATGTAATTGAGGACAGAGAAGCTGTCACGGGAGCAAAAACAAAGTTTCAAAATAACATTGCTGCCATTAAGATTTTAAAGCAAACGGAAGCAGAAAACAGAGCGGCTACACCTGAAGAACAAGGTCAGTTGTCCCTTTACAGCGGTTGGGGCGGTCTTGCCAATGCTTTTGAGTCTGATAATGATAAATGGAAAAATGAGTATTCTGAACTCAAGGGTTTGCTTACGGATGAAGAATATACCGCAGCCCGGTCAACTGTGCTTGATTCATTCTACACAGATACAGCAATCGTTGACAGTATATATGAGGTCATTCGTAACGCAGGATTTGAGGACGGCAACATACTTGAGCCTGCGATGGGTGTAGGAAACTTTTTCGGCAGACTTCCCGAAGAGCTTCGTGATAAGGTGAATTTGTACGGTGTTGAAAAAGACAGCCTATCAGGCAGAATAGCTCAAAAGCTGTATCCGCAAGCTGACATTACGATTGACGGCTTTGAGAATACTCGTTTCAATGACAACAGTTTTGATGTTGCAATCGGAAATATTCCTTTCGGCGATTTCAGCGTTAATGATTCTAAATATAACTCAGAACATCTAAAAATTCACGATTATTTCTTTTTGAAATCACTTGATAAAGTGCGTGACGGCGGCATTGTTGCTTTTGTAACTTCCAAAGGTACACTTGACAAAAAGGACAGCTCTTTCCGCAAGACTTTGGCCGAAAGAGCGGATTTGGTAGGTGCTGTGAGATTGCCGAATAACGCCTTTAAATCGGCAGGAACGGAAGTTACAGCTGACATTATATTCCTCCAAAAAAGAGATAAAAAGCTTGAAAAAGAACCGTCTTGGGTACATACAGGACAGCTTGAAAACGGATTAACCGTCAACAATTATTTTGTCGAACACCCCGAAATGGTGCTTGGCAATATTGTTGAGGGTAATAAAATGTACGGCAGAACAGACGATACAATGTGTGTGCCGTTTAATGACGGCAGAACATTGGCAGAACTGTTACCTAACGCAGTCGAAAATATTGCATTTAATTATTCACCGGCAAGAGAGGTAATCTCACCTATATCACAAACAACAGCAACTACACAAAAACCTGAAGAACTCCGTTCTCAGAGCTTTTATAAATCCAGTAACGATATTTATTTTTATGGGAGTAATTCTGCCGGAGAATTGGTTACCGTATCAGCTAAAGACTTACTTGATAAAAAGTACACAAGCAAAAATATCGACAGACTTACTGCATTTATTGAAATCCGTGATACTTTAAGAGAACTGCTTGAAGTTCAACAGCACGATAACAATGACGCAGAAGTCGAGCAGTTACAGCATAGGCTTAACACAATCTATGACAACTTTTATGATAAGTACGGTCTTATACATAGCAGATACAACCGTAATATTCTCGGATTTGACGGAGCGTATCAGCTTGTGGCATCTCTTGAGCAGGACTATGATAAAAATACCTTGATTAAAAAATCGGATATTTTCACTCAGCGTGTAAATGTTCCGAAACCGCAGATTGAACATATTGATACTGCATCGGAAGCTCTTGCCGTTTGTATCGCCGAAAAAGGATATATTGACTTTGATTATATGAGTAATCTTACCGATATTGACAAAGCAAGTCTTGAAGAAAGTTTGCGTAATAACGGTGAAATATATCCTATACCTATGAATACGGAAAATAATGAATATACATATCAGACCGCATCAGAATATCTATCAGGCGATATATATGCTAAACTTGATACAGCAGAATCCTATGCTGCTGTTGACAATATCTATAGTGCTAATGTTACTGCTCTTAAAGCAGCATTACCTACTCCGCTTAAAGCAGGAGATATTGATGTTAATCTCGGAGCTACTTGGATTGCTCCAGAATACTATGAGCAATTTATGTACAAGTTGTTTGAAACACCTCTTTTCAATCGTTCTGACGGCATTTTTAAGGACAGTAAAATATCTGTAGAATACTCTGAATATTCCGGTAAATGGTTTATTTCACATAAATCAGCTGATAAATCCGTAACTGTAACAAAAACATACGGAGCTTGCGGTTATTCGGGATATCAAATTCTTGAAGCAGCTCTTAATTTATCAGAACCAAAGGTATACAAAGATAAGCTTGACGAGTACGGACGGATTATGTTTGATAAGAATAACAAACCAATCCGAGTAATTGATGTGCCGGCAACTCAGGTCGTTCAACAGAAAGCGAATAAGATACGCAGAGAGTTCAAAAACTGGCTGTTTAGCGATCCCGTAAGACGGTCCGATATAGTTGATACATACAATCGTACTTTTAATTGTATTAAACCACGAGAATATGACGGCTCACACCTTACTTTTCCGGGAATGAATTCAAATATTGAACTGCACGAACATCAGAAAAATGCAATAGCTCACGCTATTTACGGTGGTAACACTCTGTTTGCTCATTCAGTCGGAGCCGGCAAAACTTTTGAAATGATAGCAACGGCTATGGAATGTAAACGGCTCGGTTTGTGCCACAAATCCTTGTTTGCTGTACCGAATCATCTGACAGAACAGGTGGGAGCAGACTTTTTGAAGCTCTATCCAAATGCAAACATATTGGTTGCAACAAAAGATGATTTTAAGGCTGAAAATCGTAAAAGACTGATGAGCAAAATTGCGACAGGTAATTATGATGCGGTTATCATCGGTCATACTCAACTTAAAATGCTACCGTTATCACCTGAAAGGCAGGAAAATATTTTCAAAGAGCAGATTGATAATATCGTTGCCGGTATTGCCGAACTAAAATACCAAGAAGGCAATTCTTTTAAAGTCAAGGATATGGAACGAACTAAGCGTAGTCTTGAACAACAACTTGAAAAATTACAATCAAGTAAAAAAGACAACACGGTGTACTTTGAGGAACTCGGTATTGATAAACTCTTTGTCGATGAAGCACACGAATTTAAGAATTTGTTCTGTACAACAAAACTGCAAAATGTTTCGGGTATTTCTTCGAGGGCATCTCAGAGAGCGACAGAGTTATTCGCTAAGTGCCGTTACCTTGACGAAAAAACCGGCGGTAAGGGTGTTGTATTTGCTACAGGAACTCCTCTCTCTAACAGTGTAACAGAACTACATACAATGATGAGATATCTCAACTATGATTTCCTTGCAAGTCATAATAATATGCAAAACTTTGACAACTGGGTATCTACATTTGGCGTACAGAAAAAAGAATATGAGCTTGCTCCTGCCGGCAACAAATTCAAGGAACGCACACGCATTGCAGAATATGCAAATTTACCGGAACTTATGTCAATGTTTAAAACGATTGCAGATGTCCGCACGGCTGATACTCTTAACCTTAAAGTGCCTGACTGTGAATTACACATTGTTGATGTTGAACCTACAGAATTACAGACTGAACTTGTTGAAGAATTATCAGACAGAGCTGATGAGGTCAACAACGGTTCCGTTGATCCATCAACAGACAATATGTTAAAAATCACCGGTGACGGTAGAAAACTCGGTCTTGATCCTCGACTTATCAATCCGTCATTTGAAGATGATCCCGGTACAAAACTTAATGTTTGTGTCAATAATGTTTTTGATATTTACGAAAAAACAAGCGACAAAAAGCTGACACAGATTGTATTTTGTGATTTGGGTGTTCCGAGCAAAAACTCATCTGCTGATGGCAATAAAGATGACGATACAAAAAGTGTGGCAGAACTTGACTCGCTTGAAGAGTCAGGAAAGTTTTGTGTGTATGATGATATTAGAGATAAGCTGATTGCAAAAGGTGTACCGGCTGATGAAATAGCTTATATCCACAACGCTAAAAGTGAAACCCAGAAGTCTGAGCTTTTTGCAAAAGTCAGAAGCGGTGAAGTGAGAATTTTACTCGGCTCTACGGGTAAAATGGGAACAGGCACAAATGTACAGGACAGGATCATTGCTCTGCACGATTTGGATGTACCGTGGCGACCGTCCGACCTTGAACAAAGACGGGGAAGAATGGTTCGACAGGGCAATATCAACGATAAAGTACATCTTTATCGTTATGTTACAAAAGGCACTTTTGATGCCTACAGCTATCAGCTTTTAGAGAAAAAGCAGAAGTTTATAAGTCAGATTATGACCTCTAAAGAGCCCGGCAGAAAATGTGCAGATGTTGACCAAGCTGCATTAACTTACTCTGAAATCAAGGCTCTTTGTACAGGCGATGAGCGTATTCGAGAAAAGCTGACTCTTGAAAACAGAGTAAAAGAATTGCAGGCACTCAAGTCTGAATACAACAGCACACGATACGAACTTGAGGACAAGGTGAACGCTTATCCCGAAGAACGCAAAAAATTACTTCTTGATATAGGCAATATCAGCAAGGATATGGAAACGGTAAAAAACATACCTTTTGATGTCAAAACTGAAAGTTATCGGGTTGGGATTACTATAGGAAAAGATGCTTACTCACTCCGAGATGATGAATCAAGAAAAGTAGCTGCAAAAGCATTAACTAACGCTGTAGCACAGGTCAAAGGGGATGCTAACAAGAATAAGAGAATCGCCATAGGAGAACTCGGCAACTTTGGTGTTGAGATAATCAATGACGGATATTTCCTTGATAAAATAACCGCAACTCTTCATGGTAATTATACTTATTCAGTTGAACTGGGCGTATCAAGTATTATAAATCTTAAAAAGATTGAGAACTTGCTTTTTAAGGTTGAAAATGTTCTGAATGATAAAAAATCAGAACTCAATAAGCTTGATATTGACTATAAGACTGCACAGAATATGCTTCACAAGCCGTTTGAGTTTGAGGATGAACTTAACAACAGTACAAAAAGGCTTGATGAGTTGACAACTGCCTTAAACATTGATATGTCAGAACACAAAGTAGATAAACCCAAAAAGACTCATTATTTTGGTAAGGATTTTATTCTTGGAAAAAACAAATCATCAAAGCAAATACAGAATGAAGTTATGAAATCAGAACCTAAAAGGAACTGTCAAGAGTTATAATTAACCGTGAATTAAAACTGTTTTAAGCGGTATGACACGAGTTTTATAACAAATAAATATCCTTTCATTTAATTTTTAAAGAAGCTGTTTAGAGCCCTCTAAGCAGCTTCTTTTCTCGCCTTTATACCTTGCATTTTTGCTGATTTTGGCATATAATAATAAAAAGATTATTTGTTTAAGAAAGCAAGCGTGGTGATATTTATGATGTCAATTACAAGTACAAGGTATCTCTCTAATGTTGACTGGCTGCAAGATGTAGTTCAAGGCAAGGATTTAATCCTGTGCGGAGTTTCCGCACTTGAATTTTTGGAACTATTTAATGGCTATGTTAATGAATCTAAGATACAGGTATATGCAAAGAGCAAGGGTCAATTTGATAACATTGAATATCACATTGTTGATTCATTTGATAACATTGAATATCTCAATTTTGACGGTGTTTTGTGTACTACTGTTAATCAAACTATAAACGATATGCTTGCTAATTATGATAACATAGATGAGCTTGCTTTCCTTGAAGCATTGAGTAATTATTATTTTGCAAATGATGAATCCTTTGATAATCTTAAAATTAAGCCTGAAAACCTAAATACTTTTAACCAAGTAAAGCAAATAGCAATTGAATATTATTGCGAGGACTGATATGACTGAACAAGAAAAACTAATGTACGAAATTCTCGGACAAATAACCACTTCTGATATTCCAATCGTATTCAAAGGTGGTCTAATAACAAAATTGATTTTAAACGAGAGCGGTCTTAACTCAGTTCAACGAACCACGAAAGATATTGATGCGAATTGGATTGGTCAACCCCCGTCTATGGACTATTTAGTTGATTCTTTAAATAACAGTTTTGGCGATTTACAAAGATGCTATAAAGCTGTTGCGTCACGGCAATACGGAGAAAAACAATCTGCCGGTATAAGTGTTATTGATAAAAACACAGGCAGAAAATTTATTACTATGGATATAGACATTAAGCCGTTGATTGACAGCAAAACCTATTATTATGAACAAACTAAAATCAGAGGAGTACTTCCAAATGAAATTTTGGCTGATAAGATTTGTGTCTTGTCGGGAGAAGCTATATATAAAAACAGAGCCAAAGATGTATTAGATGTTTTCCTGTTATCTAAATGTGTGGAAGTGTATTCTAAGGACATTTCTGATATTTGCAAAAGAGCAGGAAGGGAAATAAAATCATTTGATGCTTTCCATAATAAAGAAGCTGAAATTGAACACGCATACAACAAATTAAAGGGTATTGAAGGAAAACCTGATTTTAATACTGTTTACAATTACTTGTATGAATTTATAGTCCCATTTGCACAGGAAGTAATTCCAAATAAAATGTGGGATTGCAAATCATTGTCGTGGAATGATGTATGTAAAACAAAATTTCCTCTATCAAGAAAGCAGATAAATCAAAACGCAAAAATTATATCCCACAAACAAGAAAATCAATCACAACATAACAAGGACAAAAGTAAAAGCAGATAGCATCAAAAAAGATGTTATCTGCCTTTTTGTTGTTTTTTCAAATTATATAGCTCATAAAAACTTCGTGGGTTTTGTGTACTTTCTTACATACCAGCAAACAAGTAAGGGTAATCGATCCCTGTAACGCTTTTCAGATAAACGAGATCTGAAAAGTTGAAACCATAATTGAGAGAAGAATCCCTGTTTTCCTCTCCAGTAAGAATAAAATGAAGTTTTTTCTGTTCGATATCTGAAAGAATGGTTAGCTTTTCCGTTCCGAATCCTTTTTCATTTAGATGATATAACACCACTCTGGAAAGCTGAATCTGCATTGCTTTGTCAATATCGTTGTCAGCACAACCGTCCATAATATCCAGAATCATAAATAAAACGCTGTTATCTGATTCAAGAGAAGTGTCTTTCGGTTCAAATTTTATGTCCTGCTCATTCACAAGCCACCATATTGGGCATCCCACATATTTGGCAATGGCAAGTTTTTGCTCATCGGTGGTTTCCACAACGGCTTTAAGACTGTTGAATCTTTGCGGAATGGCACTAAGTTTTTTTAAAACAGATTTTTTACTACTAAGTCTTACAGACACATTTTCATCAAAATCAAGAAGCGAATCTATTGATACCTCAAAGTAATCTGCTATTTTCTTTAATATTTCTCCGTTCGGGATAGTTCCTTTTTTCCAGTTGTTCGCAGAACCTGATGAAATTTCAAGTTCTTTAAGAACCGCATGGGGTTTTATTCCTTTTATTTCTGATAGATATTGAAACTTCTCCCAAAACATAGACAAACATTCTCCTTGATTTTTGTAAAATACGGCAAGCATTGCATTTTAGTGCAATTATTTCAAACTTCATAGAGTTTTTCCTTTCATTATTCCATATTGACTGAAAACTCTATTGTAATCGAGCCTTCAGGGATATAAATTTTATACTTTTCTCCTGTGGCGGAAATTATGAGCGACAAAAGAGGTTCAAAAGTAAGCGGATTTTCAGTTGCTTTTTCGTCAGC
>ERZ1034976.1240-NODE-1240-length-20415-cov-9.812426_pt1 | contig 20415 bp, 19 predicted proteins | sample MGYA00520623_ERZ1034976 | MGnify/ENA primary metagenome ERZ1034976 (study PRJEB33766, sample SAMN09781774) | gut metagenome | biome: gut microbiome | host: Homo sapiens | place: Madagascar | study: EMG produced TPA metagenomics assembly of the PRJNA485056 data... | reverse complement strand
GGGTCAGTGGGCGGGCAAAGCTGGTCTGGGCGCAGTCGATGAGGGAGGAGATCATGGGGTCGGTTCGGCTGGCCGCTGCGATCTCGCTCCAGGTCATGGGGGCAGGGGCTGTGGGCTCCTCGCCCGGGGCGGCGTTCTCCTCGTACCGTTCCAGCAGACCCGCGCCGGCCCAGAAGGACAGGGCACTCTCGGCGGTCATCTTACTGCGGAGCTTTAAGTCGGCGCAGAGCTTCTCCGGGTCAGTGATGCCGGTGGCCAGCACATACAGAGCCACCCGGACGTTATATTCCTCCGCAATGCCCAGCTTGGAAAAGACCAGCTGCGGCACCGGGATGGTGTCACCCTTGAATTCTTTCAGTCGATAGATCATGGTGCACCTCAGTGTTGTGTTTCGGCATCCGGTTCCGGTGCGGGCGGTGTCCAGGGCTCACAGTCCAGGATGGACGGGTGGGCGCTCCAGCGTTCCGGTTCGGCGTTGTAGGCATCGTTCAGATAGTGGGCGACTGCGGTGCGGCCCTCCTCGGTCATCGGGAAGATCTCCCGCCGCCGCAGGGCCGGGTCGGTCTTGTCCAGCGTCCACGGCTCGGGCCAGAGATCCACCGTGAGGATGGCCTCTTCTTTTTTGGCCTCCTCGCCGCCGTCCGGGTCGGGGACGGAGCGCTTGCCCGGGGTGATGAGGTAGCGCATCCCGTCCTCGTTGCCGCTGAATGAGTTTTTGTTCTGCAGATAGTGCAGCATGGGCACAAAGATCATGTAGAATTCCTTCCATTGTGATAATCTATCTTTCATTATAAAGCAACTGGCGCAAAAAGCAAGTTTTTTCCGCCCACTGTATTCCGACAGAAAAAACTGTTGACAAAACCGCCGCACTTTGCTACACTAATGGAGCAGTCCTGCAGGGTTAGCTCATCCGGTAGAGCGACTGCTTCCCAAGCAGTAGGCGGCGGGTTCGAGTCCCGTATCCTGCTCCAGAAAATAGCGCTCCAACGTGTAGTAAAGAACATGTTGGGGCGCTTTGCATTTTGATGCACTTTTGGCGGGCGGCTTGTGCTTTGCCCGAAAATATGGTTCAATAGAGGAAAACAGGCGGGAACGCACAGTGAACAAGAAAAAACGAGGTGGATACAATGAATCTGAAAGAAGCATTCCGCTATCAGAACAAGCTGCAGGCCCTTTTGGACGAGGCCCAGGGTATTCTGGACTGCGATTCCAACGTGACCAAGGTGGCCAACACCTATCTGCGCCACAAGGTCATGGCAGAGGCTGAGGACGAGACGATCCTGGACCTGCCCCAGACTGAATATGCCCAGCAGATCACCGACATTGCCCGGTTTATGCTCTACCTGCTGGAGGAGAAGGGCCGCCTGTTCGCTGCCATCCGCAAGGCAAAGGATGCGCTGGACATGGATATGGACAGCGAGGTCAGTTTGAACGCTGCGCGGCAGAGCGTGGCGCGCACCTTCAAGCGAATGAATGACCTGCGCAGCTCCGAGCAGCTGCTTTCCGGCGGCGGCACCGGCTACCGTTTCAATGCGGAGGGCAACCAGATCGCCTACCGCTGTGATGTGAAGCGGGTGACCACCATCAACTATGACCGCAAGGTCATCCACGCTGCTTTGGGCAAGCTGAACCGGCAGGCGGACGAGACCTCCAACCGGATCGACCTGTGCCTTGTGACCTCCCGTGTGGACTATGCAGTCCCCTTTGATGTGAACGCCAGCTTTGCCGAAGCATTTGAGACCTATCTGGAAAGCACCAATGCCTGAATAAACGCTCCACCGGCCATTTTGGGTGCGGCAAGCGCCGGGGAAGCGGCTGCCGGTTCAGGTGCAGATGAACGATAACGCTGCACAGTTCCGCAAGGAAGTTTCGGTCCGGTTCACCTTACGAGCCAGCATAATTGAAAAAATCTTGCGTTCGGCTTTTCCGCCACCGCCAGACGTTTCTTCGCCGAAACCGTCCTTTGCCATTCCTCACATTCCTGCTTTTGTGCTTACGTCTCCATGGGCAGGCAGGCAAGCCACCCTTTCTGAATTTGTCCCGCAGACTGCTGCGGGAGCATTTTTCCGCCTGCGGGGCGGGTGCACTGCATCCCCCATTTTGCAGGCAGAGCAAATGGCAGAAGCTGCCCTGGATGCTTGCCGTATCCAAAATGGCCGGTGCAAAACCGGAGGGATAAGCGATGAAGTGCTGCAGCCCCGGCAGTTTTTTTACCGCCGGGGCTGCAATTCTTTGCGGGAGCCGTTCGTATTCCAGACAGAACAACCAAATTTCGACAAAGACGAGGTATGATCATGTCAACCAAACCGATTCGTTCCACTGCCGCAAATTGCATTGACCTGAGTGCAGCAGCACTTCATATCATTGCCATGGTGCTGATGCTGATGGATCACCTGTGGGCGACCCTTCTGCCGGCGCAGGACTGGCTGACCTGTGCCGGGCGGCTGGCGTTCCCTATCTTTGCATTTATGGCAGTGGAAGGCTACTTTCATACCCGAAATCTGAAGCGTTATGTCCTGAGGCTGCTGTTGTTTGCACTGCTTTCGGAAGTGCCCTTTGATCTGATGTATGGCGGGACATGGTTCTACCCGGTGCACCAGAACGTGATCTGGACGCTGCTGCTGGGGCTTCTGGGGGTGCATCTGATGGAAACGGTGCGCAAAAAGCAAAAGCTCTGGGTCTCGCTGCCGGTGTGCGCCGCGGTGGCAGCAGCGGGGGCGCTGCTGGGAACGCTGGGCATGACGGATTACTACGGTGCCGGTGTGCTGACCGTGTTCGCTTTTTACATTTTCCGGGGCCGGAAATGGTGGTGCCTGCTGGGACAGGTGCTGACCCTGTACTGGATCAACGTGGTGCTTCTGGGCGGGCTGATGTACCCCATCCGGCTGTTCGGCATGGAGTTTGAGCTGTGTCAGCAGGGGCTTGCGCTGCTGGCGCTGGTGCCCATCTGGCTGTATCGTGGGCGGCAGGGCTGCCACAGCAAACCGTTCCAGTATGCCTGCTACGCCTTTTACCCGGTACACATGCTGCTGCTTGTGCTGGCGCTGAATTTCGTGAACCGATAAGAACGTAACTGTATCCCTGCGGGCTATGGGTGTCCGCAATCTGATGGTATCCCGGGGGGATCTATTCTGCACTTTCCTGAGTCCGCTCTGTGGGCTTGATGGTCTTGACCCGCAAGGTGAAATACAGAAGATGGCAGACCCACACCACTGCAATGCAGATCCTGCCGACGGGAGCATTTTTCATACAAAGAAAACCGATCGCCATGACAGCGGTGACCATTGCAATGATCTTGCATTTTGTTCCTGCTGTCATGGCTTTTTTCTGAACAAAGCTGTCCAGATGCTTTTTGTACCGTGGTATACTGAATGGAACACCCACAGGAGGTAAAATGCCCCATGAAAAAAGATAAATCGTTCCGCCCGGATCGGGTCCTCTCCTATTTCAGGGTGGAGTGGTTCCCGCTGCTCCTTGTGACCCTTTCGGGCCTTGTCTATAACATCGGTCTGCTGGCCGCGCCGTGGTTCGAGGGCCGGCTGGCCCAGTGCCTGGCGGATATCCTGGGCGGCAGTGAGACTGCTGCCCAAATGGCGCTGCTGGTGCTGACCTACATTGCGGTCACACTGCTGGTGCAGGCGGCGCGCTTCATCAAACGCTTTTATGTGCGCCGCTTCGCCAACAACATCAACCGCCGGATGAAGGGCATCCTGTACGCCAATCTGGTGCGGCAGAGCCGGGCCGCGCTGGAAAAAGAGGGGGCCGGTGAGCTGATGACCAAGGCCATCGCCGATGTGGACGACTGCGTGGAGGGAATGCGCAAGTTCACCACGGAGGTGTTCGACACCGGTGTGGCGCTGTCAGGCTATGCGGTCATGCTGCTGGTGTACGATTGGCGGCTGGCGATCCTGGGCCTGCTTTTTACTCCCGTGTCCTATGTCTGCGCGGCAGGGATGAAAAAGCCGGTGCAGCGTGCCGGTGCGGCCTATAAAAAGGCCGCCGGTGCCCTGAGCAGTGCCACGCTGGACCGTGCCCGGAATGCCGTGACCTACCGCATCTACGGCTGCGAGGAGGCCCGGATGGAAAAATACGAGGAGGCCCTGAGCCTTTACGAAAAGACTGCCGTGCGGAACAACGTGTGGCAGTCCGCGCTGCCGCCGCTTTATCTGGCGGCATCCGAGGCAGGGACCCTCTTCATCCTGTGGTTCGGCGCAAAGAATGTGCTGGGTACTGGCTGGAGCAGCTGGGATATCGCCGCCTTCACCACCTTCCTCTCCTGTTTCACCAAGCTGGTGGTCAAATCCTCCAAGGTGGCCAAGCTCTTCAACGCAGTGCAAAAGGCAGAGGTCTCCTGGAAGCGCATCAGACCCCTGATGAAAACGCCCGAGCAGCTGGATGCTCTGCAGATCCCGGCGGCACAGGATGTGACGCTGAAAGAACTCGCCTTCTCCTATGGGGAGGAGCCTGTCTTCTCCGGCCTGAGCCTGACGGTCCACCCCGGCGATATCATCGGCATCACCGGCCCGGTCGCCTGCGGAAAATCCACCCTTGGCCGCGTATTCCTCTGCGAAGTACCCTATCAAGGCTCGGTCTGCTTTGGCGGCAGGGAGTTTTCCACCCTGACCCCGCGCCAGATCGCCGCCACGGTCGGGTATCTGGGCCATGACCCGGAACTGAGCGCCGACACCGTGCAGAATAATGTCCTCTGCGGCAGCGAACAGGATGCCATGCCGTGGCTTGCAGCCGCTGCCCTGAAGGAGGAAGTGCTGGCCATGGAAAAGGGCACGGAGACGGTCATCGGCAGCGGCGGCACCCGCCTTTCCGGCGGGCAGGCACAGCGTCTGGCATTGGCCCGGACGCTGGCCCATCCCCGCCCGGTGCTGGTGCTGGATGACCCCTTCTCGGCACTGGACCGCAGCACCGAGGATGCGATCTTTGCCGAGCTGCAGGCGTATGCCAGGGATAAGGTGGTGTTCCTGATCTCCCACCGTCTGTACCATTTTCCGCAGATGCAGCAGATCATTTTTATGGAGGGCGGCAGAACCACTGTTGGCACCCACGAGGAGCTGATGGCAGCGGTTCCGGTCTACCGCCAGCTGTATGAAAGCCAGACCGGCCTGAAAGGGGGAGAGGGCGCATGAAACAGAAAAATGATCACGGCGTGTTTGCTGCCGTCCGGATGGCAGCGGCTTCGCACCGCCTTCTCACGGTGGGCACGGTGCTGTGTGTGGCGGCTTCGGTGGCGGCATCCCTGCTGCCGCCCCTGCTGCTGGCCCGGGTCATCGACCGCCTGACCGCGGGCCTCCCGCTGTCCTTTCTGGCCGTGCTGCTCTACTTCGGCAGCCTTGCACTGGAAGGTGTGCTCACCTCGGCGCAGGAAAGCCTGCTGGTGCTCTTTGGCCAGAGGATGACCCATGCCCTGCGCTCGGAGATGTCCCGGAAGCTGAGCCGCCTGCCCGCCGGTACACTGGCAGAGCAGAACCCCGGCGAGGTGGCCGCCCGCTTTTCGGGCGATGTGGACACAGTGGAGGCTCTATTCACTTCCGGCATCATCAGCATGGCAGCAGATGCCTGCCGCATCGTCTCCATCATGGGGGTCATTGCGGTGAAAAACACCGGCCTTGCGCTGATCCTGCTGCTGGTGCTGCCGCTGTTTGCCGTGTTTACCCGTTACGTCCAGAAGCGGATGCTGGCCGCGCAGCTGGACAACCGCCGCGCGGTCGCCGCTGTCTCCGGGCAGGTGCCCGAGACCCTGCACAACATCCGCACCATCCGGGCGCTGGGTCTGGAAGATTACATGGAGCGCCGGTATGACCGGTGCATCGGTGACAGCTATGCCGCCATGGAGCGCACCAATTTTTATGATGCCGTCTATTCGCCGGTGGTGCTGCTGCTGAATGCTGCTGTGGTCGGCATCGTGATGCTGCTCTCCGCTTCGGGGAACGCGCAGCTCCTGACCCTGTTCGGCATGTCGGTGGGCACTTCGGTGGCCGTCATCAACTACATCTCCCGCATCTTCGCCCCCATCGAGAGCCTGGGCATGGAGATCCAGACCATCCAGTCGGCCATGGCGGGTGTCAGGCGCATCGATGCCTTTCTCGACCAGCCGGAGCGCACGATCCCGCCCGCGCGCAGGGAGGCTGCCCGGGGCGATGTGGAATTTGCGCACGTCACCTTCGGCTATGGGGAGCGGCACGTTCTGAAGGATTTTTCCATGACCGTGAAACAAGGGGAGCAGGTCACGCTGGTGGGCCGCACCGGTGCGGGCAAGAGCACCGTGTTCAAGCTCCTGCTGGGCCTGTATCAGCCAGAGGCCGGTACGGTGACCATCGGCGGCGTGAAGGTGGGGGACATCACCGATCGGGAGCGCCGCACCTGCATCGGCTGTGTGGAACAGCATTTCTCCCGCGTGCCGGGCACCGTGCTGGAACAGATCACGCTGGGAGACCCGCAGATCACCGGGGAAATGGCAAGGGCTGCCGCCGCACTGGCCGGGATCGATGCTGCCATCCGGGCTCTGCCGGAGGGTTATGACACGGTCTGTACCGAGGGCATCTTCTCGCAGGGCGAGTGGCAGCTGCTGTCCATTGCCCGTGCCGCCGCCGCAGACCCCGCCGTGCTGCTGCTGGATGAGATCACCGCCAATCTGGATGCCGAAACGGAGGCCCGCGTGCTGGAGGCTCTGCGCCGCGCGTCTGCAGGCCGCACGGTGCTCTCTGTCTCCCATCGCGTCTATGAGGATCTTGGCGGCAGAACGATCGAAATCAGGACCCGGGAATGACGTATGATAAAAACGCCCCCTGTGCGCCGCAGCAGGCACACAGGGGGCGTTGTGGTATGCTCAATTCTTTTCGATGTAGACGCTGGTGGAGGGGAAGGCAAAGTCCACGCCGTCTGCCTGCATCACGTCCATGATGTTCAAGTTCAGATCATTCTGCTGCTGCAGGAAGGTGGCATAGACGTTGGTGGTCAGGTAGGCCGAGATGAGGATGTTGATGCTGGAATCGCCAAAGCTGGTCAGCCGGACGATGTTGGTGCCCTTGTTGGTGTAAGGGCTGTTGTCCAGCATGGCCTGCAGGTCAGCCATCAGCTTTTCCAGCTGGGCACGGGTGGTGCCGTAGGTGACACCCAGCGTGAACTTATAGGGCCGCATGGTGCGCAGGGCTGTGTTCTGGACAGTGGAGGAGCAGATCTGGCTGTTGGTGATAATGACCACGCTGTGGTCCATGGAGCGGATGCGGGTGGAGCGGAAGTTGATGTCGATGACCTCGCCCTCCACATTGCCCACGGTGATCCAGTCGCCGATGGAAAAGGGTTTGTCCAGCAGGATGACGATGCCGCTGAACAGGTTGCTGGCGCTTTCCTGCGCGGCCAGCGAGATGGTCAGGCCCACAAGACCGGCACCGGCGACGATGCTGCCGATGGGAAAGCCGACGATCTGCGCGCAGGTGGCAACACCCAGAATGATGACCAGCACTTTGTAGGTGGTGTCCAGCAGGGAGCGCAGGGTCTTGTTGTTCCGGATCTCCGGGCTGCAGGAGGCCAGCAGCAGGTCGGCTACCTCAGAAGCGTTGTACAGGCCCTGACAGAGCAGGAGGGTCGTTGCGATCTTATAGGCCGTGAACAGAAACGTTGTCAGGCCCGGAATGGCCCACGGCAGGCTGGTCAGGGCCAGATACAGGCCGCTGTAAAAGGCCATCCGCTCCAAAGGGCTCTGTAAGCTGCGCAGGAGGATGGGCGTGGCGGCAAAGTGCCAGCTGCGGGCCTGCAGAGCGGGAAAAATCTTCCGGCGCAGCAGCCAGCCGACCAGAAGCCCCGCAAAAACGATGACAGCGGCGCAGACAGCCCGGGCAGCCAGCGCCCACCAGCCCTCCAGCAAAAAAGGCCCGATCTCGAACCCGAGGTCACGAACGGTAAAAATCATAGCAAAAAGCTCCTTGTATCAAAAATTGTAACATCCTGTCCCACAGTATACCATATCCGGCCCATACAGGGCAAATAAAAAAGGGGTTGACAAGGCGGAGCAGCCGCGTTATACTCTTGGCCAGAAAGTTCGTTTCAGGGCGGGGTGAGATTCCCCACTGGCGGTACAGCCCGCGACCACCCGCAAGGGTGTTGACCCGGTGAGACTCCGGGGCCAACGGTATAGTCCGGATGCAAGAAACGGCAGGCAATACGATTTGTCTACGCGCCCTGTTGCAGTGTTTGCTGCGGCAGGGCGCGTTTTTGATTGTCTTCCCGGTTCCGAACCACGCGAAAGGGGCTTTCCAATCTACGATTTGGGGCCAGAACGCCCCGGGAGGATATTACCATGAAGAAAAACACGACCCGCAACCTGACCGTTGCCGCCATGCTCAGCGCGGTGGCCTTTATCCTGATGTTCATCGAGTTCCCGCTCCCGATGCTCATCCCGTCCTTCGTCAAGATGGACTTCTCCGACCTGCCCGCTCTGCTGGGTGCCTTTGCCCTTGGCCCGGTGTACGGTGTGATCATCAGCTTTATGAAGAACCTGCTCCATGTGGTCATCAAGGGCACCTCTACCGCACTGGTGGGTGAGCTGTGCAACTTCATGCTGGGTGCGGTATTCTCCGCACTGGCCGGTTACCTCTACAAGCACCACAAGAGCCGCAAGAACGCCATCATCGGTGCCGTGGCCGGTGCCGTGGCCATGGCCCTGTTCAGTGTGCCGTCCAACTACTTCATCACCTACCCGGCCTACGTCAAGTTCTACCACATGCCGCTGGAAGCCATCCTGGGCATGTATCAGGCCATCCTGCCCTCTGCCAACAGCCTCATCAAGTGCCTGGTCATCTTTAATATGCCCTTCACTCTGGTCAAGGGCCTGCTGGATGCCCTGATCTGCATGTTGATCTATAAGCCGCTCTCTCCCATCCTGCATGGCCGGAAGTGAGTGATAAAGCAAAAAAGAAAGGACGCGAGAGCGTCCTTTCTTTTTTGCTTTGCTTTTATCGATCTGATTTAAGACAGCGCGCCCTTTTCCAGCCACTTGCCCCGGGCAAGGCGGATGAGGAACAGCAGGCCCCGGATGCTCAGTTCGCAGCACATGGCACCCCAAACGCCCATCAGGCCCAGCCGGGGAGCCAGCAGGAACGCCAGCGTCAGCCGGATGCACCACATGCTGAATATGTTCAGCACAAAACAGGAGGTGCTGTCGCCCGCACCCTGCATGGCACCGCTGGCCACGATGGAGGCACCGAACATGGGCTCGGCCCAGGCTTCGATGCGCAAAACCTGAGCACCCAGAGCGATGACAGCCGCATCGGTGGTGAAAAGGCTCATCAGGGTGGGGGCAAAGATCCACAGGCCAACGCCGGAAAGGGCCATGACCCCCATGCCAAGGCCGGTGCACAGCCAGGCAAACCGCTTGGCCATATCCTTCCGGTTGGCACCCACGGCCTGGCCGATGAGGGTGACGGCTGCGCTCTGGATGCCGTAGCCTGCCATGTAGCACAAGCCCTCGGCGTTGACAGCCAGGCTGTTGGCGGCAATGGCCACGGTACCCAGGCCGGCCACGATGCGCACTAACACCACCTGCGCCAGAGAGATGGCGGCGCGCTCTCCCGCCAGAGGACCGCCGACCCACAGCAGGTTCCGCAGGCAGGAGCGGGTGATCTTCCAGGGGGCAGGCTTCCGGATGCAGAGGGGGCCTTCCCGCAGCAGCAGGATGGCCAAAGCCAGCAGGCCGCCCACCACAGTGGCCAGGGCGGTGCCCAGGGCTGCGCCGGGCACACCCAGCCCGGCACCCCAGACGGTGATGCCCCACAGCGTCCGGGTGGGGTTGATGAGGAAGAAGTTGAAGATGGCATCCAGCACGCAGACCAGCACGCTGATGAGGCTGGCGGTCAGGGCGTTGCCTGCCGCCCGGAGGATGGAGAGGTACAGGCCCATGGCCATGGTGAAGGGCAGCGCCGTTGACCAGATGGCAAAGTAGGCTGTGGCGTTTGCCCGCAGGGAGGGGTCAGCTCCCAGCCACCCCGGCAGAAAGGGGCTGATGCCCAGGCCGAAGAGGGCGGCACCCACGCCCAGGATCACATTGAAAAGCATGGCCTGCCGCAGCACGCTGCGGGCATCATCCTGCCGGTCAGCCCCCAGATACTGGGCGATTTGGATGGAGAGGGCAGTGTACAGGCCCACCAGAACACCGTGGAGCAGCCAGGTGCTGGAGCTGACGATGCCGATGGAAGCGGTAGCTTCTGCACCGATGTGGCCCACCATGGCAGCATCGATGTATCCCATGGCAGTGACCACCAGCTGCTCCAGAATGGAGGGAATGCTCAGCGCCAGAGCCACCTGGGCCGTCTGGCGGGAGGGGATGGTCTCACCCTGCCGCATCCGGGCCGAAAGCTGTTCAAGTGAAAGTTTCATGTCTTCTCCTTTTTCTCCGATTTTCCTGTGAGACAAAAAAATACCCTCGAAAGGGCGTTTGTCCTCCCATTATAGACAGGGGGGCGAAAAATGTCAACCCATCTCCCCCCGGGGTAGACCTTGCCCCGGAGATTGATTTTTTGGCCCGGGCGTGATACACTTCATTTGTATCCAGCAGTGAAAGAACAGGAACGGCCTCTGCCGCTCCGGGAAAGAGGAAAAAAACTATGCTTCAACTGCTTTCTGGCAACCCGCGCACCGTGGATGCGCTGGGCTTTCTGCTTGCATTTGCGCTGACCGCGCTGATGGACTCGGTGTTCCACGATAAGCTCCCCCACGACCATGGCCGCGCGTTTGCCGTGAATGGCGAACTCTCCAAGGGCAAGGCCCGAGGCTCCGGCCTCATCTTTGTGCTCTGCATTGCACTGGTCACGCTGGCCGTGGTGCCCTTTAAAGCAGAGTATGTCATCTACACCGTCCTGCTCATTGCGTCCATGCTCTCCGGCTATTTTGACGATGCCGCCGAGACTGCCTGGAACGAGTACAAAAAGGGCCTGATTGACCTGGTCATCGCCGTTGTGGCGGGTGTGACCTACCTGAACTTCAACGGCACGGAGGTCAACTTCCTGAGCTGGAGCTTCAGCCTGCCCTATGCCGTCTACCTCATCCTCATCATCGTCCTGATCTGGGCCAGCATCAATGTGGTCAACTGCACCGATGGCGTGGACGGCCTTTCCGCCAGCCTTGCCGTGGTCAGCATCGGAACCTTCCTGCTGGCCTACTGGGAGGAACTGGGGGATTACGCCACCGCAGGCATCGTGTTCATTGGTGCCCTGCTGGCCTACCTGTGGCAGAACGCCAAGCCTTCCACCCTGCTGATGGGTGACGCGGGCAGCCGCGCCATGGGCTTCTTCCTGGCCGTTCTGGCCCTCAAGAGCAGCCACCCCTTCGCCTTTCTGCTGGCCGCGCTGGTGTTCATTGTGGACGGCAGCCTGGGCATCCTGAAGATCAGCTTCAAGCGGTTTTTGCACATCTCCATCCTCAAGAACACCCTGACCCCGCTGCACGACCATGTGCGCAAGCGTCTGGGCTGGAGTGATGAGCAGGTCGTGGCCCGCTGGCTCATCCTGCAGGCAGTGGCATCCGCCTGGCTGCTGCTGTTGGTGCGGTAAAACACAAAAAAGAAATGCAGCGCCCGCACAGGAATGCTCCTGCGCGGGCGTTTTGCTGTTCTGGTTCAGTTTTCCACCAGCCGGTAACACCCCCGACCGGTCTTTTTAAGCTGCCCTTCTTCGCAGAGCTTTTTCAGCACCCGTTGGAGCTGGCGGCGGCTGCAATGCAGGTGGAGCAGGAGGTTTTCCAGATGCCGGATCTCGCCGCCGGACTGGGGCTGCTGCAAATAGAAGAGCAGCCGCTCTTCCAGCGATTGGGCGGTGGTGCTGGTCCGGGAGGAAAGTTCCAGCTTCCGGGCCAGCTGTCCCATGACGAATCGCAGAAAGACCGGGTTATTTTCCAGCACAGCGCGGTTTTCGGCAAAGGGAAGAGAAAGGCAGAGAACCGGTTCGTCTGCCTCAGTGAAGAAGGGCGAGTGGTTGATCTGGCAGAACTCGATGTCGCCCAGCAGCGTATCGGTGCGGGCGTAGGAAACGCCGAACACCCGGCTGTCCTCGTGGATGCCGTAAATGCGCACACTGCCCTCGACCACCAGCAAAAATTGGTGCAGCGGCTTGAGCGGGTGGGACAGATACTCGCCCTTTTCAAAGCGCAGCAGCCGGATGACCGGCGGGCGGGTCCCGAAATGCTGCTGATTGGCCCGGTACAGCGTTTCCAGACAGGCTGGGTCACGAATTTCCTGCATGAGTTCACCTCATTTCTTTTGTTTCATTGTGCCATGTGTCACAAACAAATGCAAGCAAAACCTTTATAATAGGGACGAAAGTGGAGGAAAAATCAATGGATTCTATTTTTGATCTCGATCATCTGTACCGTACCTATTTCAAGATGGCGCTGCCCTCGGTGTTCGGCCTGATGGTGAGCGTGGTGTATAACCTTGCCGATACCTTTTTTATTGCGCAGTCCAACGATACGGCGCTGATTGCGGGTGTTTCGCTCTGTGCGCCGGTGTTCACAGCCCTCATGGCCTTTGGCAACATCTACGGCCAGGGCGGCAGCTCACTCATTTCCCGCCTGCTGGGACAGGACGACCGTGAGGGCACCGGCCGGGTCAGCTCGTTCTGCTTCTATGTGGCCCTGACCACGGGCGTGGTGTTGGCAGCCCTGATGATGCTGTTCCGCGTCCCGCTGCTGGGCGTTCTGGGTGCGACTGCTGAGACGATGCCGCACGCACAGGCCTATTACACCGTGCTGGCCATTGGTGCCCCTGCCACGGTGCTGAACTTTATCCATTCCAACCTCGTCCGCTGCGAGGGTATGGCTACCCAGTCCATGATCGGCAGCATCGGCGGCACGGTCATCAATATCATCCTCGATCCCATCCTCATCACCACAGTGGGCTGGGGCGCAAGGGGCGCGGCCATTGCCACCATTGTGGGCTACCTGTGCAGCGACCTGTACTTCCTGTGGCTGCTCCACAAAAAGAGCCGCTGCCTGTCTGTCAAGCTGTCCCAGTGCCACGTCACGGGCAGGGAGCTGCAGCAGATCTTGGGCGTGGGTGTTACTGCCGCGCTGAGCAACCTGATGCAGAGCCTGACTGTCATTGTGATGAACCAGTTTCTTTTGCCCTACGGCAACGATAAAATTGCCGCCATGGGCATTGCCAGCAAGGTGAGCATGATCGCCCAGCTGGTGCTGGTGGGCTTCTCGTTCGGCGGCATCCCACTGTTCGGTTACCTGTACGGCGCAAAAAAGCGGGACGTGATGCGCAAGCTCATCCGCTTCTGTCTGACCTTCCTCGTCTCCATCGCCGTGGTGCTGTCCCTCATCCTCTGCCTGAATTCCGGGGCGCTGATGCGGCTCTTCGTGCAGGATGCCGGGATGATCGCCACTGGTGCGCAGATGCTCCGCTGGCAGGTCTACACCGCAGCCTTTGGCGGCGTGGTGCTCCTGCTCACGGTGCTGTTCCAGGCAACTGGTAAAATCATACCGTCCTTCCTGCTCTCCATCAGCCGTCAGGGCGTGGTGTTTCTGTTGGCACTGGTGGTCTGCGTACATCTGTTCCAGTATCAGGGCGTGCTGATGGCGCAGGCTGTGGCCGACATCCTGAGCGCTGCGCTGGCCCTTGGCCTGCTGGCGGCCAACCGCGATATCATCGCAAAACAGTAAACACAAAAACGCCCGGAGGGCCGCTGAAAGCTGCGGTTCTCCGGGCATTTTTAGTATTCGATGCCTTTGCGCGCCTTGATGCCCTTCTGGTAGGGGTGGCGGCAGCATTTCATCTCGGTGGAGTAGTCGGCGGCATCCAGCATCCACTGCGGGGCCTTGTGGGCGGTCAGCACGCATTCCTGCGCGGCGGGGCGCTCCAGAACGGCCCGCCGGAGCAGGTCTTTGTCCACCATGTCCAGCTCCCAGGCCGAACCGGCTTCATCTAAGATGAGCAGGTCGGCAGGCTCGGCCAGTGCGGCGGTCAGGTTTTCGTTCTGCACGGCCCGGGCAGCGGCCTTTTCCGCTTCGTTCATCTGGAACACGAACTTCTGCCCGCCCTTGCCCCGGAAAATTTTTGCCCCCAGCTGGGCCAGCAGAGGGATCTCGCCGCTCTGCCCGCCCTTGAGGAACTGCACGATGACAACACGTTTGCCGCTGCCCAGTGCGCGGAGGGCAAGGCCCATGGCGGCGGTGGTCTTCCCCTTGCCGTCGCCCCAGTAGAGATGCAGCAGGCCCTGTTCCATCATCCGTTCTCCTTTGTGTACTGCACGGTCTCCACCAGGTGCAGGATGTGCTGCTCCGGCCAGTCCCGGGCATCCAGCACATAGCCGCCCGCGTTGGGGCCGCACCAATCGTGAAAGCTGCGGCGGGGCACGCCAAACCGCTCCAGTGCGGCCATCTGGGTGCCGCCATGGGCCACGATGACCAGCCGTTCCTGCCCTTCGGCAAGGGCCTTGTCAATGAGGTCAGCCAGCGTTTTGCACACCCTGTTGCAGAAATCGCTCCTGCGCTCCCCGTCCGGGTGGGCGGCGTGCTCGTTTTCCTGCACCCATGCCAGATACTCCGGGTCCTGCTCCACCTGTACGAAGGTCTGGCCCTCGAACCGGCCGAAGTTCATCTCCTTCAGCCCATCCACCGGAATGAGCTTTGCCCCGGGAAAGAACACCCGCGCCGTCTGGGCGGTGCGCTGCAGCGGGGTGACATAGACCACCTCTGGTGCAAAATCTGCCTGCTGCAGCTGGGCGATGCCTGCGGCGGAAAGGGGGATGTCCCGCTGGCCCTGATATCGTTTTTGCGCGTTGTACTCCGTCTGGCCGTGACGCAGCAGATAAATGAGCATAATGGTTCTCCTTTTTGATTTACTCTGCATCATTATAGCCTATTTTGCAGTTATTTTCCAGACATGCTCTTGCAATTCTTCCGCATTTCAGATATATTGAGTGGGTATGAAATTTCAGGGGAGAGAAGTGTCAATGGAGATCCGGGACCGGAAAGCAGCGCAGCGCCGGGCGGGCATCATGGCCCGCAGGGGTCTGCCGCAGGCAGAAAGAGCGGCGGCCAATGCAGCCATCTGTGCCCGCATTCTGGCCATGCCCTGCTTCCAAAAGGCAGAGAATCTGCTGCTCTACGCCGCTTTTGGCGGGGAGGCGGATCTTGCTGTGCTGGCAGAGCAGGCGGCCCGGCTGGGCAAAACGGTGGCCTATCCGGTCTGTGGGGAAAACTTTACCCTGACCGCCGCCGTGCCGGGGCCGGACGGCTGGGAGATGGGGGCTTACGGCATCCGCACGCCGGTTCTGGAACGGGCGGCGCTCATCCGGCCGGAGGCGCTTGATCTGGTGCTGGTGCCCTGCACTGCCTTTGATGCGGTCTGCCGCCGGGTGGGCATGGGCAAGGGCTACTATGACCGCTATCTGCCCAGGTGCCGGAATGCCGTGGCGCTGGGCGTGGCCTTTGAGGCCCAGCGGGTGCCGGAGGCGGCTGCAGATGAGCAGGACCGGCAGCTGGATGGATTTGTAACAGAGAGGAAAGTATATCGTGGAACTGATGAATTTGAGCTGTGAAGGTTTTCTGGGGGAGCTGGCCAGCAAGGCGGCGGCTCCGGGCGGCGGCGGCGCTTCGGCGCTGGTGGGCGCGGCCGGTGTGGCGCTGGGCAGCATGGTGGGCAGCCTGACCGTGGGCAAAAAGAAATATGCTGCCGTGGAAGCGGACATCATTGCCCTGAATGTCCGGGCCGAGGCCCTGCGCAAGCGGCTGGAAGCGCTGGTGCAGGCCGACGCGGAGGCATTTTTGCCTGTTGCGGCGGCCTACAAGCTGCCGAAGGAGACCCCGGAACAGCAGGCCCACAAGGCCGCGGTGCTGGAAAAGGCACTGGACAGAGCCTGCGCCGTGCCGCTGGAGGTGATGACTGCCTGCGGTGAGGGCATCGCACTGGCCGCAGAGTACGCCGAAAAGGGCAGCGTGCTGGCCCGTTCCGATGCCGGATGCGCGGCGCTGTTCTGCAAGGCAGCCATGCAGGCGGCGGGGCTGAACGTGAAGGTCAACACCCGCCTGATGGCTGACAAAGCCCATGCGGATGCGCTGGAGGCCAGAGCGGAACAGCTGCTGGCCGAGTTTGTGCCGCAGGCTGACAGGGTCTATCAGACTGTATCAAATGAGTGAGGGGAGAAGAAAATGGCTCAGATCTTGAAGGGTGCGCCCGTGGTGGCCGCCATGAACGAAGCAAACGCCGCGCGCTGTGCCGCGCTGAAGGAAAAGGGCATTGTGCCCACGCTGGCTGTGGTACGGGTCGGCGCGCGGGAGGATGACATTTCTTATGAAAAGGGGATCGTCACCCGGTGCGGTAAGGTTGGCGTGGAGGTGCGGCAGTTCCATCTGGCGGAAGATGTTACGCAGGAGGAACTGCTGGATGTGATCCGGCAGATCAATGGGGATGCATCGGTTCACGGGTGCCTGATCTTCCGGCCCCTGCCAAAGCGGTTCGATGACCGCAGGGTCCAGGAGGCGCTTGCCCCGGAAAAGGACGTGGACGGCATCACGGACGGCTCGATGGCCGGTGTGTTTACCAATATGCCCATCGGCTATCCGCCCTGCACGGCGCAGGCCTGCCTTGAGATCCTGAAATACTACAACGTGCCGCTGTCCGGCAAACGGGCCGTGGTGGTGGGCCGCAGCCTGGTGGTGGGCAAGCCCGCCGCCATGATGCTGGACCGGGAAAACGCCACCGTGACCCTCTGCAATTCCCGCACCCGGGACCTGCCCGCCCTCTGCCGTCAGGCCGATGTGCTGGTGGTCGCCATGGGCAGGCGGGGAGCCATCGGGGCCGATTGCCTGCGGGAAGGTCAGGTCGTGGTGGATGTGGGCATCCACGTCAACGAAGAGGGCAAGCTCTGCGGCGATGTCCGCTTTGATGAGGCAGAACCCATCGTGGAGGCTGTCACCCCGGTGCCCGGCGGTGTGGGCACAGTGACCACCTCTGTGCTGGTGGGCCATGTGGTGGATGCTGCATCCGCACAGTAAAACAGAAAACAACAGGCGGTGCCGGAAATCTCCGGCACCGCCTGTTGTTCTTATACGGTTGCAAGCACGGCAAGGATGCTCTGCCAGCGGGGGTTCTGCACCTGCTGCGCGGCACGGCGGGGCGCGGAAGGCGAAACCGTGCGGGCAGGACGCTGGACGCAGTCAGCCGGCTGCGCAAAGGGGGAGGCGAGTTCGGCCTGCCATCGGGCGGCCAGTGCCATGGCCTCAGGGCTGGATTGCAGGGTGCGGCGCTCCGTTCCGGCCAGAAAATCGCCCAGCCAGCAGAGAATGGCCGCAATGGGCAGGCAGTCGGCGGCACGGGTAGACCAGTAGTTCCACTCGCCGCCCCGGCCCACAAAGCTCTCCACGGTGATCATGGCACCTTCCCGGGCAGATTGAGGCAGGCAGGAGCGGGAGGTGCCTGCCGCGCGGCGCAGCTCCCGCAGAATGATCTCAGTACGGCTCGCGTCCAGGGTGTCGTCCCGGATGCAGGCGGAAAAGTCCGCACTGTCCAGCAGGTTTTCGGCCCGGGTGGGGAATTGCCCTGTCATCTCGCCGGATGCGTTGTGGCAGAGCTGCCAGCCCTTGCGGAACAGCTGGAAGTTCAGGTTGCGGCGGCCCATGGTGGAGTAAAACACCCGGGCGCGGCCATTGGGAGACTGCCGCAGCTCCAGATAGGCATCAGCGCCGCCCAGGTCCTGTACCTTGACGGTCAGGAGCAGGGAAGAATTGTTTTTCTGTGCGGACATGGCACGGTGCATCTCTTCAAAATAGCGGCTGGCATCCATAGCGGGTCTCCTCTCTGGTTTTGGATGATGTGTTGGAAACCATCCATCGGTTGTTCTCTGCCTGCATTATAGCATAGATGACAACAAAATACAACTAAAAGTTTGACAAAAACCAAAATATTTTGGAAATTCTGGGATGCGTACAAACGGTTTGGTTGTAAATGGAAAAGGCTTCTCCCGTCGGAGAAGCCTTTTGTGGTGGCAGGATTCAATCGCCCAGCTCCCGGATCTCATTCTGGATGAGCCGCCCGGCGGCGCGTGCCAGCTGATCCATGCCCCGGATGCGGGCGAGATTTTTGCCGTAGATACGTTCTGCATCGTGGCTGGAGCTGTCCTCGCCCATGAACACGGCAGAGACACGCAGACCCTTGCGCCGCAGGGTGCGCACCTCAGCGGCGGCATCGTCCACGCCGTAGGAGCCGCCGTAATCACAACCCAGCGGTTGTTCCGGGCTGGGTGGTACGCGGCGGCTGTCGTTGGGGGAGGCATCTGTCAGCAGGATGAGCAGATGCCGGGGCGCGGGGCCGGGGTCAAAGCTGACCAGATCGCCTGCCGCCCGCAGGGCAAGGCCGTCGCGGTTCCAGCCCGATGCAAAATACTGGTCGATCCCCTGCAGGCTTTTGTCCGCAAAGCCCTTGAGCACCCGCAGAACCGTATAGCCCCGCAGGCTGCAGAAGCTGCTGACCCGCACCGGGATGCCGCAGGCGGCAAGGCTCTGGGCCAGGATCGTGCCCTGCGCCGCAATGACCTCCTGACAGTGGAGCCGGGAAGCCGACGCGTCCAGCAGCAGGTCCACGGTGAAGGAGGGCTGATTCTCCTCCTCGGAGCAGCGAAACACCCGGCTGTCGTTCAGAAGGGGAGCGCGCCAGACCCGCTCCGGGTCCAGAGCGCCGCTGCGGGCGATCCGGGCATTGGGCTGCTGGTGAACCAGAATGCAGTTGCGGATCTGCTCGGTGAGCCGGAGCACCACGCTGCGGTGAAGCGCCCGGTTTTTGGCGTAGTAGGCGCGGTTGCGGTCGGCCTGCAGCTGAGCCTGCTCGGCCAGGTGCTTTGCCTCCGGTGTGGGGGCCTGTTCCGGGCTGGGCACGCCGGAGGCAAACCAGAGGCGGCACCCGAGGTGCGCCCCGGTGCAGAGCGCCTGCTCGGCCTTGCGCAGGCGCTCGGGCGGGTAGAGGGAACGGCCAAAGCAGCTTTCAATGTAGGCGCGGTCCTCGGCGGCATTCTGCCGCAGGGTGATGTGGGCCAGCCGCTTGTCTGCCGTGGGGCCGGAGCCGCCCGCTTCCACAGAACCGGAGTGCTCCACGGTCAGCCGGTCGGTCTTGATCATCTGGGTGGGCAGCGTTTTGGTGGCAAGAGAGGCCAGCAGCCCCTCCAGATGCAGATGAAGCCCCACTTTGTGCCGGATCTTGCCGTCAAACAGGGCAAACCTTGCAAACAGGCCCAGCAGCTCACCCTTGAGCTGGCCGGGCTGGGGCGGTTGGGCTGGAGAAAGTGCCTCTGCCAGCCGGCTCTCGTAGGGGGTCATCACAGGGGGATGCCTGCCCTGTACGGTGCGCCAGCGGTCAGCCTGCATGGTGTAGACCAGCTGATTTTTTGCCATCCACTCCTGCCGCGAAAGCTTGTACTGGATGCCGAAGAAATAGTCCGCGTGGGCCCGGCGCAGCTCGGAAAGGACCGGGCGGCGGGGCAGTTCCAGCAGATAGACCGCGCTTTCGAGGTAGAGCCATGTCAGATCGTCCAGCTGGCTCTCCCGGAGATCGCCGTCCCATGTGGCAAAAAGGTCGCGGAGCAGGTCGTCGCCATAGTATTTGTGCACCAGCCCCACGACACAGTTCATATAAAAATCGATCGTGCCGTCGGTGTTGCGTGCCAGGAAAAGCGGCTCAAAGCCGTAGGCTCCCGCCGCCGCCCACACCTGATTGGCGGCCCGCCGCTCCTCGGCGGTATAACTCCGGGCATCCATCAGCGGAACAGCTTTTCAGCCGTCAGGCTGGCCGGGATGCGGGCGGCGATCACGTCCCGGATCAGCCCCTGCTCGTAGGAATCAAAGGCCTTGTTGGTGATGCCCATGTCCAGCGCGGGCCCCGCGGCCACGCCCCGGCGCATCAGGCGCAGAGCGTCCAGCATTCCGCGCAGATCCAGCGCTTTGGTGGAAATTTCGGCGCTGTCGCATTTCTTTTGCAGGTCAAGGAAGAGCAGAGCAAACTGGTGCACATATTTGTCCGTCAGGTCGGCAAACTGGGCCCGCAGCAGCTTTTCAAGGTTTTCCTCCGTGATGGTGGGCATCTGGATGACTGCAAAGCGGGAAGTCAGGGCCTCGTTCAGCTCCCGGGTGCCCGCGTAGCCATAGTTCATGGTGGCGATGAAGCGGGTCTCTTCGGCCAGCGGGATGCGCTCGTAGCCGGGCACATCAATGGCGCGGCGGAAGTCCAGCACGGCGTGGAGGACGGCCAGGGCTTCGTTTTTGGCCATGTTGATCTCGTCCAGCACGCCGAAGCCGCCGCACTGGGCACAGCGGTAGACCGGCCCGGGCCGGAAGGTGACCGCCCCATCCACAAAGGTGTCCATGCCGATGAGGGAGGCTGCATCCATGTTCACATGGAATGAGATGTCCCATGCGGGG
>ERZ1034976.1237-NODE-1237-length-20443-cov-6.541201_pt1 | contig 20443 bp, 18 predicted proteins | sample MGYA00520623_ERZ1034976 | MGnify/ENA primary metagenome ERZ1034976 (study PRJEB33766, sample SAMN09781774) | gut metagenome | biome: gut microbiome | host: Homo sapiens | place: Madagascar | study: EMG produced TPA metagenomics assembly of the PRJNA485056 data... | reverse complement strand
AATTCTTAAAAGATGTATTGCCGTTACCGATTCCGGCAAGTATTTACGGAATGGTCATTTTGTTTATCGGGCTGTTGACAGGACTGATCAAACTGGAGCAGGTAAAGGACGTGGGGAAGTTCCTGATCGAGATCATGCCTGTTATGTTCATTCCGGCGGGTGTTGGGCTGATGGAGTCCTGGGGAACGTTGAAACCATTTGTACTGCCTGTCAGTGTCATTACTGTTATCACGATCGTGACGGTCATGGTAGCAACAGGAATCTGTTCACAATGGGTGATCCGGAAAGAAAAAAAGCAGGAAGGGGGTGCAGCACATGAGTGAGTTATATCAGAATTCCCTGTTTGCAGGTGTAACGATCAGTCTTCTGGCATATGCCCTTGGTATGTTCCTGAGGAAAAAGCTGAAGCTGGGGATTTTTAATCCGCTGCTGATCTCAATCGTGCTGACAATCATTTTTCTGGCATGTACGGGAATTGAATATGATACATATAATCAGGGCGCAGCCTATTTGAGCTGGCTTTTGACACCCGCAACCGTATGTCTGGCGATTCCTTTGTATGAGCAGTGGGAACTTTTGAAGAAAAACCACAGAGCAGTCATTCTCGGAATCACAGCCGGTGTTCTGACGAGTCTTGGAACAGTACTGATACTATGTAAGCTAATGAACCTTTCCCATGAAATGTATGTGACAATGCTGCCAAAGTCTATTACGACAGCAATCGGAATGGGCGTATCGGAAGAACTGGGCGGCTATGTGACGATCACAGTAGCGGTGATCGTGATCACAGGTGTTCTGGGAAATATCTTTGGTGAGCTGATCTGTAAGCTTTTTCGGATCACAGAGCCGATTTCCAAGGGCCTGGCACTCGGTGCAAGTTCACATGCGATCGGAACAGCAAAGGCTATCGAGATTGGTGAGATAGAAGGTGCCATGAGCAGTCTTGCGATCGCGGTGACAGGTATTATGACAGTTGTGCTGGCTTCTCTGTTTGCGGGATTTTTATAAAATCATGGATGAGAAGAGAATGAAAGAAATGAAAGAAAAAAGGGATGGAACACTATCTGTGTTCTATCCCCTTTGCTTTATAGTATGCACTTTTTTCCTGATACATGGCGGATTCGGCTTTTGCCATCCAGGTATTGACGGCGGAGGCATTCTGATCGTTCCAGCAATAGCCGATCGCAAGATTTACTTCATATTCTTTGGTCAGACGGCGCAGCATGGCAACTTTTTCTTCCAATAATTCATGGGAAATATCCGGGCAGATCACAAGCAGTTCATCACCGCCGACACGAAACAGCCCATAGCCGTCAAATGCTTTCTGCAGACAAAGACCGGCGTTGGAGATCAGTTTGTCACCAAACAAATGCCCTTTTGAATCATTGGCTGCTTTCAGACCGGTAATATCACAGTATACGATACCGACGCTTGCGTAGTGATCGTTTTTTTCCGTGAACAGATGCAGCGCGTGGCGGTTGCCAAGTCCGGTCAGTTCATCCCGCAGACTCATATCCTGCAGCTGGCGTACCAGATTTCGTCTTTTGAGTGCTGCCACAATAAAATGTCCCATAATATGCAGTATTCCGGAAGTGTATTCCAGGGAAGCTGCGGGCGGATTGTCAATGCCGTAAAAGGCAAAGGCTTTTCCGTTATCATAAAGCGGTACGACAACCAGAGAAGAAATATTTTGCTTATGAAGTACATGGTATAAAGCCGGATCATCTTCTCTGATCTTTTCCAGATCTTCTATCATAATATGCTTATTTTCGCTGAATTTCTGATACCAGCTCGCACATACTTCCGGAGGAAGATCCTGCAGATCTTCTTTTTCGGGCGTAACGCCTGCAGCAACCCATTCATAGGTATTGTTATCGCCGCCCGTTTCATTCTTTTCAAAAATATAAGCACGGTCGCCCTTTAAGAGTTTACCGAGATATTCCAGTAGAAAGTTCAGAGTAGCATCAGGAGTTGGCTGTTGAAGTGCAACGCGGAGCCCCTCATTGATCAGCATTTCCAGGCTCAGGTAATGACTGTCTGCATTGGCCTGTTTTGGTTCACTTATATCAATTGCAATCTCAAGGCGATAACGATGGCCTTCTTCTTCGATCATCGTATCAATCAGGTATAAGAACTTTTGGAGCCCGGTGTGATAGTAGCTCCATTTCAGAAAAGTACCGGGCCTTAAATTATCGTTATTACAAATGGTACAGGGGGCAGAGCAGTTCTGTAAGAGTGCATGGCATTTATGCTTTCTGACTTCCTCAGGGGAAGACACACCAAACGCTTTTAATGCCATCTGATTCATATAGACAAGATCGTGTGTATCCATATCAGCGACATAAACATATTCACTTAGAGTATCAAAAAATTCCCATATTTTCCCCATGGCATTGCGCCTCCATATGCAAATAAAATATTCTTAGTGTCAAGTATATATGACAGTACGTGAAATGTCAAAGAAAATGTCGGATCGGAAGAACTGCATGACAGTACGGTAATCTGACACCGGTTCACAAAAAAATGGATGCGCAGGTTTCCCATACGCTGTTGTCGTGCTATACTTGTTGGGAAGAAATTGCAATGATGCAGAGCTATGTGATATGGGATGAATAGCCGTGCTCATATAGCAGCAGAAAACAGAAAGACAGGATAATAAGATGAAAGCACCTGAACTCAGTACGTTATGTTATATCGAAAAAGACGGCAAATACCTGATGCTGCACAGAGTGGTAAAGGAAAAGGATGTCAATAAAGGAAAATGGATCGGAGTCGGCGGACATTTTGAGGAAGGCGAAAGCCCGGAGGAATGTGTTCTGCGAGAAGTCAAAGAAGAGACAGGCTATACACTGACGTCTTTTCATTATCGCGGACAGCTCACCTTTATCTGCGGAGATGAGATGGAATATATTTCTGTTTTTACTGCAGATGGCTTTACAGGGGAGCCTATTGCCTGCGACGAAGGCGTTCTGGAATGGATCCCCAAGGAAGAGATCTGGAAGTTGAACCTCTGGGAAGGAGATAAGCTGTTTTTGCAGTTCCTTTTAGAGGATCGCCCATTCTTTTCCATGAAGCTGGTATACAGTGAGGATGGTGAACTGCGACAGGTAGCGGTCGATGGAAAACCGCTTGAATTTTTTGATGTGATCGATGAGAACGGAGAAAAAACAGGAAAGGTCAAGGAGCGTTCCCTGGCGCACCGGGAAGGAACATTGCATGCAACAGTCCATATCTGGGTCAGGCGAAAAAGGCAGGATGGCAGCTTTGATCTGTTATTACAGAAAAGGAGCAGCACTAAGGATTCTTATGCGGGCTGTTTTGATATTTCAGCAGCGGGACATGTAGATGCGGGTGAACCGGAAACGAATCATTACAGGCAGGCAGCTCTGCGGGAGCTTTCAGAAGAGCTGGGCATCCGGGCGGAAGCAGAGCAGCTTCACTATATGGGGAAAAGGCGCGTGCATCACATATCAGGCAAAGATCATTCCTTTATAGATGAAGAGCTTAGTTATGTATTTATATATGAAGAACCGGTAAATGAAAACGAACTGAATCTGCAGGTATCGGAGGTAGAAGCGGTGTGCTGGACGGAATACCGCAAACTGCGGAAGGCAGTGGCGGTAAACAGCATAAAGCACTGTATTTACATGGAGGAGCTTGACATGCTGCAGGAAGCTTCAGGAGAGGAAGAACCGGGACAGAAAGCAGAAGCATCAAAACATGATATACCAATACAGGAAACAGCAGGTGAGGAAGAGAAAAGGAAAGAGGTGCGGATCAGGACCGCAACAAAGGCGGATGCACCTGCACTTTTGAACATTTATGCCCCTTATGTGGAGCAGACGGCAATTACCTTTGAATACGAAGTGCCTTCTGTAGAGGAGTTTGCGGGCAGAATAGAGCACATTTTGGAGAAATATCCGTATCTGGTTGCGGAAGCAGATGGCGAGATCGTTGGCTATGCATATGCAGGTACTTTTAAAGATCGTACGGCATATGACTGGTCAGTGGAAACTACGATTTATGTAAACCAGAAAAAGAAACGCATGGGGATTGGTGGAAAGTTGTATGCAGCACTCGAAGAAGCCCTGCGCGCGCAGCACATCCTGAACTTAAATGCCTGTATCGGTTATCCGCAAAATGAGGACGAGTATTTAACAAAGGACAGTGAAAAATTCCATCAAAAGCTGGGCTACAGACTGGTGGGTACATTTCATGACAGCGGCTATAAGTTTGGCAGATGGTATGATATGATCTGGATGGAAAAGATGCTGGGAGAGCATACAGAGAGCCCGGCGTCTGTGATTCCGTTTTCAGAGACGGAGTGGGCAGCATCTCATAGATAAATCGATATGTGGACAGGTATCAGACCGGGCAGAACAGGCTCTGCGTTTGGTGACGCACAGAACCCCGGATACCATATACAGAAAATAAAAGAATTGAAGAGAAAAGGATAGGATATGCAGGAAAAACTGATCGCATACTATAATAAATTTAACGAAGATAAAAGACTGTTGTCCCGCCACGGACAGGTAGAGTTTCAGACGACGATGCGCTACATTCAGAAATATCTGCCCGGGGACTGGGAGAAGGGCTGCAGTGTTCTGGATATCGGAGCGGGAACAGGCCGCTATAGTGTGGCACTTGCCGAAATGGGACTGGATGTGACAGCGGTAGAGCTTGTCAAAAGTAACCTTGGCATATTGAAGAAAAAAGGCAGCAACGTGAAGGCGTATCAGGGAAATGCCCTGAAACTTTCCAGATTTGCGGATCAGACCTTTGATGTGACGCTTTTGTTCGGCCCCTTGTATCACCTGCATACTTTTGAGGAAAAATGCAGGGCTTTATCGGAAGCCAAAAGAGTGACAAAAAAGGGCGGCGTGTTGCTTGTTGCTTACTGTATGAATGAATACAGCGTGCTGACGTATGCATTCCGGGAAGGACATATACTCGAAAGCATGGAGAAGGGACTTCTGACAGAGGATTTTCACTGCACGGAAGAAGCAAACGAGCTCTACAGTGTTGTGAGGCTGGAGGATATCAACCGCCTGAATGAAGCGGTAGGACTAAACAGGATCCAGATCATTGCGGCAGATGGCCCGGCGGATCATATGCGTCCGGTCATCAATGCCATGTCGGAAGAAGAATTTTCCTGCTTCCTGCAATATCATCTGGCAACCTGTGAAAGGCAGGATCTGATCGGCGCAAGTTCGCATACAGTTGATATTATCAGAATTTAGGAATCACTTTGCAGAATGATATGACAGTAAGTAGAGGACAACAAAATGGAACTAAAACAGATTGCAACGATCCATACGGATTTTCCGGAAAAGTTCGGAATCCCGAGACAAAGCGGACTGGTCGGACAGCTAAAGGGGCAGATCATATTGGAACCGGCTTACCGGAATCGGGAAGCATTCCGGGGACTTGCGGAATATTCTCATATCTGGGTGCTTTGGGAATTTTCACAGGCGAAGAGAGAAAAATGGTCACCGACCGTTAAACCGCCGCGCCTTGGCGGAAATAAGCGGATGGGCGTATTTGCAACGCGTTCTCCGTTCCGCCCGAATCCGATCGGGCTTTCCGCACTGAAGCTGGATTCGATAGAATATCATAAAACATATGGGCCGGTCCTGCATGTATCCGGTGTGGATATGCTGGACGGAACGCCCGTTTATGATATTAAGCCTTATCTGCCTTACGCAGACAGTTACCCTGATGCAACAGATGGCTTTGCGGGCAGGGTCCGGGGGAACCGGATTGCGGTCAGTATTCCGGAAGAGATGCTGATAAAGATAGAAGAGAAAGAACGGGATACAATCAAGCAGCTTCTTTCGCAGGATCCGCGTACCGCTTATGTACAGGATGCAGAAAGAATCTGGGGACTTTCCTATCAGCAGTATAATATCCGGTTCCGTGTGGAAAATGAAACGGCCTATGTACTGGATGTGGAAATAGAGCAGAGGGCGGACAGGCTGTATAGGAAAAGAGAAGCAGACAGGGGAAAAGTGACAGAACAGAAAGATGAGGACAGATCCGATGGGACAACAGACAAAGCAGGAGAAAAATAATCATATATGTATAGCACTTCTGGCACATGTAGATGCAGGAAAGACAACCTTATCCGAAAGTCTTCTGTATGCCTGCGGGGCACTCAGGAAGGTAGGACGCGTGGATCACAAGGATTCTTTTCTGGATACGGATACGCTGGAGCGGGAACGTGGTATCACGATTTTTTCCAAGCAGGCAAGACTTTCCATGCAGGGAAGAAAAGTGACGCTGTTGGATACGCCTGGCCATGTGGATTTTTCGGCAGAAATGGAAAGAACGTTGCAGGTGCTGGATGCAGCAGTGCTTTTGATCAGTGCGGCTGATGGCATACAGGGACATACGCAGACGCTCTGGAATCTGCTTAAGAAGTACCAGATCCCGACGATCCTGTTCATCAATAAAATGGATCAGCCGCTTGCAGATCATGATAAGATTCTGCAACAGCTGCAGCAGACCTTCAGCAGTGAATGTATTGATTTTGGCGCAGAACGCAATACGATGTTCTGGGAAAGCATTGCTGTAGCACAGGAAGACTCTCTGGAATACTTTTTAGAGCATGGCGACCTGCCACAGGAAGAAATTGCAAGGCTGGTCAGCTGCCGTAGCGTATTTCCGTGTTTTTTCGGATCTGCGCTGAAGCAGGAAGGCATTACAGAACTGATCGAAGGCATTGCGTCCTATATAGAAACACCGCGTTATCCGTCTGCCTTTGGTGCCAGAGTGTACAAGATCACAAGAGATCAGCAGGGCAACAGACTGACCCATATGAAGATCACGGGCGGGCAGCTGCATGTGCGTGACTTGTTATCCTCTGCTAACTGGTCGAAGGAAGAAAAGGTCAATCAGATCCGCCTGTACAACGGTGAAAAGTATGACACAACAGAGCAGGTAACTGCGGGAGAAATCTGCTGTGTCACAGGACTGAGTGAAAGCTTTGCGGGAGAAGGACTGGGGATCGAAAATTATGAGATCGCGCCGGTACTTTCACCGGTTCTCAATTACTGCGTGCAGGGACCGGCGGAAATGGATGTACATACACTTTTGGCAAAGCTGAAGCTTTTGGAAGAAGAAAATCCGGAGCTCCATATTGTATGGGATGAAGAACTGGGAGAGATCCATGCACAGCTCATGGGTGAGGTGCAGATCGAAATATTGAAATGCGTGGTAAAAGACCGCTTTGGCATTGAGATTTCCTTTGATGACGGAGAAGTGGTTTATCTGGAGACGATCGCAGATACCGTTGAGGGTGTGGGACATTTTGAACCGCTCCGCCATTATGCGGAGGTGCATCTTTTGTTAGAGCCGCAGCCGAGAGGAACGGGGCTTGTATTTGATTCGGATGTGAGCATGGATGATCTCAGCCTGAACTGGCAGCGACTTGTGCTGACCCACTTAAAGGAGAGACAGCACAGAGGTGTGCTGACAGGCTCTCCGATCACGGATATGAAGATCACTCTTGTGGCAGGACGTGCCCATACAAAGCATACGGAGGGCGGCGATTTCAGACAGGCAACTTATCGTGCACTCAGACAGGGACTGATGCAGGCGCAGAGCGTCTTGTTAGAGCCGTATTACAGTTTCCGGATCGCCGTTGCGCCGGAATTGACCGGGCGTGTTATGACGGATGTACAGCGGATGGAAGGAAAGTGCGATCCGCCGCAGCAGACGATGGAGCAGACGATACTGACCGGAAAAGCACCTGTTTCCACAATGCGCAATTATGCCAGGGAGCTTTTGTCCTATTCCAAGGGCAAGGGGCGTATTTCTCTTGTGGCAGCAGGCTATGATATCTGTCATGATCCGGAGACAGTCATGGAGAAGCGGGCATATGATCCGGGACATGATCTGCGAAATCCGGCGGATTCCGTATTTTGTGAGCATGGTGCGGGATTTGTCGTGCCATGGGATGAAGTCAAAGAGCATATGCATCTGACCAGTATTTTTGACACGGACAACGATGAGGACTATACTGCTTTTACCGCTCAGCAGATCCGCAGAGAACAGGAAAAACAAAACCGTATGGAATCGGCAAGATACGGCAGCGAAGAAAAAGAACTGGCTGCTATTTTTGAACGGACATACGGTCCTGTAAAACGTCGGCTTCCGCAGCAGACCAAAAAGGTTATCAGTCCTGTGCAGAGCGAAGCGGCAGAAGCGTGGAAGAAAGCCAAAAAGAAACAGACGGAGCCAAGAGAAAGCTATCTGCTGGTTGACGGTTATAATATTGTATTTGCATGGGAGGAGCTGAAGGAACTGGCACAGGTCAATATTGATGCGGCGCGAGGCAGACTGATGGATATTCTCTGTGACTATCAGGGCAGCAAGGGCTGTCATGTCATCCTGGTGTTTGATGCATATAAGGTCAGGGGCGGTATCGGACAGATGCAGCATTATCACAATATTGATGTCGTTTATACCAAGGAAGCGGAGACGGCAGATCAGTATATCGCCAAAGCCGCACATACGATCGGGAAAAATTACAATGTAACGGTAGCAACCTCCGATGGCCTTGTGCAGCTCATCGTCTGGGGGCAGGAATGTCTTGTCTGGTCGGCAGGAGAGTTGTTTGAGGAGGTAAACAGGTCAAAATCACAGATCAGGGAACAATATCTGGAAAAGCCTGTCAGTGCGACAAACAGGATGGCAGATGTGCTTCAAAATAGTGAATAAAGAAACTGCTGAAAAACTGTGTTTTTGTCGGTTTACGGTACATAGAGATCCGTGGTAACATAGTAGTAAACAAAGAGAAAATGATGGGGATACTACAATATGGCAAATGGAGGCTAGTTATGTTTGACTTTAAGTTTGATTGGGAGAAGAACCTGAATACCAGTATTGAAAGTATCGATGTGCAGCACAAGCAGTTGTTTAAATTAGGGAGAGATATGGAACAGCTGCTGCAGATGCAATGTATTGGGGTGACAGATAAGCAGCTTCTTGATATCGTCTGCGGACTCAGGGATTTTACTGCTTATCATTTTTATGCGGAAGAGACGATCATGGATGAAATGTCGTATCCAAAGATCACGAAGCATAAACAGTTTCATAAGAAGTGTTCGGATTATATCATGCAGATCAATATTCCGAAGCTGAAGCAGGAACCGGCGACGGAGCTGCGCAAGATCGAGGAAGAAGTACAGAGCTGGGTGATGGATCATGTGCTCAACGAGGACATGGAGATGGCGAAAGCCTATCTGGCTTACCGAAAAACAGTGGATGAAAGTAAGCAGAAGACAACCGAAAAAGATCTGGAAGATATTTACGGGGCTTATGTAGCGGATCTGGATATTTCCCGTGTGTATCTGTACTGGGATCAGACCTGCAGGGGCAGAGTGGCAGTGGTATTCAAGGAGTCGGCAAGAGAGCTTTGCAGACTGTCGACACTGGAGCGGAACATGTTCTTTGCCGATATCGCTAAAACGGCAAAAATACTCAATAAGCTGTTTTCACCGGATGCGATCAATTATTTTGACAGCGAGGATTACAGTGACAGACTGATCTTCCATGTGATTCCGAAATATAAAGAAAACGGAACCTACGGTGTGCCACAGACACTGGACAGACCGTGTCTGCAGACAGACAACGCGCAATATGATAAAATTTATCAGCAGCTGAAGGAAGCACTGCAATAATCGGAAAAAGAGAAATGGCGGGGAGGTCATGCATGGCATGACCTCTGTTTTTGTGTAAGTAGGAACCTTTGTTTCTATTACACAAAAACGATCCGCGGGGATGCGCACTGCGTCGTACAATGTAGGTGTCGTAAGCAAGCTTGCAAAGATGCGCACTGCGTCGTACAATGTAGATGTCGCAAGCATTGTCGTCCATTTGCAGAGCAAATGGACGGCGCAATAACCTGCGTAGCAGGTTATAGAAAAGCGACCTTGCATATAGGGAAGAAAACAAATAACATGCAGACATATAGAAAGAAGGCATATCATGTATAATGCAAAATCGTTAAAGGCAGAAGAATTCATTGACCATGACGAGGTCATGGCAACACTGGATTATGCCTGGGAAAACAGGCATAACGAACAGCTTATTGACAAAATTCTGGAGAAGGCAAAGCTGAGAAAAGGCTTATCCCACACAGAAGCAGCAGTACTTCTGGACTGTGATATTCCGGAAAAGAATGAAGAAATTTATGCACTGGCAAAGCAGATCAAGGAAGACTTTTACGGAAATCGTATTGTCATGTTTGCGCCGCTGTATTTATCCAACTACTGTGTGAACGGCTGTGTATACTGCCCTTATCATAGGAAGAACAAACATATTGCCAGAAAGAAGCTGACGCAGGAGGAAATCGTAAAAGAAGTTACCGCCCTGCAGGATATGGGACATAAAAGACTGGCGATCGAAGCGGGAGAAGATCCGGTAAACAATCCGATCGAATATATTCTGGACTGTATCAAAACGATCTACAGTGTCAAACATAAAAATGGATCGATCCGTCGTGTCAATGTCAATATTGCGGCGACCACGGTAGAAAATTACCATAAATTAAAGGAAGCAGGCATTGGTACGTATATCCTGTTTCAGGAAACCTATCATAAGGAAAGCTATGAAAAACTGCATCCGACCGGGCCAAAGCATGATTATGCTTACCATACAGAAGCCATGGATCGTGCCATGGATGGCGGAATTGATGATGTTGGACTGGGTGTCTTATTCGGTCTGGAATTATACAGATATGAGTTTACTGCGCTTCTGATGCATGCAGAGCATCTGGAGGCTGTACATGGCGTGGGACCGCATACAATCAGCGTTCCGCGTATCAAAAAGGCAGATGATATTGATCCGTCTGCGTTTGACAATGGGATTGATGATGATACGTTTGCCAAGATCATTGCCTGCATCAGGATCAGTGTTCCGTATACGGGTATGATCATTTCTACAAGAGAAAGCCAGGCGTGCAGGGAAAAGGTGATCGGTCTGGGCATCTCCCAGATCAGCGGCGGTTCCAAAACGAGCGTCGGCGGTTATGCGGAACCGGAGCTTCCGGAAGAATGCAGCGAACAGTTTGATGTAAGTGATACGAGAACACTTGATCAGGTGGTAAGCTGGCTGATCGACGGTGGTTATATCCCGAGTTTTTGTACCGCCTGTTATCGGGAAGGCAGAACCGGAGACCGGTTCATGTCTCTTTGCAAGAGCGGACAGATCTCCAACTGCTGTCTGCCGAATGCATTGATGACACTGCAGGAATACCTGATCGATTATGCTTCTCCGGAAACGAGAGCAAAAGGTGAAAAGCTGATCCGTGAGCAGCTTGCCAATATCCCGCGGGAAAAGGTGCGTGAGATCGTAGAAAAGAATCTGGTCAATATCGAAAACGGACAGCGTGACTTCCGGTTCTGATAAAAAGGAGGAAAGAGTATGGGACTGAATGATACTGGCAGCGCACAGCGTGTGCATATTGGGTTTTTCGGCAGAAGAAACAGCGGCAAATCTAGCCTTGTGAATGCAGTGACCGGACAGGCACTGTCTGTCGTATCGGATGTACTCGGAACGACGACAGATCCGGTACAAAAATCCATGGAGCTTCTGCCTATCGGCCCTGTACTTATCATTGATACGCCGGGGATGGACGATGAAGGTGAGTTGGGACAGCTCCGGGTGGAAAAGACAAGGCAGATTCTGCGCAAGACAGATGTTGCGGTTGTTGTTATGAGCGCGATCAAGGAACCGTCAGAGCAGGAAAAGGAGCTGCTTGCGCTTTTACAGGAAAGAAAAGTACCGACCATACTGGCGATCAATAAGATCGATCTGGCATTTGAGCAGGATTTTGAAAAATGGAGGCACTTTGCACCGGAGACGGCAAAAATATTTGTCAGTGCCAGAGAAAAGAAAAATATAGAAGAACTGAAAAATATGATCGGAAAGCTGGCACAGACTGAAGGTGCGGAAAAACCGATTGTCAGCGATCTGGTGCAGGCGGGAGATTTGGTTGTGCTCGTAACGCCGATCGATGCAGCGGCACCGAAGGGACGCCTGATCCTGCCACAGCAGCAGGTGCTCAGAGATCTGCTGGATCATGGCATGATCGCAGTTGTGACAAGGGAAACGGAGCTGGCGGAGACACTTTCCCATGTAAAGCCGGCGCTGGTGGTCACAGACAGTCAGGCATTTGGCTATGTAAAGGAAATTGTACCGCCGGAAATGCCGCTTACGTCTTTTTCCGTGCTGTTTGCCAGATACAAAGGGCAGCTGGAGACAGCAAAAGCCGCAGCCGGCTGTATTGACCGCCTTAAGGACGGCGATCATGTGCTGATCTCCGAGGGTTGCAGCCATCACAGGCAATGCGGCGATATCGGAACGCAGAAGCTGCCCGCGTGGCTGAAAAAACATACGGGAAAAGAGCTGGCATTTACGTGGACGAGCGGAACGGAATTCGCACAGGATCTGACGAAATATGCACTGGTGATCCACTGCGGCGGCTGCATGCTGAATGAAAGAGAAATGCAGTACCGGAAAGAAGCCTGTCTGCAGGCAGGGGTACCCATGACAAACTATGGCATGGCGATCGCCCACATGAATGGCATACTGAAAAGAAGCCTGGCTGTTTTTCAGACACCTGTTAAAAGAGGAGAAAAAGAATGAGCCTGACCGAAAAAGAAATGAAATGGGACAAGCTGGATAATACGGCATTGCTTTTCCCGGTCATAGCAAATGAAAGCATGAGCAGTGTTTATCGGATCTCCGTGACACTGACAGAAGATATTATAGAAGAAAAGCTGCAGGAAGCATTAAGCAGAGTGCTTCCCAAATTTGACGTGTTCCATGTCAGACTGCGCAGAGGTCTGTTCTGGTATTATTTTGAAACAAATAACAGACCGGCGCCGAAAGTGCGGGAAGAAAATACCTATCCATGCCTGTATATTCCGGTGTATCAGAACAACAATTATCTGTTTCGTGTGACTTACTATCGGAAACGGATCAATCTGGAGGTATTCCATGTCCTGACGGACGGTATGGGCGGGATAACCTTTCTGCGGGAGCTGGTTTATGAATATCTGCGGCTGACGCATGATGACCTGATGGAGAAGCTTGGTGATGAACTGTGCAGTGATACGTCCCTGAATAAAGAAGACAGCTATGTTAAAAATTATACCGGCAAGAAGTATAAGAAAAAATATAAGACGGAGCGTGCAGTCCGTCTGACGGGAGAATTCCTGCCGCCAAAAGCACTTTCGGTTACCCATGGCTACCTGAATATCCCGATCCTGAAAGCAAAGGCAAAGGAATACGGTGTCAGCATCAATACATTTCTGACCGGTATTTTTGCCTATAGCATTTATAAAGAGCATCTGCACAGCCAGCCATATAAAAAACCGATCAGTATTTGTGTACCGGTTAATATGCGCCCGTTTTACGGTTCGATCACAACGAAGAATTTCTTTGGCATGACGGCAGCGGTGCTGCGGGCTGATAAAGAAAACTACACGGTAGAAGAGGTGATCGCCAGGATCGATGAGAGCCTGAAGGAGCAGATCACCAAGGAAAATATGGACAGCCTGATCTCTTATAATGTATCGAATCAGAAAAACCTGATGCTGCGTATGGTTCCTTTGTTTGTAAAAAATCTTGCCATGAAGTGGGTGTATCGCAGTTCTGCGCTTGCCAACACATCGACTGTAACGAATGTAGGCAGTCTGCAGATACGGGAGGATTACCGGCCCTATATCGATATGATGCATGTCGTGCTTTCCATGACAAAGGGGCAGAATATGAAATGCAGTATCAGCTCTTATAAGGATACACTTGTGTATACGATCAGCTCCAAATTAAAGGATCAGTCGATCCAGAAGTGCTTTTTCCGCACACTGTCGGAGCTGGGGGTACCTGTGACTATCGAAACGAATGGAGAAGCCTATGAAGTATTGTAAACAATGTAAAATTCAAATATTGGATCAGACAAGTGTCTGTCCGTTTTGCAGGAGCGTGCTCGAGAAAGAGGATGAGGAGCAGACAGAGCCTATGTATCCACAGGTTTCCATTCCGCAGAAAAAATACAGATTTCTGATGCGGATCAGTCTGTTTGTTTCCGTGATCGCCATGATCCTGCTTGGCGTGATCAATTATCTGACGTACGCGGGTCTGATGTGGTCGGTTATCTGTGATGCAGGTATTTTGTACTTTTTGCTGACACTGCGCTACACGCTTTTCAATCAGGATGAAGGGCATTTGATGAAGATCATGGTGCAGAGTCTGGCCGCAATCCTGCTCTGTGTGCTGATCGATCATATTCTGGGCTATCGCGGCTGGTCAGTCAATTATGCCATCCCATGTGCGATTTTGCTGGTGGATACAGGTATTATCGTGCTTATGATCGTCAATATGCAGAACTGGCAAAGCTATATCCTGTTGCAGCTTGGCATGATCGTGATCGCAGGCATACAGATGCTTCTGTATGTTCTGCATATTGTGACAAGACCACTTCTGAGCCTGATCGCACTGGTAAGCAGCGGCATACTGTTTCTGGGAACTATTTTACTCGGTGACCGAAGAGCAAAAAATGAACTAAAGAGGAGATTTCATATATGATCAAAATTTCGGAAGAAGAAGCAAGCTTCAAAGGTCAGCTTGTACGGGAACTGATCGCACGTGTAACGAGTGATCACCTCATCGGACAGAAATTCAAGAATGGAGAGATGCGGAAGAAGATTGTGGAGCCGCCGTGGAGATGCCCGGCGGGATTTGAAATGGAAGAAATCCATCTGCCGCTTTTTTCGATGGAATATCTGACCAAAACAGAAGGGCGAAGAGAAGACCGTGTTTTGCTGCAGCTGCACGGCGGCGGATATGTGGGAAAGATCCACAATACCTATCGGAGCTTCGCCGTATTATATGCGGAGGCAGGAAAGGGAATGGACGTACTCTCTATAGATTACCGCGTTGCACCGGAAAATCCGTTCCCGGCGGCACTTGAAGATGCCATCACAGCATTTGACTGGCTGCGGGAAGTAAAAGGCTTTACGGAAGACGAGATCTATCTGGGCGGAGATTCCGCAGGCGGCGGACTCTGCATGGCACTTTGCCATTATCTGAAGGATCATGGCAGGAAACTGCCGAGAGGAATTGTCGCCATGTCACCATGGACCGATATGACGGCAAGTGGACCATCTTATGATGATAATTATGAAAAAGATCCGTTGTTTGGCAAAACAAGGGACAGTCTGATCTATAGCACAGATTACAGACAGGACCACGATCCGAAAAATCCGTATTTGTCGCCGCTGTTCGGAGACTTTACCGGATTTCCGCCGATGCTGATCCAGGTCGGTACTTACGAAATGCTGCTCAGCGATTCGCAGCAGGCAGCAGCCAGGGCAAAAGAACAGGGCGTGCATGTGCGCCTGTCGGAATACGAGGGCATGTTCCACGTCTTCCAGATGGCAATGATGCATCTGCCGGAATCCAAAAGAGCATGGCAGGAAGTAGAACACTTTTTTACGGTCGTTGACAGTATGTAAGTCTACTGCCAGCCACCATCCATAGTAATGATCTGTCCCGTCAGGTAAGAAGGAGAATGAATGATCATGCTGACCATTTTGGCAGCCTCGAGAGTCGTTCCGATTCTGTCTGCCGGGATTTCTCCTTTCAGGATTTCCATATCATCTACAGAAAAACATTTATTCATATCCGTATCGATCACACCGCAGGCAAGTGCATTGACCTGAATGTTGCTTGGTGCTAACTCCTTGGCAAGTGCTTTCGTAAAGCTGTTCAGCCCGCCTTTGGATGCAGAATAGGCAACTTCCATGGAAGCCCCTACATTTCCCCAGACAGAAGAAATATTGATGATTTTTCCCTCATGCTTTTTCAGCATCAGAGGAATCGCAAGCTTACTTGTATAAAAGCTGGCAGACAGATTGGTATGCATGACCTGATTCCAGTCGCTGACTTCCATATCGGACAACAGACCGACATAGGAAATTCCTGCGTTGTTGACGAGGACATCCAATGTATTGATTTTGGCAAAGCAGCGTTCCACAAAACTGTAATCTCCGATGTCACCGACAAAACACTGACAGGAAACGGAATAGGTCTGTGAAAGCTCATCAGCCAGAGACTGTAGTCTCTGACCATTTGTCAGACAGGTCAGATAAAGGTGATATCCCTGCGCGGCGAGCTCGTTCGCGATCGCAGCACCGATACCGCGGGAAGCACCTGTGATAAAAGCGTATTTTGGCATAGTATTTCTCCTAAATGGCATGAATCCTCGGATCCATGATACAATAGATGATTTTTTACAGATATAGTTTACACCATGCAGTATGTATTGTCACTTGGTATTACGATACTTTCTTTGCATCTTTTGCCGCCATATCTTGTATAAATTTCCAGTAAAAAAGACATACTGATTGTAAAAGAAGAAAAGGAGACAAATGTATGAATGTGACATTAAAAGAAAAAGAGAAGACGGCGGTTAAAGACCTGCAGACACAGGAAAAAAGCTGTATGGAGAAATACAGACGCTACGAACAGGAAGCGAAGGATCCGGTATTAAAGGATCTGTTTCATCAGCTGCATTTAAAAGAGAAAAAGCATTATGATTCCCTTGACCAGTTGCTTTCCGGTAACTGCCCGGAATGCGACTGCAATGATGCGGACGGAAAGAATTATAACCCAAAGGCAACTTACACTTCCATGAGCAGTCCGGAGGATAAGGAAAGTGACTGCTTTCTGGCAACGGATGCGATCGGTACGGAGAAACTGGTATCGGGCGAATACAATACAAATGTCTTTGTGTTTGCAGAGCCATGTGTGAGAAAACTGCTCGCAGACATCCAGATCGAGGAACAGAATCATGCAGAGATGCTGTTTAAATACAAAATGGCAAATGCCATGGCATAAAACGTACGGTCTGCCGGTGCTTTCGGAAGGAGGCACCGGTTTCTTGCTGTATAGATGCGCACACTTTATTATGATGTGTTTTCGTTTGGGAAAATGTGTGGTAATATAATGATGCCAGGGGCAAAAGGTCTAAAACCACATGAGCTTGCTCATAAGTGGTTGAAAGACCTTGGGACCCGCCCCGATATGAGCATAAAAGCCCGGGCTTTTGCCCCCGACATCATAATACATGTTGGGAAAAGTATGGTATGAACGGTATAGACGAAAGGATAAAAAGTATGGCACAAATATATGATCTGTTAATTATCGGAAGCGGCCCTGCGGGCATGGCAGCAGCCATTTATGCACAGCGGGCGGGATTAAAAGCTGCTGTTTTGGAAAAGACCGGTATCAGCGGCGGACAGGTCCTGACGACCTATGAAGTCGATAATTACCCGGGACTTCCGGAAATCAGCGGTTTTGACTTGAGTGAAAAATTTAAGGAACATGCCCTGCACCTTGGAACAGAAATACAGACTGCAGAAGTTAAAAAAGTGATAGATCAGGGCACGACAAAGGTGCTGGAGACAGATCAGGGATGTATGGAAGCAAGGACAGTTCTGATCGCTACAGGAGCACATCATGCGAAGCTGCATATTCCCGGAGAAGAAGAACTGGCAGGCATGGGGGTTTCCTATTGCGCGACCTGCGACGGTGCCTTTTTCAGAAACCGTACGGCTGTTGTTGTCGGTGGCGGTGATGTGGCCGTGGAAGATGCGATCTTTCTGGCGCGCTTCTGTAAAAAGGTTTATCTGGTGCACAGAAGAGACAGCCTGCGTGCAGCAAAGCTCTTGCAGGAACATATGCTTTCTCTTTCCAATGTGGAAGTGATCTGGAATGCGGAGGTAACGGAAATTGCAGGAGAGGAACAGGTAGAACAGGTAACTCTCTTCTATAATAAAGAAAACAGAGAAGAAGTACTTCCGGTGGACGGCGTTTTCATTGCAGTTGGTACGATCCCGGATACCGCTTTTGTAAAAGGACTGGCAGGACAGGATGAAAAAGGGTATCTGATCGCAGGTGAAGACTGCAGAACATCCGTAAAAGGTATCTACGCGGCAGGCGATGTCAGGACAAAAGCACTGCGTCAGATCCTGACAGCGGCAGCAGACGGCGCCAATGCGGTGACAAGTGTGCAGGAGGATCTGTTAACACTTTAAAACTGCGTAAATACGCCAACTTAATCGTTAAAGGAAATTTTAACCATTTTCTCCAATCGGGTTGACAAGAGAGCTGTATGGTGTTATATTTTATTACAGATTTAACAAATTTGTAACAAATGTAAGAAATAATCAACAATTTTGGAGGAAGTATGTTAAACAAAAACAGAAAAATGTTTGCATTCGCACTTGCGGCTGCAATGACAATAAATACAGTAATTCCGGTATCTGCTTCATCTCTTTCAAGCACATTACCATCTGCCGGAGCTGCAACTACATTAAACGGCAGCAGCATTACGGTTGCATCCAACGGAGATCTGAAGATGACAGCAGGTGCGGTTGTAGCAGATAATCTGGAGAAGGCAACACTGCCACAGGAAGCAGAAGTCGGCGGAGAAACGGTTCTGGATGTCGCAGCGGAAGTTGCGGAAGAAGAGGCAGACATTACCATTTCCGGTGAAGATGCAGTTGCGGAAAGTGCGGAAGCACAATATGCAAATCTTGTTATTGCAAAATGTAACGATTATGTCAATGTCAGACAGGAGCCGAGCGAGGAAGCAGAGATCGTCGGCAAGCTGTATAATAAATCAGTTGGTGATTTCGTATCGGAAGCAGATGGCGGATGGTATCAGATCACATCAGGCAGTGTAACAGGTTATGTTAAAGCAGAGTACTGTGTGACAGGAGAAGCTGCTATTGCACTGGCAAAGGAAGTCGGTAACAGAATCGCAACTGTTACAACAACCACATTATTTGTAAGAGAAGAGCCAACCGTTGATTCGGCTGTACTTGGTATGGTTGGTCTGGAGGATGATCTTTCCGTATTACAGGAAGATGAACTGGACGGATGGGTAAAGGTTCCGATCGAAGAAGGTGAAGGATATGTATCCACAGAGTTTGTGGAGCTTCATACAGAGTTTGTAAAAGCAGAGTCCAAGGCAGAAGAAGAAGCCAGACTTGCAAAGGAAGAGGCAGAAAGAAAAGCAGCCAATGCAGCGGCCAGCAAGAAGAGCGGTAAGTCCTCTTCAGGAAGCGGATCTTCCGCATCCGTATCAGGTGGCGGCGCAGGCGCGAGCGTAGCAAGCTATGCACTCCAGTTTGTCGGTAACCCATATGTGTACGGTGGTTCCAGTCTGACAAACGGAACAGACTGCTCCGGCTTTACCATGAGCGTATACGCTAACTTCGGCATCAGCCTTCCACATTCCTCCGGTGCACAGAGAGGCTGCGGTTATGATGTAGGCGGTCTTGCAAATGCACAGCCCGGCGATCTTGTATGCTACAGTGGTCACGTTGGTCTTTACATCGGCGGCGGACAGATCGTACATGCTTCTACAGCAGCAACCGGTATCAAGGTTTCCAATGCAGATTACAGAAGCGTACTTGCAGTCAGAAGAATTTTCTAATCTGAATAAAATAAGAGAAATGATAAGGAGCAGTTACCAGATGGTAGCTGCTCCTTTTAGGTTCCTTTCTCTACTCCGGGAACATCAGCCTGAAAAAGGCTTCTTTAAATGGTTTGCTGTATCCGCGTGCAATAGGAACACGCTGCCCGGATTTCATGAAGATTTCGGACGCGTTGAAATGGTCTACATTAGGAAGGTAGACAAGGTAACTGCGGTGACACTTGAAAAAGTCGTCTTCTTCCAGAAACTGATCTTCCACAACATGAAATGGAGTGATGGTCGTGATGACCTGTCCTGTCCGCAGATAAAAAAGCACTTTTTTATTCTGGGCTTCGGCAAATTCGATGTCATGAAAATACACCCGCTGGTAGCCTTGCGCTGTTTTCAGAACCATATTTTTCTGATGGATGGTGCATGTATGGCTGCATTCATCCAGTGTTTCCTTTAGTTTTTCGTAGGAAACAGGCTTCAAAAGATAGCCCTGTGCCTTAGTTTCATAGGATTCCAGGGCAAATTCAGGAGAGGATGTCAAATAGATGATCTGTACGACATTGTCATGCTGCCTGAGCTCCCTGCCAATATCAATTCCGTTTTGCAGTGGCATAAGAATATCCAGAAATACGATATCCATATGTGTACCTGTGATCTTAGAAAGCAGCGCATCTCCATTGTCAAAGGGAAACAGCTCTGCTGTGATACCGCTTTCCGCAGCCCATTGTCTGATCAAATTTACTGTATTCTGTAAAAAATCCTGATTGTCATCACATAATGCTATTCGCAATTTAGACTCCTCCCTGCATCTGTTCTGTTCGTTCGTATTGTACTGTATCTGTACTTCCTTTTCAATATTAAAACTGCATTTCGTGCCAAAAACGCTGTAGGATTACAATACATGTGTTACAACTGAATAATTAAAAAGCAGAGATACTC
>ERZ1034976.1225-NODE-1225-length-20584-cov-77.029958_pt1 | contig 20584 bp, 17 predicted proteins | sample MGYA00520623_ERZ1034976 | MGnify/ENA primary metagenome ERZ1034976 (study PRJEB33766, sample SAMN09781774) | gut metagenome | biome: gut microbiome | host: Homo sapiens | place: Madagascar | study: EMG produced TPA metagenomics assembly of the PRJNA485056 data... | reverse complement strand
CGGGCACCTATCTGGACGGCACCGCTGGCGGCGCGGGACATTCCCGCCAGATCGCTTTGCGGCTGGACGCCGCCAAGGGCGGCAGGCTCATCTCGCTGGATCAGGACCCGGACGCGGTGCAGACCGCGCGCTCCCGTCTTGCCGGGCTGCCCGCCACCGTGGTGCAGATCAACTTCCGCTATGCGGGACAGGCGCTGGAGCAGCTGGGTATTGATAAGATCAACGGTGCACTGCTGGATCTTGGCGTTTCCAGCCATCAGCTGGACGATGCCGCCCGGGGCTTTTCCTACCGGGCAGATGCACCGTTGGATATGCGCATGAGCCAGCAGGGCGAGACCGCCGCAGACCTTGTGAACACCGAAAGCCGCGAGGAACTGGCCCGCATCCTGCGGGATTACGGCGAGGAGCCCTATGCGTGGCAGATCGCGGGAAAGATCGTGGAATCGCGGGAAGCTGCCCCCATCCTGACCACCCTGCAGCTGGCAGACATTGTAGCAAGCGCCATGCCCCCGGCAGAGCGCCGCAAAAACAAGAACCCTTCCCGCCGCACCTTTCAGGCACTGCGCATTGCAGTGAACCACGAACTGGACGCGCTGGAAGAGGGCTTGGATACCATTTTTGATCACCTTGCACCGGGCGGCCGGTTGTGCGTGATCACCTTCCACTCTCTGGAGGACCGGCTGGTCAAGAACAAGTTCCGCCGCTGGTCCACAGCCTGTACCTGCCCGCCGGAGTTTCCGGTGTGTGTATGCGGCGGCAAGGCAAAGGCAAAGCTTATCACCCGCAAACCCATTGAAGCTGACACGCAGGAACTGGAGGAGAACCGGCGCAGCCGTTCTGCTCACCTGCGTGTACTGGAAAAATGCTGAGATGCCGGAAGCACCGGCATCGTGAGGAGGAGAGGAATCATGGGTCAGCCAGCATATGATCGTAACGCGGTGCGCCGCCGCAGGGCACCGCAGCCGCAGCGCAAAGCAAACCTGCGGGTAGCAAAGGGCGGCAAGCGGCGGTTGAACCCGCTGCAGGCCGCCGTACATAACGCCATGAATCTGGTGGCGGCAGCACTGCTGGTGGGCTTTGCCATCAGCCTGCTGTGGAGCGAGGCACAGCTGGTGGAGCTGAACGACCAGATCCAAGCCACTAAGGCGCAGCTGGTCAGCGAGCAGAGCCAGTATACCTACTACAACAGCACCCTGAACAGCAAGACCAACATTGCCAGCGTGGAGGAGACCGCAGGGCGGCTGGGTCTGATGAAGGTAGACCCCAGCCAGATCACCTACATCCGCCTGGGCGAAAGTGGTGAACTGGTGCGCCGGGAATCCACCGTGCGGCAATGGACCGACTTTTTGTACACCGGCGCGGTGAACATTCTGGGCACCGTGAGATAAACGGAAAAAGCGTGCGGCAGCGCACGCTTTTTTCGGTTTATGGACACTGCAGTCTGAACAAATAACAGCGCAGGGCGTGCGGAATGCAGTGCACGCCCCGCAGGAGAGAACCAATGCAAGAACCTTTCCGTAACAAAAAAAGCAGGGGCTACCGTCTGCGTCCGGCCTCCGGCCGGGACCGGCTGGACAGCCGGGTGCGGCGGCTTTGCAGCCGGCTGGGCATCCTTGCGGTGGTGGTGGCGGCCGCCATCGTCATCCGCAGCCTGTATAAGATCCAGATCGTCCATGGAGCCGAGTACCGCCAGTACGCCGCCCAGCAGCAGCTGCTGGATACCACCATCAAGGCCACCCGGGGCGAGATCTACGATGCCTCCGGCATCACTCTTGCCTCCACCAGCGTGGTGTGGACCATCTGGGCAGACCCCAGTTACAGCAGCATCCTTTATACCAGCAAGACCAATGATGACGACACCGTGACCAAAACGCTGGACCCCGCCATGTGTGCCGAGGTGAGCCGGGAGCTGACCCTGCGTCTGCTCTCCGGGGACGGCGAAAGCATGGACAGCGTGGACACCTCCTCGGCAGAGTACCAGCAGCAGTACCAGACTGTTTACGATGCGCTTTCCCGGCTGGATTCTGCCTACGTCACCCTTGCCACCAAGGTGAACAACGCGGTGAAACTTTCCATTGAAAAATACGTCACCAGCTTCAACAAGGCGCACAAAAAGGCCACCGACACCTCCCGCAAGGGACGCATCTCGGTGTCCTCGGAAAAGAGCTTCCAGCGCAACTACCCCTACGGTGCCTTTGCCGCAGCGGTGCTGGGCTTTACGGATGCGGACGGCGTCGGCGCCTACGGACTGGAAAAATCCTACCAGTCCACCTTAGCCGGTGTGGATGGCCGCACCATCACCCAGCGCAACGCGGTGGGCAACGCCATTGCGGACGCCAACGCCACCACCTTTGCCGCCAAGGACGGCTCCAATCTGGTGCTGTCGCTGGACGTGAACGTGCAGGAGATCGCGGAGCGGTACCTGAACGAAGCCATTGCAGCCAACACGGTGGAAAACCGCGGCTGCGCCATTGTGATGAACGTCAAGACCGGTGCCATCCTTGCCATGGCCTCCAAGCCGGACTTTGACCCCAACGACCCGCTGAACTACACCGCCAACGAGGCTTATCTCAACGAGCTGGTGCACGCAGAGCCGGAGCTTTACGGCGTCTATAAAAAGGACGCCGACGGCAACTACATCACCGACGAACAGGGCAACAAAATTCTGGACGAGGAAGCGGACTATTCCGGCTACTACCGGGATATCTTGTGGAAGAACAAGACCATCACCGAGCTGTACTACCCGGGCTCTGTGTTCAAGGTCATCACCTCTGCCATGGGTATTGACTCCGGCGTGGCGACCATGAACACCACCTTTACCTGCTCCGGCGCCTACGGTGTGGCCAAGGAGACCTACCACTGCGCCGGGCGCAAGGTACACGGCCTGCTCAATATGGCCGAGGCGCTGCGCAAGAGCTGCAACATCTACTACATCCAGCTGGGGCAGCGCGTCGGCTCGCAGCAGTTCTATAACTACTTCGATGCCTTCGGCTTTACCGCCCGCACCGGCGTGGACCTGCCCAGCGAGACCAACTTTATGCAGTACTACCGCGCCGACCAGCTGGGCGAGGTGCAGCTGGCTTCCTCCTCCTTCGGTCAGGCCATGGCCATCACCCCGCTGCAGATGTGCACCGCCATTGCGGCCACCGTCAACGGCGGGTATCTGGTCACCCCCCATGTGGTGGATAAGATCACCGATGCCAACGGCAATGTCATTCAGGAGATCGGCGCAAATGTGCGCCGTCAGGTCATCAGCCAGAGTGCCAGCGAGGTCATCCGGGAGATGATGGAGTACGAGGTGGGCAACGGCACCGGCGGCGGCAAAAACGCCTATGTGTCCGGCTACCGCATCGGCGGCAAGACCGGCACCTCCGAGCAGCTGAATATGCACCGCCGCGCCGACGGCGACTATAAAAAGGTGGCGTCCTTCGTGGCAGTGCTGCCCGCCAACGACCCGGAAATTCTGGTCTACGTCATGCTGGACGACCCCAACAACGCAAGTACAGACTATTCCTCCATCCTTGCAGCCCCTGTGGCGGGCAATATCATCAGTGAGGTAGCCCCTTATCTTGGCATCGCCACCGACGGCGAGGACCGCAGCGGCACCATCGTCACGGTGCCGAACCTTGTGGGCAATGAGTGGAGCAACGCACAGGTGAGCCTGAACATTCAGGGCTTAAAGCATCAATTGCAGGAGAGCCAGAGCAGCCAGACTGCTGCCCCGGTCACCTACCAGTACCCCCACGCGGGGAGCAAGGTGCCTTACGGCACCACCATCTACCTGTATACCGATACCTACGAGGGCAGCCGCACCGAGGTGCCGGATGTGACCGGCAAGAGCCCGGACTTTGCCCGCCAGATGCTGAGCGCCGCCGGGCTGAACTGCGTGGTGGAAGGCAGCGGCACGGTGCAGGCGCAAAGCGACGAGCCCGGCTCCAGTGTGCAGCGCGGCACCATCATCACCCTGACCTGTGGGTAAAAACGATTTTATAGCGCGTTTTCCGCTGCGGCTCCATTCGTGAAAATGCGATTCCGGGCAGACCGCAGTCTGCCCGGAATCGCCCAATTTATAAGATGATTTCCGCTGAGAATGGCCAGAGCAGCGCGGAGGCCATTTCTAATCGTCAAACGCCGAAAAGGCCGCTGTACAAAATACGGTGCGGCGGTTCCCTATAATAGATAGAACGAGAGGGGATAGAACAATGGAAAAGATCCATGCAAGCAAGCTTCTGGCAGGGCTGGTGCCTGCCGGAAAACTGACCAGTGACCCGGAGGTGGCACTGGTCACCACCGACAGCCGCGAGGTAAAGCCCGGCTGCATTTTTGTGGCCTTCCCCGGCGAGCGGTTCGACGGCCATGATTTCGCCGCCCGTGCGCTGGAGCAGGGCGCGGAGTATGTGGTGGTCAACCATCCCGTGCCCGGTGTGCCGGAGGAAAAGGCCATCCTTTGCCCGGACAGCTACCACGCCATGATGGTGATGGGCGCAAACTACCGCAGCCAGTACCACCCCAAGATGGTGGGCGTGACCGGCAGCGTGGGCAAGACCACCACCAAGCAGATGACCTACGCCGCCCTGAGCAGCTTTGGCGAGACCATCAAGACTGAGGGCAACCAGAACAACGAGCTGGGAATGCCCCGCACTCTGATGCGACTGGAAAGCAGCACCGAGTATGCGGTCATTGAGATGGGCATGAGCCATGCCGGCGAGATCGACCGTCTGGTGCGGGCAGCACGCCCGGATGTGGGCATCATCACCTGCATCGGCGTGTCCCATATCGGCAATCTGGGCAGTCAGGAGAACATCTGCAAGGCAAAGCTGGAGATCTGCAACGGTCTGCCGGAGGGCGCGCCGCTGGTGCTGAACTACGACGACCCCTTCCTGCGCAAGGCAACGCTGCCCGCCCATGTGCGCCCGGTGTGGTTCAGCCTGAGCGACGAGAACGCAGACGTCTGCGCCCTGTCCATCCGGCAGGAGACCGACGGCATGAGTTTTGTGCTGGAGGATCAGGAGCACGGCACCTTTGTGGTGAACATCCCCGCCATGGGACGCCACAATGTGGCAAACGCCTTGGCTGCCTACTGCGCCGCTACCCGTCTGGGCTGCGACGCCAAGAGGGTCATCCATGGGCTTTCCAACTTTGAGCAGACCGGCCGCCGCCAGAAGGTGGTGGACAGCGAGGGCGTGACCGTCATCGAGGACTGCTACAACGCAAACCCGGACAGCATGAAGGCTGCGCTGGCGATGTTCAAGGACTTCCCCTGCAAGCGCCGCTTTGCCCTGCTGGGCGATATGCTGGAGCTGGGCGAGCTGAGCCGCGAGGCACACGAGGAGCTGGGACGCCTTGCCGCCGAGAGCGGACTGTACTGCCTGATCACCTACGGCGAGCAGGCCAAGCGCACCGCCGTGGTGGCTGCCGCCAAGGGGGTAAAGACCCTGCACGCAGAAAATTACCGCGAGGCCGCCGATGCCCTGCTGGATCGGGTGCAGCCCGGTGATGCCGTTCTGGTAAAGGCCAGCCACGGCATGGCACTGGAAAAAGTACTGGATATCTTCTACGAAGAGCATAAAGAAGCAGAAGTATAACTATTTGGCGAAATGGAGTGTCTGAGTTATGGAGCGTTTCGCCTTGGCAGCGGCGGTGGTGCTGGGCTTTGCCCTTACGGCAGCCCTGTGCAGCCTGTTTGTGCCGCTGCGGCGGGTGCTGGAACGCCGCGAACAAAACCAGCAGCCGGTACAGCCTGAGCAGCCCCGGCCTGCACCCCTGCGCGCCCCGCTGTGGGGCGGGCTGTGTGCGGCGGCGGGCACGGTGGCTGCGGTGGGCGTGGGCTGGCTTGCCGCCTGCGTAGGTCAGCCGGAGCTGCTGGGCAGCGAGGGCCGGTTGATGACGCGGCTGCTCACGGCACTGGCCGGAAGCCTTGCCTTTGGGGCAGTGGGTTTTGCAGAGGACCTTGCCCGGATGCGCAGCCCGGCGGCGCTGGGGCTGCGGCGGGACGTGCGGCTTTTGCTGGAAGCACTGGCCGCGGCCTTTGTCCTTTTGCTGCTGCGGGCAGCGGGCTGTCTGCCCCGGGGGCTGGGCGTGCCCGGGGCAGGGTATGTGCTGCTGGGCAGCGCCGTGCCCTTTTTGTGGGCGGTGCTCATGGTGGCACTGGCCGAGTGCGCCCACATCGCCGAGCGGGACGAGGGCGCGGTGTGCGGTGCGGCCTTTGTGGCCATGCTGGCGTTGATGATGGTAGAGGCCGGTCTGGGCGTTTCCGGGCTGGCGGTGCTGCCCGGAGCGTTGGCCGGGGCACTGGTGGCACTGGGGCTGTGGGCGTTCCCCCCGGCAAGGCTGGGGGTGGGCTGCTGCGGCAGTCTGCTGGCAGCGGGTGCCATCGGCTGCATCCCGCTCAGTCTGGACATGACCAGCCTGACCGTGCCGCTGGCGCTGCCCTTCTGGGCGGCGGGCGGTCTTTTGGCAGCGCAGCTGCTGTGTGCAAAGCGCACCGGCAAGCCCTTGCGCTGCTGGGTAAAAAAGCATAAAATGAGCCCGGAGACGGTGTTCCTGTGCAGCTTTGCGCTGAGCGCTGTCGGCTATGTACTGGCGCTGGCGCTGCTGCGCTGGTGCTGACCGGGCACAGAGAGGGAAGGGAGCGCAGATGGCGACTATCCGCAAAAAACACAGAGCGCCGGTGTCGGTGTTCCAGCGAGACCCGGGCCCGTGGTCCCGGCTGCTGATCGACTGGCTGGCAACGCTGGCCGTTATTATGATCTTTGGACTGGTGATGCTGTTCAGCGCCAGCTACACCACCGGTTACCTGCGCATGGGCGACAGCTTCCACTACATCAAGCAGCAGGCGCTGTGCATGATGCTGGGGCTGGGCTGTATGTTCCTGATGAGCTATATGGACCACCGTTTTCTGCGCAAGATGGTGGTGCCGGGCTACATCATCGTGCTGGCCATGCTGGCCGTCACCCTGACCATGGCACCTCTGAACGGCTGCCGCCGCTGGATCCGCTTCGGCGGACTTACGCTGCAATCCTCCGAGGTGGCAAAGTTTGAGATGATCCTGTTCAGCTCTCACCTTGCGGCCAAGGCACCGCAGGTGGAGCGGCTGGACCCGGAGCGCCGCATCCTGCTTACCCCACAGGAGTGGCTGCGAGTGCGGGTGTGGAAGCAGCTGGTGGTGCCGGTGCTGCCCCTTATACCGGTGGTCATCCTGCTGGCGCTGGAGCCGCACATGTCCGGCATCGTGCTGACAGTGGCGGTGGTGGGCACCATCCTGTTGCTGTCCGGCAGCGGCGGTGTGCTGACATGGGCGGGCGCCATCACGGCAGGCGCCCTGCTGGAGACCCTGCTCTCCCATGTGGACTCCATCCCCTACCTGCAAAAGCGTCTGGACGGCTGGACGCAGGATCTGAGCCAGATGACCGACCAGACCGTGCAGAGCCTTTACGCTATCGGCTCCGGCGGACTGAAGGGGCTGGGGCTGGGCAACAGCGTGGAAAAGCAGCTCTGGCTGCCGGAAAGCACCAACGACTTCATTTTCAGTGTGGTGTGCGAGGAACTGGGCTTCATTGGCGCAGTGCTCATTATCGTGCTGTTCGTGCTGTTCATCGTGCAGGGGCTGCTCATCGCCTATAAGGCGGAGAACCTGTACTGCACCATGGTGGGCATCGGCATTATGGCGCAGATCGCGTGGCAGGTGTTCTGCAACATCGCCGTGGTCACCAACACCCTGCCCAACACCGGCATCAGCCTGCCCTTCTTCTCCTCCGGCGGCACCAGTCTGATCCTGTTGCTGGCAGAAATGGGCGTGATGGTGAACATAGGCCGCAACGGCGAGCGGGCAGCGCAGCAGCGGGAGCAGATGCGTGCCCAGCGGGAGGCCGCCCGCGCCGAGCGGGAAGCAGAGCTTGCCCGCAAGACCATTGACTTGGCTTCTGCCCGCGCAGCCCGTACAGAACAGTAAAACAAACCGCAAGCCCGCCCGGCCTGTAACCGGGCGTTTATAAGGAGGAATCACCATGCGTGTTCTCATCGCAGCCGGCGGCACCGCCGGACATATCAACCCCGCACTGGCCATTGCCGGTGCTCTGAAAAAGGCCGACCCTACCGCCGAGATCCACTTTGCAGGCCGTGAGGAGGGCATGGAGTACCGTTTGGTCACACAGGCGGGCTACCCCTTCCACCACATCGAGATCACTGGTTTCCAGCGCAAGCTGAGCCTGCACAACATCAAGCGCAACATCATCACCCTGTGGAATCTGGCCCTCTCCGGCCCCAAGGCCAAGGCCATGATGAAGGAAGTAAAGCCGGATCTCGTCATCGGCTGTGGCGGCTATGTGTCCGGCCCGGTGGTGCGCTGCGCCGCCAAAATGGGCATCCACACCGCCCTGCACGAGCAGAATGCTTTCCCCGGTGTGACCAACAAGCTGCTGGCCCCGGATGTGGATATCGTGTTTGCCGCCGTGCCCGCCGCCGTGGAAAAGCTGGGCGCACCGGACAAGACCCTTGTGGTGGGCAACCCCGTGCGGCCGGAGGTGTTTGTACAGGCCGCGAACCGCGAAGCCATCCGCGCACAGCTGGGTGCGGGCGACCGCACCGTCATCCTGTCCTTCGGCGGCAGTCTGGGTGCACGCCGGGTGAATGAGGTGGTGGCAGATCTCTGCGCTTGGGAGCAGCACGAGCACAAGCCGGTGCTGCACCTGCACGCCACCGGACAGTACGGGGTGCAGCTGTTTGAGCAGCTGCAAAAGCAAAAGGACTTTGCCCCCGGCGAAAGCCTTGTGGTAAAGGAATACATCAACAATATGCCGGAGCTGCTGGCAGCGGCAGACCTCGTTATCAGCCGCGCAGGTGCGCTGACGCTGGCCGAACTGGAAGCCGTGGGACGTGCCGCTGTGCTGATCCCCAGCCCCAATGTGGCGGAGAACCACCAGTACTACAACGCCATGGAGCTGCAAAAGGCCGGGGCGGCTGTGGTGATCGAAGAAAAAGACCTGACCGGCGAAAAGCTGGTGCAGACGGTTTCTGCCATGCTGGCACAGCCCGGCAAGCTGGCCGAGATGGGCAAAAATGCCCGCAGCCTGTCGGTGGACGACAGTCTAGACCGCATCACTGCGGCGCTGCTCAAGCTGGTAAAGACCCCGTGATGCAGACGTGGAATAAACAGGAAAGAAGGTGCGAATGATGCAGCAGAACCGTGACCGCAACGGCAGACCCCGGAACACGAGACCCTATGATCTGAACCGGGATGTGGCGCGCACCTCTGCGCCTTCGCAGGATCATACGCCCCGGAGCACCGGCAGCAGCCGCTACGGCTACAACGGCGAGCCGCTCAGCCGCCCGCCCTCCCGCAGCGCCAACGGCAGCGTGCGCTCCTCCCGGGCAGATAACAGCATCCAGTTCCCCACCCAGTCCCAGACCCGCCGCCCGGCACAGGGGCAGGGGAGCAATACCACCCAGTACCCCTCCGGCAGCCGCCCCAAAAACGCGAAATCCGGCGGCAAGCAGCGCCGCCCGGCAAACAATGCCCGCAGCGGGCAGAGCAGCCGGAAAAACCAGAACGCGCAGAATCACCCGAACCGGCAGCACCCGGCGGGCAGCGGCCAGCGCCTGCGCCCGGCGCAGAGCGCCCCGCAGCAAAGCCCTGCCCGGCGGGAACAGCGCAAAAAGCGCAAGGTGACCCGTGCTACCCTGCGCCGTCGCCGGATGCTGCGCCGCCTGACCGCCTTTGCCATGCTGCTGTGCGTCATTGGTGCGGGTATCTACCTGACCATGACCATGCTGTTCCGCATCAATTCCATTCAGGTGCAGACCCCGGACGGCAAGCAGGTGACCGAGATCGCGGGCTATTCCGCAGACAGCATTTTGCAGCGGATGGGTGTGCAGCTGGAGGAGAACATCTTCAGCTTTGAACCCGGCGAAAAGGCCGCTGTGCTGGAGCAGAACTTCCCGCTGCTGGGCTCCATCAAGGTGATCCGGGACTACCCCAACACCGTGGTGGTGCAGGTGACCGAGGCCGTGCCCGCCTACGCGGTGCAAAACGGCAATAAATGGCTTGTGATCTCGGACAAGTGGAAGATCCTGTCTGAGGAAAGCACCCAGCCCGAGGGGCTTTGCACCCTGTACGGCGGCAAGCTGCAGGATACCACCCCGGGACAGGGCTTCTGGTTCGTGGAGGACGCAGACGCGGCAAGTGCTTCCGGCTCCGAAGCCGCCGAAAGCGAAAGCGCGGTGAGCACCGAGACCGCCCGCATGGAAGCGCTGCGCACACTGCGCAGCAAGCTGGAGGAATACGGCCTGTCGCAGGATGTGACACGGCTGGAAGTGGCAGACACCGAGCAGATCGCCTTTTTGTATCAGGACCGCATCAGCGTGCTACTGGGTACGCTGAACGATCTGGATTATAAGCTGGACCGCGCCCGCTATGTGCTGACCGACGCCGACGGCAAGGGCTGCGGCCCCACCGACACCGGGCGGCTGGACTTCAGCCATACCAGCGCCAGCAGCACCCGCAAGATCTATTTTGCACAGGGCGAGCCCACCCTGCCCTCCGGCTATGTGGTACCGCCCAAGGCCGAGGAACCCGCTCCGGCAGAGGATGCCGCCGACAGCACCGACAGTGCAGAAAGCACGGATACTGCCGACACCACCGAACCGGCAGCTGACGCGGATACCGAGCAGCTGCCCCTGACCCACCCTGACCGCATGACGGCCAACGTAGAAGAAAACCCCATGTAAAGAAGCTTTTTGGAGGAGACTGTATGAAGCTGGAACAACTGATGGAAGGCGTGCCCTTTACCCTTGTGCAGGGCAGTCTGGATACTGAGATCGCAGATATCATCTACGACAGCCGCAAGGCTGCCCCGGGGCTTTTGTTCGTGTGCATCGTGGGCACCCAGCGGGACAGCCACACGTTTGCCGCTGACTGCGCTGCCAAGGGGGTCAGCGCGCTGGTCATCCAGCACGACATCGACCTTTCTGCCATGCCCGGTGTGACCGTGGTCAAGGTGGAGAGCAGCCGCTATGCCATGGCGCTGATGAGTGCCAACCTCTTCGGCAACCCTGCCCGGCAGATGACCATGATCGGCGTCACCGGCACCAAGGGCAAGACCACTACCACCCACATGATCAAAAGCGTGCTGGAGGCCGCAGGCCGCAAGGTGGGCATGATCGGCACTAACGGCATCTACTATATGGGACGCCACAAGGACACCGCCAACACTACCCCGGAAAGCTACGAGCTGCAAAAGACCTTCCGGGAGTTTCTGGATGCCGGCTGCGATACCGCGCTGATGGAGGTATCCAGTCAGGGCCTGATGATGGACCGCGTGGCGGGCGTGCACTACGATGTGGGTGTATTCACCAACCTTTCGCCGGATCATATCGGCCCCGGTGAGCACAAGACCTTTGAAGAGTACCGCAGCTGGAAGGGACAGCTGTTCAAGCGCTGCGACGTGGGCGTGGTGAATATCGACGATGAGAACACCGCCGCCCTGCTGGAAGGCCATACCTGCAAGCTGGTCACCTATGGCCGCGATGAAAAGGCTGACTACCGCGAGACCGGCTACGAGCTGCTGCGCACCCATGATTTTCTGGGCGTTGCCTTCCACGTTACCGGCAAGGACGAGATGGACGTCAAGGTGAATATGCCCGGCGAGTTCAGCGTGTACAACGCGCTGGCCGCGCTGGCCGTGGGCAAGGTGCTGGGTCTGCCGGATGCCGCCATCCATGACGGTCTGGGCAAGTGCGTGGTGAAGGGACGTGTGGAGCTGGTGCCCATCAGCAAAAAGTTCACCATCCTGCTGGATTACGCCCACAACGAGGTATCCACCGAGAGCCTGCTTACCACCCTGCGCGCCTACAAGCCCCACCGTCTGGTGGTGGTGTTCGGCTGCGGCGGCAACCGCTCCAAGCTGCGCCGCTACGGCATGGGCGAGATCTGCGCCAAGATGGCCGATTTCTCCATCCTCACCGAGGACAACAACCGCTTTGAAAAGGTGGAGGATATCCTTGCCGACATCCGCGTGGGCATGAACAAGGGCAACCCGGACGCAAAGTTCGTGGAGATCCCCGACCGTCTGGACGCTTTGCACTACGCGGTGGATCACGCACAGGAGGGCGATCTGATCGCTGTCATCGGCAAGGGGCACGAGACCTACCGCGACCGCGAGGGCGTCAAGACCCCCTTCCTTGAGCGGGAACTGCTGGAAGAATATGCCCAGCAGATCGGGCTGGAATAAGAAAATATTATTATTGCCGGAAAAGCCGCTGCACAAAGCACTGTGCAGCGGCTTTTTTGCGCTCTGTGCAGGGGGCTATATAAAAAGGAAGCAAACTGTGACAAAAATGTAAAAGATAAAAATCTTTAACTAAAACCATTGACTTATCCGACGGTTTGGTTATAATGGTCGTGTTCGATACCTCATAAATTTTAGGTAAATAATTAAACACAAACAGTAAACATAAAGGAGAATACTACCATGACTTTCGAGGAAATGAAGAAGATCGTTGTCGATACCCTGAGCTGCGATGAGGACAAGGTGACCATGGAGGCCAGCCTGACCGAGGATCTGGAGGCCGACAGCCTGGACGCTGTGGAGCTGAACATGGCACTGGAAGAGGCCTGCGGCGTGTCCATCCCCGATGAGGAGCTGGCATCCCTCAAGACCGTGGGCGATATCTTCAACTACATCAATGCCCATGTCTGAGGCTGACCGAGGCGAAACGCGATGAACAGTATCAAAGACCTGCTGCCGGGCAGCATGCGGGAGCGCACCTTCCAGCTGAAAGCCCGGCGGGATGCGGGTGCCGTGTGGAACGACCCGCAGTTCGTGGAATGCAAAAAGTGTGGACGCCGCGCCACCCGCCAGATCTGGAACAAGGCGCAGTACGTCTGCCCCAACTGCGGGGTGCACCTGCCCATCGGCGGGTACTACCGCCTGAGCCTCGTCCTTGACAAGGGCAGCTTCCGGGAACTGGACGCTGACCTTGCCCCGCAGGATGTGCTGCAGTTTCCCGGCTACCCGGAAAAGCTGGAAGCACAGACCGGCAAGACCGGCCTGAAGGAGGCTGTCATCACCGCCACGGGGCGCATCGAAGGCACCCCGGTGGTGGCTGCGGTGCTGGACAGCCGGTTCTTTATGGGCAGCATGAGCACCACCGTGGGCGAAAAGATCACCCGCGCCGTGGAGCACGCCGCTGCAAAGCACCTGCCGCTGATCATCTTTTCGGCCAGCGGCGGCGCCCGGATGCAGGAGGGCATTTTCAGCCTGATGCAGATGGCCAAGACTTCTGCCGCCATCGAGCGGTTCTCTGCCCGGGGCGGGCTGTACATCAGCGTGCTGACCCACCCCACCACCGGCGGCGTGACTGCCAGCTTTGCCAGCCTTGGCGACATCATGCTGGCCGAGCCCGGGGCGCTGATCGGCTTTGCGGGCCCCCGGGTCATTGAACAGACCATCGGCGAAAAGCTGCCCGCAGGCTTCCAGCGCAGCGAGTTCCAGTACGAGCACGGCTTTGTGGACAAGGTAGTGCCCCGTACCGAAATGCGCGAAACACTGGCGCAGCTGCTGCGTCTGCACGCCTGAGGAGGGAGCGCCTAATGATCAAGGACATTTTACAACAGCTCGCCCCGCTGGATGAAAAGATCGCTGCTCTGCGCGGCGACCCGGCGGACGAGAACATGACCGACATCACCAACCACGCTGCCGAGCTGGCAGAGCTTTCCGCACAGGAGGACGCTTTGCTGTCCGGCTGCGGAGCGCTGACCGCAGAGGACAGGGTCTTTCTGGCACGCCACCCGGAGCGCCCCCACATCGACGAGATCGTGGATGCACTGTTCACCGACTTCTTTGAGCAGTGCGGCGACCGCCAGTGCAAGGAAGATGCCGCCATTCTGGGCGGTGTGGCACTGTTCCATGGCCAGCCGGTCACAGTCATCGGCCACCGCAAGGGCAGCACGCTGGAAGAAAACCTGCGCTGCAACTTCGGTATGCCCGGGCCGGAGGGCTACCGCAAGGCCCTGCGCCTGATGAAGCAGGCGGAAAAATTTGACCGTCCCATCATTACCTTCATCGACACCCCGGGCGCATACCCCGGCAAGGACGCCGAGGAGCGCGGACAGGGCGAAGCCATTGCCCGCAACCTGATGGAGATGAGCGGCCTGACCGTGCCGGTGATCGCAGTGGTCACCGGCGAGGGCTCCTCCGGCGGCGCACTGGCGCTGGGTGTGGCAAACCGCATCCTCATGCTGGAAAACGCCGTCTACTCGGTGCTGAGCCCCGAGGGCTTTGCCAGCATCCTGTGGAAGGATTCCTCCCGCAGCGGCGAAGCCTGCGAGATCATGAAGCTGACCGCACAGGATCTGTACAAGGACGGCATCGTGGAGGAGATCATCCCGGAGCCGGTGGGCGGCGCACAGCGCGCCCACGGGGTACTGTTCGGCAATCTGGACGAGGCATTGCAGCGTCAGCTGCGTAGCCTTGCCCGCATGAACGGCCGTCAGCTGGCCGAGCAGCGCTACCAGAAATTCCGTCAGATCGGAGAAATGAGGAAAGCATGAAGGGTTTGCGTCTGATCGCCACCGGCGGGGCTTTGCCCGGCCGCACGGTCACCAACGAAGAGCTGAGCCGCACTGTGGATACCAGCGACGAGTGGATCACCACCCGCACCGGCATCCGAACCCGGCACTACTGCACCGAGGGCGAAAACGCCGCCACACTGGCCATTGCCGCCGCAAAGCAGGCGCTGCAGCGCAGCGGCCTTGCCCCGGCAGACATTGCCTGCTGCGTCTGCGCCACCCTTTCCGCGCCGGACGCCACCCCAAGCGTGGCCTGTCAGGTACAGGCAGCGCTGGCATTGCCGGAAAACCGCCCCGCACTGGATGTGAACGCCGCCTGCTCCGGCTTTTTGTACGGCACGGCGGTGGCACGCGGCCTGCTGGCTACGCTGGGCGGGCGGTACGCGCTGGTCATCGGCACCGAGGCGCTCTCCCGCCTGATGGACCCCGCCGACCGCTCCACCTGTGTGCTGTTCGGCGATGGAGCCGGTGCGGCGGTGTTTGAACTGACCGACACCTCCGTGCCCTTTGCCATTACGCTGGGTGCCCGGGGCGATGCCGCCATCCATGCCGGCGGCCCCAGCCGCGCAGGCTCGGCGCCCATCAGCATGGACGGCAGGGCAGTGTTCCGCTTTGCGGTGGATGCCCTGCCCAAGTGCCTGCACACCGTATTGGACGAGACCGGCCTTACGCTGGACGATCTGGACTGGGTGGTCTGCCATCAGGCCAACAGCCGCATCATCGACCACTGCGTCAAGGCGCTGCACGCCGACGGTGCAAAGTTCTACAAAAACATGGACCGCCACGGCAACACCAGTGCTGCCAGCATCCCGGTGGCGCTGAACGAGCTGGCTGAAAGCGGCCAGCTGCACCCCGGCCAGACCCTTGCCTGCATCGGCTTCGGCGGCGGCCTGACATGGGGCGGCATGATCGTGGAATATAAAGGATAAAGACCATGAAACTTTTAAACGAGATCCTGGGGACGAAATACCCCATCATTCAGGGCGGCATGGCAAACATTGCCACCGGCGAGTTTGCCGCCGCCTGCTCCAACGCCGGTGCACTGGGCATCATCGGTGCGGGCGGCATGAATGCCGATACCCTGCGCCAGAACATCCGCCGCTGCCGGGAGCTGACCGATAAGCCCTTTGGCGTGAACATCATGCTCATGCACCCGCAGGCAGACGAGTTTGCCCAGATCGTGGTGGAGGAAAAAGTCGCCGTGGTCACCACCGGCGCAGGCAACCCGGGCAAGTACGTTCCCATGTGGAAAGCTGCCGGCATCAAGGTGATCCCGGTGGTGGCTGCTGCCGTGCTGGCACGGCATCTGGAGCCGCTGGGCATTGACGCCGTCATTGCCGAGGGCACCGAGAGCGGCGGCCATGTGGGCGAGATGACCACCATGGCACTGGTGCCGCAGGTGGTGGACGCGGTCAGCGTGCCGGTCATCGCCGCAGGCGGCATTGCCGATGGCCGTCAGCTGGCGGCTGCGCTGGCGCTGGGTGCCTGCGGTGTGCAGGTGGGTACCTGCCTGCTGGCAAGCGAGGAGTGCCCCATCCACGAAAACTACAAGGCCGCGCTACTCAAAGCCGGGGACAGTGACACCATCGTCACCGGGCGCACCGTGGGTGCACCGGTGCGTGTGCTGAAAAACCGCATGAGCCGGGAGTATGTCCGTCAGGAAAAGGCGGGCGCGGACAAGATGGAGCTGGAAAAATACACGCTGGGCAGCCTGCGCCGCGCCGTCTTTGAGGGCGACACGGTAAGCGGCAGCCTGATGGCCGGTCAGGTGGCCGGAATGCTGCACGAGGTGCGCCCCGTGGCGGACATCCTTGCCGACCTGTGGCAGGGCGGGAGGCAGCGCATCGCCGCGCTGAACGCCGAATGCTGACCCTTGGCGGCAAGTCCCTGCAACTACCCATTTTGCAGGGCGGCATGGGCGTGGGCGTCTCGCTGGGCGGGCTGGCCGGTGCGGTAGCGGCCTGCGGCGGCATGGGGTGCATCTCCACCGCCGATGCAGGCTACCGCGAGCCGGATTTTGCCCGCGACCCGGCGGCAGCCAACCACCGCGCCCTGACCGCAGAAATTCAAAAAGCCAAGGCCATTGCCGGGGGTATGGGTGTGGTAGCCATCAACGCGATGGTAGCCACCCGGGACTATGCCGAGGCCATCCGCACCGCCGTAGCGGCGGGGGTGGATGCCGTGGTCTCCGGTGCGGGCCTGCCGCTGGAGCTGCCGGGTATCGTGGGCACCAAAGAGGTAGCCATTGCGCCTATCGTGTCCAGCGCCCGGGCGGCAAAGCTCATCCTGCGCCGCTGGGCAAAGGGCTTTGACCGCACCGCCGATTTTGTGGTCATCGAGGGCTGCAAGGCGGGCGGACATCTCGGCTTTGCCGAGGAGGACCTGCTGGCCGACCGCTGCCAGACCTTGGACGAGATCCTGCCCGGGGTGCTGGCCGAGGTAAAGCCTTACGAGGAACAATACGGCCACGCCATCCCGGTATTTGTGGCGGGCGGCGTGTACACCGGTGCCGATATGGCACACTTTACAAAGCTTGGCGCTGCGGGCGTGCAGCTTGCCACCCGCTTTATCCCCACCTACGAGTGCGACGCCTCCCAGACCTACAAGGACGTGCTGCTGGCGGCAAAGCCGGAGGATGTGCGCATTATCCACAGCCCGGTGGGAATGCCCGGCCGCGCACTAAACACCCCGCTGGTGCAGGCGCTGGCCGAGGGCAAACGCTTCCCGCCCAAGCACTGCGCCCGGTGTCTCAAGACCTGCGACCCCGCCGCCGTGCCCTACTGCATCACCCACGCCCTCATCGAGGCGGTGAAGGGCAACGTGGAGGAAGGGCTCTTCTTCTGCGGTGAAAACGTGGGCAGGCTGGACCGGATGCGCACCGTGCGCGAGCTGATGGACGAACTTGTGACCGAATGGAGGCAGAATTTATGAAGCTTGCCGTACTTTACGCCGGTCAGGGTGCACAGCACCCCGGCATGGGCAAGGAATTTTACGAAGCATCTCCCGCCTTCCGGGCGGCCTTTGACAGCGCAGCGCTGGATTTTGACCTGCACCGCGTCTGCTTTGAGGACCCGGACGGCGTTTTGAATCAGACCGAATACACCCAGCCCTGCATGGTGGCCTTTGCCTGCGGCGTGACCGCTGTGCTGGCCGAAAAGGGCGTAAAGCCCGCCTATCTGGCGGGGCTTTCGCTGGGCGAATACTCCGCGCTGCAGGCAGCCGGGGTGTTCACCGCAAAGCAGGCCATCGAGCTGACCGCCTTCCGGGGCAAGGCCATGGCCGAGGCTGCAAAGGGCCTTGCCTGCGGCATGACTGCCGTGCTGGGACTGGACAGAGAAAAACTGTCCGCCTGTTGCGAACAGGCGGCTGAGGCAGGCTGTGTGCAGATCTGCAACTACAACTGCCCGGGGCAGCTGGTCATCGGCGGTGAGAAAGCCGCTGTGGAGCAGGCTGCCGCGCTGGCAAAGGAAGCCGGTGCCCGCCGCTGCATCCCGCTGAAGGTCAGCGGCCCCTTCCACACAAAGCTGATGGCTCCCGCAGGGGATGCGCTGGCACAGCGCTTTGCGGGTGAGACCTTCGGCACCATGGAGACCCCGGTGCTGTTCAACTGTCTGGGGCATGAAAAGGCCGAGACGGACAGCATCCCGCAGCTGCTGGTAAAGCAGGTGCAGAGCAGCGTCTACATGGAAGATACCCTGCGCCGTCTGGGCGAGCTGGGTGTGGACCACATTCTGGAGGTCGGCCCCGGCAACGCCCTGAGCGGTTTTGTGAAAAAGACCCTGCCCGGGGTGGTCTGCACCGCAGTGGAGACCCCGGAACAGCTGGATGCGGTGCTGACCGCATGGAAGGAAGCAGAATGAGCGAAGAAAAGCTGACCCGCGCCGCCATTGTTACCGGCGGTAGCCGGGGCATTGGCCGCGCAGTGTGCGTGGCACTGGCAAAGCAGGGCTGCAATGTGGTGGTGAACTACTGCCACGGCGCAGAGCCTGCGGAGCAGACGGCAGCCCTCTGCCGCGCCGAGGGCGTGCAGGCGGTGACCGTGCAGGCGGATGTATCCACCGCCGAGGGCTGCAAAGCGCTGTTCGATGCCGCCGCCGAGGCCTTTGGCCGGGTGGATGTACTGGTGAACAACGCGGGCATCACCCGGGACAACCTGATTTTGCGCCTGACCGAGCAGGATTTTGACGCGGTGCTGGACACCAACCTGAAAAGCGCCTTTCTCTGCTGCAAGGAGGCCGCCCGCCGCATGGTGCGCCAGCGCTATGGCCGCATCGTGAACCTTTCCAGCGTGGTGGCGCTGCGGGGCAACGCCGGGCAGACCAACTACGCCGCCAGCAAGGCGGGGCTCATCGGTCTGACCAAGAGCCTTGCCCGGGAGCTGGCCGCGCGGAACGTGACCGTGAACGCGGTAGCACCCGGATTTATCGACACCGACATGACTGCCGTGCTGCCGGAAGCGGTGCGCACCGGCATGACGCAGGGCATCCCCGCAGGCCGCGCAGGCCAGCCGGAGGATGTGGCGCAGGCAGTGGCGTTTTTTGCCGCAGAACAAAGCAGCTATCTCACCGGGCAGGTGCTCTGTGTGGACGGCGGCATGGCAATGTAAAGGAGAACCCTTATGGAAAAACGCAGAGTTGTGATCACCGGCCTTGGCACGGTGAACCCGCTGGGCAACAACGTGGCGGACAGCTGGGCAGCAGCCCGTGCCGGTAAATGCGGCATCGGCCCCATCACCCAGTTCGACACCACCGACTTTAAGTGCAAGCTGGCCGGTGAGGTAAAGGATTTTGACCCCGAGACTGTGGTGGACAAAAAGGAAGTCCGCAAGATGGCACGCTTCACCCTGCTGGCGCTGGGCGCTGCCGCCGAAGCCATTGCAGACAGCGGCCTTGATACCGAGGCCGAGGGCAAGGACATCGGCGTCATCCTGTCCAGCGGCATCGGCGGTCTGCCCACGATCGAGGAGCAGCACGCCCGCGGCGAGGAAAAGGGCATGGAGAAGGTAAGCCCCTACTTTGTGCCCATGGCCATTGCCAACATGGCAGCGGCACAGGTGGCCATCCGCTTTGGTCTGAAGGGTATGTGCACCTGTCCGGTCACGGCCTGCGCCGGCGGCACCAACGCCGTGGGCGACGCCTTCCACCGCATCCGGGACGGCTATGAGTCGGTAATGGTCTGCGGCGGTGCGGAAAGCTGCATCAGCCCCTTGGGCATCGGCGGCTTTACCAGCATGAAGGCGCTTTCCACCGCCACCGACCCGGACGCTGCCAGCCTGCCCTTTGACGCCCGCCGCGGCGGCTTTGTCATGGGCGAGGGCAGCGGTGTGCTGGTGCTGGAAGAACTGGAGCACGCAAGATCGCGCGGCGCACACATCTACGCCGAGGTGGTGGGCTACGGTGCCAACTGCGACGCCTACCACTTTACCGCCCCGGCTCCCGGCGGCGTGGGCGCCATTGACTGCATGAAGCTGACCTTGGCAGATGCCGGGCTTGCACCGGAGCAGGTGGACCACATCAACGCCCACGGCACCGGCACCCACATGAACGATGCCTGCGAGACCGCCGCTATTCACGCAGTGTTCGGCGCACACGCAAAGGAGATGACCGTGGTCAGCACCAAGAGCATGACCGGCCATCTGCTGGGCGGTGCGGGCGGCATCGAGGCCGTGTTCACCGCGCTGGCACTGCGGGATCAGTTCGCCCCGCCCACCATCCACTACGCCCAGCCCGACCCGGAGTGTGATCTGGACTATGTGCCCAACACCGGGCGGCAGCAGGAGATGCAGTACGCGCTGAGCAACAGCCTGGGCTTTGGCGGCCACAACGCCTGCATCGCCCTGCGCAGATGGGAGGGCTGACCCATGGCAGAGCCCCGTACCGTGCGTGAAAACGCCAACACTCTGAGCAGTGTGCAGATCGCGGAGATCTTGCCCCACCGCTACCCCTTTGCCCTCGTGGACCGCATTCTGGACTACGAGCCGGGGCAGTGGGCCATCGGCCGCAAGTGCGTCACCCGCAA
>ERZ1034976.1224-NODE-1224-length-20610-cov-64.237266_pt1 | contig 20610 bp, 19 predicted proteins | sample MGYA00520623_ERZ1034976 | MGnify/ENA primary metagenome ERZ1034976 (study PRJEB33766, sample SAMN09781774) | gut metagenome | biome: gut microbiome | host: Homo sapiens | place: Madagascar | study: EMG produced TPA metagenomics assembly of the PRJNA485056 data... | reverse complement strand
TGCTGATCTACACGCTGGAAAACGGCGCTACCGTGGTGGTGCGTCCCTCCGGCACCGAGCCGAAGATCAAGACCTACTTCACCACGCTGGGCAAGGATCTGGCCGAAGCACAGGCACAGAAGGACGCTCTGGCTGCTGCCATTGAGCCCATCCTGAAGTAAAAAACATTCCAAAGCATCTGCGGGGCTGCTGCACGTTTTTGTGCAGCAGCCCTTTTTTGTGCTCAGCGGAGCAAAAGTTTTCCCCCGCAAGGGGTGAGGGTTTAAGAGGAAATATGCAGCACAGATGCACTTTTGCTGTGTAAAATTGGTTGAAGTTTGCGCTGTGATACGCTATAATAAAACATGGTTTATTATAAGCAGCTGTGGGTGCGCAGCGCGACACAGCGGCAGGGTAGGTGGAAGAGATGGAAAAAACTGTATCGGCGGTATTGGTGGCAGCGGGCTCTTCGACCCGCATGGGTTTTGATAAGCTCAGTTTTGATCTGGGGGGCGAAACGGTGCTGCACCGCAGCATCCGCGCCTTTGCCCAGTGCCCGCAGGTCACCGAGCTTGTGCTGGTGGCAGGCAAAAACCGGGATTTTGTGGTGCAGCAGGCGGCGGATTGCCCAAAGCCTGTGCAGATCGTAGCGGGTGGAGCTACCCGTGCCGAGAGCGCAAAAAACGGTGTGCTGGTAGCACACGGAGAACTGGTGGCAGTGCACGATGCCGCCCGCCCCTTTGTGAGCGCGGCGGTCATTACGGCAGCGCTGGAAGCTGCCGCCCGGTGCGGCGCAGCAGCCCCGGCAGTGCCGGTGAAGGATACCATCAAGGCCGCTGCTCGGGGCGATGGCAAGACCGTGCCCCCGGACTGCGCGGTGCACACCACCCCGGACCGCAGCGCCCTGTATGCGGTGCAGACCCCCCAGTGTTTTGACCGTGCAGCGTACCTTGCGGCGCTGGCAGAACTGGACGAGGCCCGCGCCCGCCTTGTTACCGATGATTGCAGCCTGTTTGAGCTGACCGGACGCCCGGTGCAGCTGACGCAGGGCGACTATGCAAACCTGAAGATCACCACCCGGGAGGATCTGCCCCGCCCGGCACAGAGGAAGGAAACGGAAATGCGTATTGGACACGGCTATGACGTACATCGTTTGGTAGAGCAGCGCAAGCTGATCCTTGGCGGGGTGGAGATCCCCTTTGAAAAAGGCCTGCTGGGGCACTCGGATGCAGATGTGCTGACCCATGCGGTGATGGATGCCGTGCTGGGCGCAGCGGCACTGGGGGATATCGGCCAGCATTTCCCGGACAATGACCCGGAGTACGCCGGTGCCGACAGCCTGAAACTGGCCTGCCGTGTGGCGCAGATCCTCAAAGAGCACGGCTGGCGCATCGAGAACATCGATGCCACCCTGCTGTGCCAGCGCCCCAAGCTTGCACCCCATATCCCGGCCATGCGCGCCAATCTGGCGGCGGCTTTCGGCCTGCCGGTAGAGGCGGTAAGCGTAAAGGCTACCACCGAGGAGCATCTGGGCTTTACCGGCGAGGGACTGGGCATTGCCGCCCACGCAGTCGCCCTGATCGAAGCTGTGTAAGGGGGGCACACACGCATGACATTGAATGCGATCATCGCAAATTTTCAGACCTTTAAAATTGTTGATCTGCTGGATATCATCATCATTGCGTTTCTGATCTACCAGCTGCTGGGCATCATCAACCGCACCCGCGCCGGGCAGCTGGCCAAGGGTGCACTGCTGGTCATGGTCGTGTATCTGGTGGCCAACACTCTGAATATGCGCACCGTTACATGGCTGCTCAATTCGCTGCTGCAGGTCGGTCTGCTTACCCTTGTGGTGCTGTTCCAGCCGGAGATCCGCCGTGCGCTGGAGCGCATGGGTCAGACCGACCAGTGGGCGTCCAAGCTGTTCAACGTAAAAGGGCGCTACAACGACCCCAGCCTCAAGGGCGCGTGGCGCAGCGCCATTATTGCCATCTGCGATGCCGCTGAGCGCTTTTCCGAGACCAAGACCGGTGCGCTCATCGTGCTGGAGCGTCACACCAACCTTTCCGAAATCGTGCGCACCGGCACTCCGGTGAACAGCGCGGTCAATCTGGAAGTGCTGGGCACCATCTTCTACGAGGGCACCCCCCTGCATGACGGTGCCGCCATCATCGAAAACGGCCGCATCAAGGCGGCGGGCTGCGTGCTGCCCCTTTCCAACAATCTGGATCTGGGCAAGGATATGGGCACCCGCCACCGCGCCTGCCTTGGCATTGCGGAAAACTCCGACGCCATTGCCATCGTGGTCAGCGAGGAGACCGGCATCATCTCTATGGCAAAAAATGGTGTGCTGATCCGTCATTTTGATCGCCAGAGCCTGTATACCCGGCTCATTGATGAGATGATCCCCAAGGAGTCCACGGTGGAAAAGAACACCGCCGACAGCTGGGTGGAACAGGCGAAAAAGCTGTGGAACTGGATCAGCCAGAAGGGGGAGGACGAGCAGCAATGAGCAACCAGCCGAACAAGACGAATGGCGCAAAGCCTGCCGTCCGCAAAAAAAAGAATCTTCTGGATGACCGCCGCATCCGGCTGGCACTGTCCGTGCTGGGTGCCATCGTTGCATGGATGGTGGTCACCATCATCGTCCAGCCCGGCACCACCAACACCATTTATAATGTGCCGGTGGATTACACCTACGATTCCGCTGCCTACACCTCCCGTGGCCTGAGCATCGTCAGCGCCGAGGACAAGACCGTGAACCTGAAACTCTCCGGCGATGGCTACACCATCGGCGGGTTGAGCGCCTCGGATTTTGTGGTCTACCCGGACTGGTCCAGCGTGCGCGACAGCGGCGAAAAGACCCTGCGGCTGCTGGTGCGCGGCGCAAACGGTCTGCTCAATGGCGTGACCGTGACCATGGAGGGCAGCGACAACACGGTGGATGTGGTGTTTGACGTGGTGGAGGAAAAGACCCTGCCCGTTACCGCTACCACCAACTATCTGCGCATTGCAGACGGCTATATCCTTTACAGTACTGAGGTCTCCAAGGAGACCGTCACCCTGTCCGGCCCCAGCAGCGAGCTGAGCAAGGTGGCTACCTGCACCGCCGAGGCATCCTATGACAGCGAGCTGACCGAGTCGGTCACGCTGGACACCCCCCTGCGCTTCTACACCAGCGGCGGCAAGGAGGTCAAGTTCCAGTACACCACGCTGGAAGAGAGCAACGTGGACGTGACCCTGCAAGTGTACAAGATGGCAACCCTGCCGGTGAAGGTAAACTTTATCAACGCGCCGCGCGGGTTCGATAACTCGGTGCTGAGCTATGCCCTCAGCTGCAAGCAGCTCAAGGTGGCGGGCCCGGCAGAAAAAATCGACGCCTTGTCCACCTTGTCCATCGGCACCATCGACCTTTCCACCTTCAGCCTGAACAAGGTGTACGAGATGCCCATTGAGCTGCCGACAGATATCTATCTGCTGGACAATATCTCCACCATTACAGTCAGCTTTGACTGCTCCGGGCTGGAGACTAAGACCATGAACCTGCCCGCCAGCTGCGTGCAGGTGGTCAATCTGCCCTCTACCTATCAGCTGACGGTGGAGACCGAGCGGCTGATGAACGTCATCCTCTGCGGCCCCAAGGGCGCTATGGAGACCCTGACCCCCGAGCAGGTGGTCATTGAGATCGACGCCGAGGACTTTGCTGTGGCTACCGGCCAGCAGAACATTGCCTGTCGGCTGTATGTGCCCTCCAACGGCAAGATCTTTGCACTGGGCAGCTATGTGCTGCAGTGCCGCATCGAAAGCAACTAAAGTAAAAGGATAACACAACAAATGATTCTGGTTCGCAACATCCGTCTGCCCCTCTCCGCAGGGGAGCCGCAGGCATTTGAAAAGGCGCTGCACACTCTGCGGGTGCCCCGCAGCAAGGTAGAGCACACCGGCGTGGCAAAGCTTTCGGTGGACGCCCGCCACGGCCAGCCCAAGCTGGTGTATACCGTGGCGGTCACCCTCAAGCAGCCCGGGGAGGAAACCGCCCTTGCGGCGCGCTGCCCGGACGCCGCCCTACACCGCCGGGCGGACTTTACCCTGCAACCCGGCACCCAGCCGCTTGCGCACCGCCCTGTGGTGTGCGGACTGGGCCCGGCGGGGCTGTTTGCCGCCCTGCTGCTGGCACGGCAGGGGTACCGCCCCATCGTGCTGGAGCGCGGCCCTGCACTGGATGCCCGTGTGCAGGCGGTGGAGCACTTTTCCGCCACCGGTCAGCTGGACCCCAACGCCAACATCCAGTTCGGCGAGGGCGGCGCGGGCACCTTCTCGGATGGCAAGCTGACCACCCGCATCGGGGATGAACTGTGTGATTTTGTCACCGAGGTGTTTTTGCAACACGGTGCCCCGGCAGAGATCGCGTGGAAGCAAAAGCCCCATGTGGGCACCGACCTGCTGCGCGGCGTCATTACCTCCATCCGCAGAGAGATCGAAGCCTTGGGCGGCGAGGTGCACTTCAACACCGCGCTCACCGGACTGGAGCGAAAAAACGGACGACTTGTGGGCATCACTACTACAAATGGAAGCTTTGCCTGCGAGACACTGGTGTTTGCAGTGGGGCACTCGGCACGGGATACCTTCAGCATGCTGATGGACAGCGGCCTTGTGCTGGAATGTAAGCCCTTCAGCGTGGGCTTCCGCGCCGAGCATCTGCAAAGCGAGATCGAAAAAAGCCTGTACCACGAGGCTGCCGGGCATCCGGCGCTGCCCCGGGGCGAGTACCAGCTCTCCCAGCATGTCGGCGACCGGTGCGTGTACACCTTCTGTATGTGCCCCGGCGGTCAGGTGGTGGCTTCCGCCAGTGAGGAAGAGCGCGTTGTGACCAACGGCATGAGCTACCACGCCCGCAGCGGCAAAAACGCCAATGCGGCGGTGGTGGTCAGCGTAGGCGGGGCGGATTTTGCCAACGACCCCCGCCGTGCCATTGCCTTTCAGCGGGAGCTCGAATCAAAAGCCTACGCCGCCGGTCATGCCGCCGGAGCCTACGCCGCCCCGGCAGAGAATGTGCAAAGCTTTCTGGAGGGGCGCGGGCAGCTGCATATTGGCAGCGTACAGCCCACCTACGACCGCGGCGTGACTGCCGCAGACCTGGGCGCACTGCTGCCCGGGGAACTGGCGGATACCCTGCGGGCGGGTCTGCGCGCCTATGAGCGCAAGATCGCGGGCTACACCGCGCCGGACGCGATCCTGACCGGCCTTGAGACCCGCACCAGCAGCCCGGTGCGGCTCAAGCGGGAAGAGGACTTTGTGTGCACCCAGCTGGCAGGGCTTTACCCCTGCGGCGAGGGTGCGGGATATGCGGGCGGCATTATGAGCGCCGCCGTGGATGGCCTGCGGGTGGCCCGCGCCATCATCAGCCGGTATGCACCGGCAGAAGGGTGAGAAAATTTTGATGAACGATCGTGAAAACGATAACCGGAATAATGAAGGCCGACAGGTACAGCAGGAGCTGGAAGACCAGCTGCGCGCCTTTGGCGACACTATGACTGATGCTTTTGCCCACGGCTTTGAGGGCAAGGGTATGGATATCGGCGACCGCGCCTTTGATGTGGGCAAAGCCGCCGTCCATGCGGCCAACTATGGCATCGGGGAGGCGGCAAAGGCCTTCCGGCAGGGGCGCAGAAGTTCCCCCTACGGGGATGCAAAGCAGCCCTCCAACGAAGGTGTTGCCGACCCCACCGGTATGCCCGACTGGTTCCGGCAGATCTTTGCAAAGCCGGAGCCTACCCCGGTGGAAAACATCCGTATCAGCGCAAAAAAACGCTATAGCGCAGGCTGCACCCTGCTGGCTGTGGGCATTACCTTTGCGGTGATCTTCGGTCTGGGCGGCATTGGCTGCATTGTGGCAGCGGAGGCCTTTCTGCCCGGCCTTATTACGGAGACCGTGATCGGTGACACGGTGGCCACGGCCGCGGAGGGCATGACCTATACCTTTACCACCGGCGCTTCCATGGCCACGACGGTGCTGGAGATCACAGGCAATGTGTTGACCCTTGTTGCTTGCGGCTTTGGCGCGATGATCGCCGCCGGTGCCTCCCGGCTGTCGGCCTCCAAAAAGCTGCGCCTGCTGGCAGATACAGCCGAAAAGCTGAACGTACAGAAGGGGCTTTCGGTGGAGATGCTGGCCGACCTGACCCACCAGACCAAGAAAAAGGCGCTGAAAAAGCTGCGCAGCTACATCCATAAGGGCTGGCTGAACGCATGGCTGGACGATGAGACTGAAACGCTCTACCTGACGGCAGAGGACTACCGCGCCGCCAAGGAGGCAGCTACCGCTGCCGCCGTGCCGCCGCAGCCGGAAAAGCCAGAGAGCGGCGCTGCTCCGCTCAATCTCGATACCGCCCGCCGCTTTGCTGCCGTGCTGGAAAAAGAGCAGCAGCTCATGCAGGACGCACAGGCGCGGGAAGAACTGGCGGCGATGCACAAGACCACTACCGCCATCTGCGACTGGCTGGAAGCACACCCGGAAAGCCAGCCCAAGACCCGCCGCTTTGCGGAATATTATATTCCCACCACCCTCAAGCTGCTGCACACCTATAACGACGTGCAGGGGCAGCAGGGGGAAAACGCCGAGACCATCCGCCGGGATATCGCAGGCATCCTGCATACCTTGAATCAGGCGTATGAGAACCTGTACAACAATCTGCTTTCGGACGTAGCCATGGATATTTCTTCCGAAATCGCCGCTTTGCAGGGAATGCTGGCCAACGACGGCCTGACCGGGAGGGAATTTGAATGACCTACCGTGCTTGGGAACAAAAACCGCTGGACCGCACCGCTGTGCGGGAGCTGACCGCCGCCATTGCCGAGCAGGCAGCGACGCAGCTGGAAGAGCAGGCCATGGACGAAGCGCCGTGGTCAGACGAAAAATATAAGGCTGTGCTGGCGGCGCAGCAGAAGGAAAACGCTCTGCTGGCGGGCATCCTTGCCGCCCGGGGCATCACCGACCCCGCCGAAGCGCTGACCTTGCTGGCAGGGGAGGAGGAACTTTCCGACCCCGCGCTGCTCACGGATATGGACGCCGCCTGCCAGCGCATCTGGCAGGCCATCGACAACGGCGAGGCCATCGCGGTTTTTGGCGATTACGATGTGGACGGTGTGACCGCCACCGCCCTGCTGTACCAGCACCTCAAGGGCATGGGCGCGACCGTCAAGTGTATGCTGCCCAGCCGCGAGGGGGACGGCTACGGCCTGTCCAAAAACGCCATCCAGTCCATGCACAACAAGGGCTGCACCCTCATCGTGACGGTGGATAACGGCATCTCTGCCGTGGAGGAAGCCGACTTTGCGGCTTCGCTGGGCATGGACCTGATCATTACTGACCACCATCTGCCGCCGGACACCCTGCCCAAGGCTGTGGCGGTGGTTGACCCCCGCCGGGAGGACGACCACAGCCCCTTCAAGGGTCTGTGCGGCGCGGGCGTAGCCTTCAAGCTCTGCGCCGCGCTGGACGGCTGTCCGCCGGAGGAGATGCTGGATTACTGCGGCGACCTTGCCGCAGTGGGCACTGTGGCAGACGTGATGCCGCTGGTGGGGGAGAACCGCACCCTTGTCAAGGCTGGGCTGCGGCAGCTGCAACAGACCGACCGCCCCGGCTTTGGGGCACTTTTAGAGGAAGTCGGCCTTGCGGGCAAGCCCATCACCGCCGAAAATATCAGCTATGCCATCGCGCCCCGCATCAATGCGGCAGGCCGCATGGATAACGCCGTTACCGCTTTGCAGCTGGTGCTCTGCGAGGACCCGGACAGAGCCGAGGAGCTGGCGCATAAGCTCAACGAGATCAACGCTCACCGGCAGGAGACCGAGCAGCAGATCTTCAAAGCCGCCGAGGAGCTGCTGGAACAGCAGCCCGAGCGGCTGGACGACCGCATCATGCTGCTGTGGGGACGGGACTGGCACCCCGGCGTCATCGGCATCGTGGCGTCCCGGCTGGTGGAACGCACCGGACGCCCGGTCATCGTGGTCACCATTGATGAGCACGGCGAGGGCAAGGGCAGCGGGCGCAGCGTGCAGGGCTTTAACCTGCACACCTGCATCGGCTCCTGCGCCGACCTTCTGGTGCGCTACGGCGGTCACGCCATGGCGGCGGGACTTTCCGTCCGGGAAGAAAACCTGCCCGAACTGCGCCGCCGCCTGAATGAGTGGGCGGCCCGGGAGTGCCCGGTGCTGCACACCCCGCCGCTTACCTGTGACGTGACCATCCATCTGGACCGTATCACGGTGGAAAGCGTGCGGCACTTGGATCAGCTGGCACCCTACGGAGCGGAGAACCCCACCCCGGTGTTCCTGATGCAAAGTGCCGTGGTGGACGGTGTATACCCGGTATCGGAGGGGCGGCACAGCCGCTTGCGGCTGCGGCAGGGCAATAGTTGCCTGTATGCCGTCTGGTTCGGGATGCCCGCCGAGCAGCTGCCCTACGCGCTGGGCGATGTGGTGGACGCGGCACTGAACCTTTCGGTGTACGAGTCCGCCCGAGGCGCGCAGCTCTCCGGCCGCATCATCGACCTGCACCCGGCAGGGCTGGGCGCAGAGCTGGCGCGGCAGGCTGCACTGGTGCAGGCGCTGCGCCGGGGCACCCCCCTGACCGAAGAACAAAAGAAACAGATCGCTCCCGCCCGCACGGATATCATTGCCGTGTATCGGGAATTGCAGTCCCGTCGCTGGCACGCCGAGGATCTGCAGCCCCTGTGCGCAAAGCTGGGCGAGGAGCAGACCGGCAAAACGCTGGTGGCAGTTGCCGCTTTGGAGCAGGTGGGGCTGATCACCGCAGCGGAAAAAGGCGGGGCAAAATTCTGGGAGCTGGTGCCGACAGCAGGCAAAAAGAACCTTGCTGATGCCCCCATCCTGAAATGTCTGGAGGAACTATAAATGCCTGAGGGAAAGAAAAATACTGCACCGGTCCCGGCTCCGGTACGGGACGAGGACGGCTACTCTGCCAAGACCCATCTGCACCAGCCGGTGCAGGAGACCGCCACCGTAGCCGCTACGGCACTGCTGGCAGACGCGCCGGAGGGGGCGCTGCCCTCTGAGGTGCGCCCGGAGATCGTAACATGGGAAAAGCTGTGCGAGGCCATTCAGGCCAGCGGCAAGGCTTACAATATGGAGATGATCCAAAAAGCCTACGAGCTGGCCAACAACGCCCACAACGGCGTGTGCCGCCGCAGCGGCGAACCCTATATCTGCCACCCGCTGGCAGTTGCCCGGCTGGTGCTGGATCTGGGCATGGACTCCGAGAGCATCGCCGCCGCCCTGCTGCATGACGTAGTGGAGGATACCCCCACCACGCTGGACGACCTGAAAGCCGCCTTTGGCGAGGAAGTGGCCCTGCTGGTGGACGGCGTGACCAAGCTGACCAAGATCCAGTTCTCCAATATTGAGGAATTGCAGGCCGAGAACCTGCGCAAGATGCTGCTGGCTATGAGCCGGGACGTGCGTGTGATGATCATCAAGCTGTGCGACCGGCTGCATAATATGCGCACCGGCGACGCTTGGCCGGAGCAGAAGCGCCGCGATAAGGCCCGCGAAACCATGGAGGTGTACGCCCCCATCGCCAACCGCCTTGGCATCCTGAACGTCAAGGAAGAGCTGGAGGATCGCAGCCTGCATTATCTGGACCCCGTGGGCTACTCCGAAATCAGCCGGATGCTCAGCGAGCGCGCCGGTGAGGAGTTTTTGATCAAGGTGTCCGGCGTCATCGAGCGCCGTCTGGTGGAAAGCGGCATCGAGGGTGCCACCATCAAGCGCCGGGTCAAGAGTATCTACGGCATCTACCGCAAGACCATCATGCAGAACAAGTCCTTTGACGAGATCTACGATATCTACGCGGTCCGTGTCATTCTGGATTCTCTGGCCGAGTGCTACAGCACCCTTGGTCTTATCCACGATATGTACCATCCGCTGCCCAACCGCTTTAAGGACTATATCTCCACCCCCAAGCCCAATGGCTACCAGAGCCTGCATACCACCGTCATCGGGCACGAGGGCATCCCCTTTGAGGTGCAGATCCGCACCCGCAAAATGGACGAGCAGGCCGAGTACGGCGTTGCCGCCCACTGGAAGTACAAGGAAGGCCGCGAAGGCCACGATAAGCTGGATGACCGTCTGGCGTGGGTCAGCCAGCTGCTGGAAAACCAGCGCCTGAGCGAGGATTCCGGCAACCTGCTCCACGATCTGAAGAGCGACCTGCTGCCGGAGGAGGTGTTCGCCTTTACCCCCAAGGGCGATGTCATCAACCTGCCCACCGGTGCTACCTGCATTGATTTTGCCTACGCCATCCATTCGGCGGTGGGCAACCGCATGGTGGGCTGTAAGGTGAACAACCGCATGGTGCCCATCGACCATGTGGTGGCTACCGGCGAGATCATTGAGGTGCTGCTGGGCCCGGCAGATAAAGGCCCCAGCCGCGACTGGCTCAAGATCGTGCGCACCAGCGAGGCCAAGAGCAAGATCCGCAACTGGTTCAAGAAGATGCGCCGGGAGGAGAATATCCAGCAGGGACGGGACGCCTTGTCCAAGGAGCTGCGCCGGGAGATGATCATCATCCCGGACGACCAGCTGGATGACTTTATCGACAGCTGCTCCCGCCGGATGCGCCAGAACAACGCCGAGGAGCTGTACGCCGCCATCGGTTACGGCGGCATGACCATTGCCAACTGCCTGCCCAAGCTCAAGGAAGAGTGGCAGAAGCTCAAGGCTGCCGAGGCCGATGAGAATAAGTCGGTGGAGGATCTGCCCAAGGTAGACCTGAGCCGCGTGCACGCCACCGACGGCGTGGTGGTGGAGGGCTTTGATAACACTCCCATCAAGTTTGCCAAGTGCTGCAGCCCGTTGCCCGGCGACCCCATCGTGGGCTTTATCACCCGCGGCTTTGGTGTTTCCATCCACAAGCAGACCTGTGCCAACGCCGTTGCCAGCATGAAGGATCCCTCCAACGCCCCCCGCTGGGTCAAGGCCTACTGGGCAGACAGCGTCAAGGACAGCTACAAGGCCGGGCTGGAGATCATTGCCCTGAACCGCAACGAGCTGCTGCAGGATGTGCTCAGCGCGCTGGCGGATATCCGGGTGCCCATCTATGCCATGAACGCCCGTCAGGTAGAAAACAACTGCGCCGTGGTCAGCCTGACCATCGGCATCAACAATACCGAGCACCTCAACCGTGTGGTGGCGCGCCTTTCCAAGGTGCGGGATGTGCTCAAGGTGACAAGGAGTTAACGCAATGCGAGCAGTCATTCAGGCCGTATCCTCCGCCAGTGTGCGGGTGGAAGGCGGCGAGCCCCGCGCCATCGGGCCGGGAATCATGATCCTGCTGGGGGTCAGGGACACCGACACACTGGACATCGTGCCAAAACTTGCCGATAAATGCGCGGGTCTGCGCATTTTCCCGGATGCCGAGGGCAAGCTGAACCTGAGCGCCCGGGATCTGGGCTATTCCGCGCTGGTGGTCAGCCAGTTCACCCTTTACGGCGACACGAAAAAGGGCTACCGTCCCAGCTTTATCAAGGCTGCAAAGCCGCCCCTCTCGGTGGATGCCTACGAGCTGTTCCTTGCCGAGATGGGAAAGCACGGTCTCAAGGACGTGCAGCACGGCGAGTTCGGCACCCATATGCAGGTGTCGCTGGTGAACGAAGGCCCCTGCACCATCATCATTGATACCGACGAGTGGAAAAAGAAGGAGTAACGATGCTAGGCTTTCACATTCCTGCGGCACCGCCGCTGTATACCAACACCTTTCTGCTCATCTCCGACGCAGGCCATGCTGTGGTCATCGACCCGGCGGCAGAGGTGCACAGCTACGACGAAATTTTAAAGCAGCACAATGCAACCCTTACCACCATCCTGTGCACTCACGGCCACTACGACCATGTGGGCAGTGCCGTTGCGCTAAAAGCAGAGTGGAACGCCACCCTCTACTGCGAAAAGGCAGACCTTGCCGGAGACCGGATGTACCCGCTTTCCGCTGCGGACTGCGGCTACACGGAAGGGGAGCAGATCGCGGTGGACGAGCTGCGCTTTACCGCGTGGCACACCCCCGGCCACACCCCCGGCAGCGTGGTGCTGCTGTGCGGCGAGCATCTGTTCTGCGGCGATACACTGTTTGCAGGCAGCATCGGCCGCACCGACCTGGAGGGCGGCAGCAGCGCACAGATGGCAGACAGCTTGCGCAAGCTGGCACAGCTGCCCATCCCCCGCGAAACACAGGTGCTGCCCGGCCACGGCGAATTTTCTACCTTTGGCGCGGAGCTGGGCAACAACTACTATATCCGCAGCGCCCTGCGCGGCGGCAACGACATTTTTTAAAGAGAGAACGACATGAAGATCTATATCACTGGGCTGCCCTCCGGGTACGAGGTGGAGCACCTTGCCCGCCTGTTTTACCCTATGGCACCCTTGACCCTGACCCCGCCGGAGCCTGCCGAGGACTGCCTGTGGGCAGAAAAGACCGATACCGGTCTGCGGGTGCTGGTGCGGCAGGGGGAAAAGAGCAAAACGCTGGAAGCCCCGCTGCCGCTGCCGGTGGAGCAGGGCGGCGAAACCCCGGAGTTTGCCCTTGCCAGCCTGACTTATGACCTGCTGCGCCAGTGGACGGGCATCCGCCCGCCCTGGGGCAAGATGACCGGTGTGCGCCCGGTGCGGCTGATCCACGATAAGCGCGCCGCCGGGTGGAGCGCAGAGCAGATCGACCGCTTCTTCTTACAGCGGTTCGACTGCTCGAAGCAAAAATACGAAATGGCGAAGGAAATCGCCGATCTGCAGGAGCCAATCTTGCAACTGGGCAGTGCGCCCAAGACGTACAGTCTGTATATCGGCATCCCGTTCTGCCCCTCCCGGTGCAGCTATTGCAGCTTTGTCAGCTGCAATCTGGACCGTGACCGCAAGATGGTGCAGCCCTATGTGGACTGCCTGTGCAAAGAGGTTGCAGAGATTCGGGTGCAGGCCGAGCGTGCCGGGCTGACCTTGTGCAGCATCTACATCGGCGGCGGTACACCCACCAGCCTTTCCGCTGCCCAGCTGCGGCAGCTCATGGGCACTGTGCGGGAGAATTTTGACCTGAGCAAGGTCGTAGAATATACCGTAGAGGCTGGCCGTCCGGACTGTACCGACGCCGAAAAGCTGGCGGTCATCAAGGAATACGGCGCTACCCGCATCTCCATCAACCCCCAGACCTTCTCGGACACGGTGCTGGCTAACATCGGCCGCAAGCACTCGGCACAGGATATTCTGGCTTGCTACGCCGATGCCCGCCGCGCCGGGCACGAGGACATCAACATGGACCTCATCGCCGGGCTGCCCGGGGATACGGTGGAGGGCTTTGAGCACAGCCTGCGGCAGGCCATTGCCTTGCAGCCGGAGAACATCACCGTCCACACCCTTACCCTCAAGCGGGCGTCCCGCATCGTCATCGAGGATCAGAAGGAGAACGACTACGCGGACGTAGCCGCCATGCTGGAAAAATGCCATCTGCTGGCTGAAGCGGGCTACCGTCCCTATTATCTCTACCGGCAGAAGAATACGCTGCAGAATCTGGAAAACGTGGGCTGGTGCAAGCCGGGTCACGAGGGTTACTATAATATTTATATCATGGAGGAAGTCCAGACCATCCTCTCGGCAGGTGCGGGCGGCAGCACCAAATTGGTGGCCGATGGGGGCAAACGGATGCAGCGCATCTTCAATTTTAAGTATCCGAACGAGTATATCCAGCGCTTTGCGGAGGTACTGGAACGGAAAAAAGGAGTGGCTGAGTTTTATGATCACGATCTGGGTACCGAAACGACTGGTTGAAGTAGACCTCTATAATGTAGCAGCCCGCAGCCCGCAGGCGCTGGCACAGCTGAGCGAGAACAGCTACGCCCGGCGGGTGCAGTATGCCGCCCAGAAGGTACGCGGCTCCGGGGCAAAAATCGTTATGCTGACCGGCCCCTCGGCCAGCGGTAAGACCACCAGCGCCCACTGTCTGGCAAAGGCTCTGGTGCAGCAGGGCACCCCGGCGCAGGTAGTCAGTCTGGACAACTTTTTTAAGGGTGCTGCCTACTACCCCAAAATGCCGGACGGCACGCTGGACTACGAAAACCTTGAAACGCTGGATCTGCCTCTGATCAAGCAGTGCCTGCACCAGCTCAGCGAGACCGGCAAGACCGAGCTGCCCATCTATGATTTTGCCACCGAGCAGCGCTCTGCCGCGGTGGAGCCCATCGATCTGCAGGGCGGTGTGTGCATCGTGGAGGGTATCCATGCTCTGAACCCGGAGCTGACCGGCCTTGTGCCGGACGACCAGATCTACCGCATCTACGCCGGTCTGCGGGAGGAATACTGCATTGACGGCCGCCGGGTCATCAATACGCAGGATATCCGCCTGTGCCGCCGCACCCTGCGGGATGCCGCAGCCCGCGGCCGCAGCCCCGCCAAGACCCTTTCCATGTGGGACAGGGTGCTGGACGGTGAGACCCGCTATATCAAGGGATTCAAGACCACCGCAGACTTCCTGCTGGACACCTCCTTTACCTACGAGCTGGGACTGATCTCCCGGCTGCTGGGCGAGGTGCGCCGTCAGTTCACGCTGGAAGGCCATAACGCCGAACTGTGGGACGAGACAGCCCGCCGCTTCGAGCAGGTAGATCCGCTGCCGCTGGAACTGCTGCCCGCCGATAGTATGCTGTGCGAGTTTTATGGCAGCCGCACCTAACCGGTGAAAAATGCGTAAAATTTGTTTCCAAACCAGCACCAAACTGTAAAAATTGCGGTGCATTCGTTGCAATTGCCATAACGCTGCGCTATAATGGGAATACAACCCCGGTATGGCGCAGGATGCGCCGCCATCTGCAGAGAATACTGCCAGAATAAGAGAGGTGTCTATTATGGATTTTAATAAGATCAAAGCAATGGGTCTGGAATATGCCGAAAAGGGCAAGAACGCCGCCATGGATCTGGCCGAAAAGGGCAAGACGCAGGCGCTGCTGGTCAACGAGCAGGGTAAGCTGCTCAAGGCACAGCGTCAGCTGGGTGCACTGGTGTACAGCCTTGCCAAGGGCAAGGAGGAAAACCAGCCGCTGGTGGATAAATACATCGAGATGATCGATACCATCGAGCAGGAGATCACCCGCCTGAAGGCTACCCTGACCCCTGCCGAGGCTTCTGAGGTGGACTACGAAGCCCCCGTGGAGGAGGCAGAAGAAGCTGCCCCGGAAGAGCCCGCTCAGTCTGCCCGCAAGACCTGCCCGCAGTGCGGCGCGCCCGTCTCGGACGATGCACTGTTCTGCAATAAGTGCGGCGCACAGCTGTAAGCCGATAACCGGAAAACTTTGCAACAGGGCGGTATCCCCCACAGGATGCCGCCTGTTTTTGTGAAAAGCGCAGAAAACCATGAACAAAGCGGGAAAATTGCGGTTTTTTGCTTGAAAAACCGCAGCGGCTGCGGTAGAATCTACAATATCTTTTTGAAAAGGAGATGGAACGTGTGCTGGACTGGAACCCACAGCCGCCCTATACGGCGGAGCAGCTGCTGCAGGTGATCCGCATCCTGCGGGACCCGGAAAACGGCTGTCCGTGGGATAAGGTGCAGACCCATGCTTCCATCCGCAAAAACTTTCTGGAAGAGACCTGCGAAGCGCTGGAAGCCATTGACGCAGACGACGCCGTTCTGCTCCGGGAGGAGCTGGGAGACGTGCTGATGCAGGTGGTGTTCCACGCCGCCATGGAGGAAGAGCGGGGGCGCTTTACCTTTGAGGATGTGTGCCGCACCGTCTGTGAAAAGCTGGTGTTCCGGCATCCCAACATCTTTGCATCCTCCGCAGCGGAAAACGCCGGTATAAATGGCTGGGATGCGCTCAAAAATAAGGAAAAGGGACGCACCACCCTTGCCGACGAGCTGGCCACCGTGCCCGCTACGCTGCCCGCGCTCATGCGGGCGCAAAAGCTGCAAAAGCGTGCCGCCGGGCATGGCCTTGGGCAGCAGGATGCAGCCGCAGCGCAGCATCAGCTGGAAGCCGCCGTGCAGGACTTTGGCAAGGCAGGCGCCGCCGCAAACCAGGAAGCCGCAGGCCAGCTGCTGTTTGCAGCGGTGAACGCCGCCCGGCTTGCGGGGGTGGATGCAGAGGAAGCACTGACCTTTGCGTCCAAGCGCTTTGCACAGCAGTGTCTGGAACAGGAACAACGCGGTACTCAGGTCGAATGACCTGCTCCGATAGAACGAGAGAATTCAAGACAAACATCAGATGGAGGCAAATAATATGACCAAGACCGACTTGATCGCACAGGTTGCGGCAAACACCGAAATGAGCAAGAAGAGCGCAGAGCAGGCTGTCAACGCCGTTTTTGAGGCACTGGGCAAGGCCATGACCGAGGGCGAAAAGATCAGCATCTCCGGCTTTGGCACCTTTGAAGTGCGCGAGCGCGCCGAGCGTCAGGGCATCAACCCCCGCACCCGCGAGCCCATCACCATCGCTGCTTCCCGCAGCATCGTGTTCAAGCCCGGCAAGTCCCTGAAGGACACCCTGTAATCGGTTCTGTCACGCCGCCGCTGCCTGCACAAGGTGCGGCGGCTTTTTTGCTGAAAAGAAAGGAATAACGCCAATGCGTCTGGATAAATATCTCAAGGTCTCCCGCCTCATCAAGCGCCGCACCGTGGCAAACGAGGTGGCGGATGCAGGCCGCATCCTCATCAACGGCAAGGTGGCAAAGGCCAGTCAGGCCGTCAACGCCGGGGACATCATCGAGGTCACTTTCGGCAACCGTCCCATCAAGGTGCGGGTGCTCTCGGATGTGGAGCCTCGCACGAAAGACGTTGCCCGCGAGATGTACGAGGTAATCGCGGAATAACCGCTCTGTCTGCCTGCATACAATGCTGGCAGAGGGGGACTGCCTATGGAAAAAGCTGCCGCAAAGCCGCCGCTGCCCCATGACCTGATCTTGGAAAGCCGCAGCAGGCTGACCGTCACCGGGGTGCAGCGGGTGCTGCATTGCAGCGCCGAAAGCGCCGCGCTGGAGACCGGCAAAGGCATTCTGCACCTGTCCGGTGCGCAGATCAGTATGCAGACACTGGACTTGGAAGCCGGGGAAGCAAAACTGACCGGGCGGTTCGATGGGCTGGAGTATACCGCCGCCCGTGCAGCCGGGGGCTTTTGGCACCGGCTGCTGCGCTGATGGTACAGGTGCTGCTGCCCGCCCGGCTCTTGCAGGAAGCCATCGCCTGTGCTGCGCTGGGCGCTGTCCTTGGTGCGGTGCGGGCTTTTTTGCCGGTGCGGGGCAGGGCGGCCTTTTTGCCGGATATGCTGCTTTCCGGCGCGGTGCTGCTGGCGTGCCAGAGCTACGCCGCCGGGTACAGTGCCGCCGGGGTGCTGCGGTGGTACATGGTGGCGGCAGCCTTTGCCGCTGCCCTTTGCACTGCCGGGGTGCTGGGCATCCCGCTGCGGGCGCTGGGGCGGGGGACAGGGGCTGTTTTGCGCCTGCCCAGCCGTATTTTGCGCCGCTTTGTGGTGCAGCCTTTGCGCCGCCGCCGTGCTGCGGCTAAAACTGCCCGCAAATTACGCCGGAACGCGGAAAGAACCGCAAAAAAATCCAAAAAGAACTTGCCAAACCAGCGGGCATTGTTGTATAATTCAAACGTATCAAAGTAAGAGAACAGACGCAGAAGGTCTGCTGTTCAGACAGGAGCGTAAGGCAATGACGAATACGGGACGCAAAAAGCGCAGAAAGAATGCAGTGGTCACCATGGCGTTCCGCCTGTTTTTCGTGCTGCTTTTGCTGAGTATGCTGGCGGCTTATATCTCCAATCAGGTCACCATCAGCTCCAAGCGGGCAGAACTGGAAACACTGAACGAACAGGTGGCGCAGCAACAGACGGAAAATCAGGAACTGCAGCGCGTACTGAGCGGCGATGCCGACCAGATCACCGAATGGGTCGCACGCGACTCTTACAACTACGCCGCACCCAACGAGCGCATCTTTGTGGATGTGACCGGTAACTGACCGCGCGGCAGGTCGAGAGTATTTGGAAAGCAAGGAGTATTGAGTTTTGGCAATTGAGGTAGGGAACGTATTCGAAGGCCGCGTGACCGGTGTAAAGCCCTTTGGCGCATTTGTTGCACTGCCGGAGGGACGTGTCGGCATGGTCCACATTTCCGAGGTATCCAACGAGTTCGTGCAGGATATCAACACCGTGCTGCACGATGGCGACGAGGTTAAGGTGCAGGTCATCAACATTGCACCGGACGGCAAGATCGCGCTGTCCATCAAGCGGCTGCTGCCCCCGGCTCCGCGTCAGCCCCGGGAAGGACGCGGCCCCGCAGGCCCCCGTCCGGGCGGCTTCCGCAATGGGCAGGAGGGTGGACGCTCCGGCGGTCGCGGCGCAGGCCGTGCCCCCCGTGAAAGCGGCAGAGGCCCTGCCCGGGAGGCTGCACCCCGCGTGTGGCAGCCCAAGGCACCTGCCCGCTCCGACAACCTGAGCTTTGAGGACATGATGAGCCGCTTCAAGAGCCAGAGCGAGGAGAAGATGGCGGATCTCGATCACGAGACCAACAACCGCCGGGGCGGTGGCTACGCGCCCCGCAGCCGCCGTGGCCGCTGAGCCATTGCATCAGCTGGGATCACAAGGAACACAGGCAGGCCTGTCCCCGGTCGGACAGGTCTGTTTTTTCGGTACAGAACAGAAAGGAACTACCATGCCCGCAAAATTTGAACTGATCGCCCCCTGCTTTTTCGGGTGCGAATCCACCGCTAAATTTGAGCTGACCCGCATCGGCGCAGAGAACATCCGGGTGGAGGATGGCCGTCTGAGCTTCTGCGGCGGGGCAGAGATGATCGCCGCCGCAAACCTCAACCTGCGCACCGTGGAGCGCGTGATGCTGCTGCTGGCACGCTACAAGGCCACCACCTTCGACGAGCTATTCGACGGCGTGTATTCCATCCCGTGGGAAGAGTTTCTGCCCGCGGACGCTGCCTTCCCGGTCACCGGCTCTTCCCTGAACAGCCAGCTGACCAGTATCCCCGCCTGCCAGAGCGTCATCAAAAAGGCAGTGGTCAAGCGCCTGATGAAGGGCCACCGCACCACCGTGCTGCCCGAGAGCGGCGTGGAGTACAAGGTGCGCTTTATGCTGCGCAAAAATGTGTGCGAGATCATGCTGGACACCACCGGCGAGGGTCTGCACAAGCGCGGTTACCGCCGCAACGCCATGGAAGCCCCCCTGCGCGAGACGCTGGCGGCTACCATCGCCGACCTTGGCCGTGTGCGCCGCGACAGTCTGGTGGAGGACCCCTTCTGCGGCAGCGGCACGCTGCTGATCGAAGCCGCACAGAAGGCCATGAACATCGCCCCGGGTCTGAAGCGCCGCTTTGCTGCCGAGCGTTACAGCTTTGTGCCCGCTGCCCTGTGGGCAGAGCAGCGCCAGAAGGCGCTGGCAGAGTCCAAACTGGACGTGGGTTTTGAAGCCTTCGGTTACGATATCGACCCCGCCGCCGTGGCACAGGCCAACGCCAACGCCAAGCTGGCGGGTGTGGAGAACCGCTGCCACTTTGAGGTGGCCGATGTTGCCACCTTTGCCGCAAAGCCGGAGGCTATCGTGCTGACGAACCCTCCCTATGGTGAGCGTCTGGGCACCATTGAAGGCGCTGCCAAGCTGGCGCGCACGCTGGGACAGCAGATGGAAGCAAACCCCTGCGCCGGTCTGTACGCCATTACCGCCGATATGGACTTTGAACTGCACTACGGCAAGCGCGCCAACAAGCGCCGCAAGATGTACAACGGCATGATCCCCTGCCAGCTGTATATGTACTATAACGCCCCCAAGACCGAAAAGATGGCAAAGCCCATGCCCAAATCCGGCTTTGACGGCAAGCGCACCCATTTTGAAAAGAAGTAAGGCCATTTGACTGCCCGCCCGGCAGACATTGCACTGAAAAAGTGTGTCTTTTCCCGGGAAAATCCGGCACAAACACCCGCAGATCATCTTTTGCTGAAAAGAGACGGTCTGCGGGTATTTTTAATAGAAAAATAGATTTCACAAAATTCGGCATAATGACAAATTACAGCAGTTTTTGCATCCGGTAGTTGCGTTGCCGAACAAAAAGGATTATACTAACCTTATTGACCGCAGGATACAAAAACTGTACAGAAAGGATGGCTGGCTCTTATGAAGGGACGGATGCGGCCCTATCTGCCGGAACTGACGATCCGGGATTACAACACCTATATGCGTTATCTCCGCGGGGTGCGGCGGCAGATGTATAAGTCTTACGGCTTCTACGCCTGCCATCTGCTGCGCACCAACGGGGTGCTGTTTGCCATCCTGTCCGACAGTCTGGCGGGGCGTATGCCCACCTGCAAACGGCAGCGGGTGCCCGGTACGCCGTTCCAGCGCAGCATGATGTGCCAGACGCTGGGCATCCGGCAGGCGGCGCAGACGGAGATCTTGATGGGCTGGCATAACCTGCAGGACCGCAAGTATAGCGAGCTGCGCCCGGCAAAGCGCGTGCGCCGCGCAGTGGACAAGCTGCTTCTGCGCCGCGCCTACGAGAAAGCCCGGCAGGAAAACCCGGCGCTGGAGCGGCTGTTTGCGCAGGAGCGGGAGCAGGCGGTGGTGCAGATGAACCTGA
>ERZ1034976.1222-NODE-1222-length-20636-cov-8.954278_pt1 | contig 20636 bp, 40 predicted proteins | sample MGYA00520623_ERZ1034976 | MGnify/ENA primary metagenome ERZ1034976 (study PRJEB33766, sample SAMN09781774) | gut metagenome | biome: gut microbiome | host: Homo sapiens | place: Madagascar | study: EMG produced TPA metagenomics assembly of the PRJNA485056 data... | reverse complement strand
CCTGACGGTGGTGTTCGCGGTGCTGGCCCTGCGGGAGAGCATCAGCGGCAGCGAGTTTCTGACCATTTTCACGGTGGTCATCGGGTTCTATTTTGGGACTCAGCGGGTAAACGAGGACAAAGCCTGAGTTTCAGGACGAAAAGCCAAGGGATATTCTCTTTTGAAAAGAGAATGTCCCCCGGCCCTTAAAGAGAAACGCGGGGGACGCCACCCGTCCCCCACACCCCCTCGTGGCACAAAGGGCGAGGGCTGCGGCCCTCTCCCTTTGGAAACCCTCTCCCAATGGGGACGGGGCGAAAAACGTTGAAAACGGTTGAGAATTCAACCGAAAATTTGAAAGGAGCACTATTATGGAAAAGATTTACGAGAACATCATCAACGAGGGCAAGAAGAACGGCAAGAAGCTCAGCGAGATCAACGCCGAACTGAAGGCGGCGGGCGCGACCTTCCATTTGGACTACACCATGACCCCCGACGGCCCCCAGACCGGCTGGAGCGAGAAGGAGATGGCCGAGGGCTTCATGCCCGCCGAGACCGAGCCGGAGGACGTGAAGCACCTCCACGACTACATGCGGCGTGACCCTGCCAAGGCCAACACCGAGGAGGAGGTCTGGGTTCCCGAGGGCCATTACCGCATCACCTTCGACGAGGGCGGCCATCCCACCAAGGCCGTGAGAGTCAATGGTTGATACCTTCGACTGCGCCCGTGCGCAGATCTACCACAACACCGGAAAGCTGACCCCGGCGCAGATCAAGGCCAAGACCGGCTGCACCCACATCATCAACGGCTATCTGTTCAACGGCAAGTTTCAGCCGGTGGGCTGGACGGTGATCGACGGTAAGATCATCAGCCGGGACAAATACCAGGACTGGGGCGTGTCCATCGGCTCCGACAACGCACCGAAGATGCTGACGGGCCGGGGAGTATCCTTTCTCTCCGGCGTCCCGATTCTCAAGGGCGGCTCCAAGCTGTACCGGGAGCTGACGCCGGACGTGGCCCGGTCTGCCGCCCGAACGGCGGTGGGCTGGCTGGCAAACGGCAAGGTGGTGCTGTGGTGCGACAAGGCCAGCCTGACCCGTGAGCAGCTCCAGAACAAACTGCTGGGTCTGGGCGTGGTGGATGCCCTCATGCTGGACGGCGGCGGCTCTACGCAGGGTATTTTCCCCGGCGGGAAGGTGACCAGCTCCCGGAAGGTCCCCACGCTGCTGCTGTTCTGGGAGCGGTCGGCGATCAAGCCGGAAGATCAAGCCCTCGTATGGGGCAAGGCTCACAGACTTCTGACGGATGCCAACGCCGGGGAGACCGTGACCCGCGCCGATATGGTCCGGGCACTGTATCAGATCTGGGGGGATAACCATGGTTGAAATCCACGCTTACAGCAAAGCCGCCTCCGGGGGCAAGCAGCTCTCTGCCCATTTTAAGGTGCGGGAGTTCGCGTGTGGAGACGGGTCTGACGCTGTTTTGGTGGCTCCCCGGCTGGTGATGGTGCTGGAAACCATCCGCGCCCACTTCGACGCTCCGGTGGTCATTCACAGCGCCTACCGGACGCCGCAGTACAATGCCAAGGTGAACGGTGCGGCCCACAGCCAGCACTGCTACGGCATGGCGGCGGACATCGTGGTGAAGGGCCAGACTCCGGCAGCGGTGGCAGCCTTCGCCCGGACGCTGATGCCCGATTGGGGCGGTGTGGGCGTGTACGTCAAGAAGGGCTTTACCCACATCGACGTGCGGGAGAAACGCTCCGACTGGACGGGCTAAACTACTGAGAGGAGGGCCAGAAGATGGCAACATCCACGCGGAAACGCGCTCTGCAAGTCTGGAAAACCCATGGAGAAAACAAACCGAGAGATCCGGGCGCTGTTGTCATCCATGGCCCCGGCTCGGGCGGCGCAGGCCGTCCGGCTGGTAGGGCTTCCGCCTGATGAGGAAACAGCGGTGCTGGCGGTGGATGTTCACGGCCAGAGCTGCCTACAGGCGGCGGCGCTGCTCCACGTCAGCGTGGACGGTCTCGCCAAGATCCGGCGGCGCGCCTACGCCAAGATCGCGGATGATATGCAGGGATAGAGAAAGAGCCGTGTCCGATTCGGACACGGCTTTTTCTTTGGGCAGTTTAAGGGCAGAATACAGGCAGTTTCCGGGCAGTTTGGCTGTCCGGATTTTTTGTATCATGAGGGTAGGAAAAAAGGAGGTGCGCTATGGATCAGCAATTTGCGATCGCAGGATACACGGGCTCCAGCTGCCTGATGTGCGCCATCGACGGCGCGGACATCTGGCAAGTGGACTATTTTGGCAACCGTCAGCAGATCATCGGAAAGACCGCAGCGGCCTATACGGAGCTGGAGGGCACCACCCAGCAGTACTATGACAAGCTGGTGGAGCTGGGCGTCATCACCCCGCCCAAAACGCAGGAGGAGCTGATGGGTGAGATGCAGTCGGCCATGAGCGACATGGCCGAGATCATCAAGGGCCTATCGGCCCAGGTAAAGGAGCTGAAGGAGAATGGATCTCAAACAGATCATAGCGGCCGCGTCGAAGATGTTCCCCAGCGCCGACCTGCAAAACGCGGTGCAGAAGGCGGAGCAGGCGATCAGCGGGACGGCTGACACGCTGGAGGGCGTCCAGCGCACAGCCAAACGGCTTGGCATTGATCCCAATATCGCCAACAGCCTGTATGCCCGCTATGGGCGGACGATGCAGGCAAAGGCCCTGTGCGGCCTTCTGGGGACCACACCGGAGGCTTTGCGCTCCGATGCTAACAAGATCCTTGGCGGTGCACAGAACGGCTCCCAGGCCCCGCAGAAGGGGAAAACGGGCGGTTCCACCAAATTCCCCCGGCTGAAATAGCCGGTTGGAATAAAAACACGAAAGGAGCACGAACACATGGAAGATCGTAGCACTGGTATGAGCTGGATTGCAGTCCTCTTTGTCATCATCGTGATTTTCGCCATTTTCGGCGGGAATTTCGGCGGTGGCTGGGGCTGGAATCGCGGCAACAATCCCTATCCCCCGCAGGAGGGCTGCAACCGGGTGAGCAACTGCGAGATTGAGAGACAGGGGATCGCCGACACCGCCCGGACCCAGTACCTCATCGAGCAGAAGAGCAACGACACCCGCATGGCCATCAACGCCAGCACGGAGGCCATCACCTCTCAGGCCAGCCGGATCTATGAGCAGCGCCTTCAGGAGACCATCTATGATCTCAAGATGGAGAACCAGAGCCTCAAGAACGGCATCTTCACCAAGGAGCAGACCGATGCTCTGGCGGCTAAGATCTCCGACTGCTGCTGCGGCTTCAACCGCCGTCTGGATGCCATCGAGGGCCGGATGCTGACTAAGCCGAACCTGTACGGCGTGGCGTCCACCTGCGGTGGCCAGATCATCCCCGCGACCTGCAACGGCAGCGGCAACATCTGAGCAACTTTTTCCACATCGGAAACAGTTCAGGCCCCTTTGGCCGGGTAATGGGCGGGGCCGGTGCCCCGCCCTTCAATTTTGAAAGGAGAATGATCTATGAGTTGTAAATCTGCTTTGTACGCGGCTATGCAGACCCCCACGGCGGTGGCTGTTGGCGGCGTCATCCCTCTGGGCGGCCTGATCCGGCGGTACGGCTGCGACATTGCCCTCAACGGCAACGCGGTCAACCTCGCCGGGACCGGCTACTATGACGTGGACGCCTCCATCACCGCCACCCTCACGGCGGCCGGAGCTGTCACCGTCACGCTCTACAAGGACGGCGTGGCAGTCCCCGGCGCCACCGCCACCGAGACCGGCGCGGCCAGCGGCACGGTCAACCTCGATCTCACGGCGCTGGTGCGTCAGCCCTGCTGCGCTGCCGGTGCGGCCCTGACGCTGGTGTTGTCCGGCGTGGAGGCCACCGTTGACAACGTGGCCCTGCGGGTCCAGCGGATCTGATGGAGGTGCGGCATGGTGCAGCTGTTAATCGGAATGCTGCTGGGCGTCATGGCTGCCACCCCCACCGGCCGCAGCATCGGCAACCAGATCGGCAACGCCGCCATTGATAAGGTCAAGGAGGCCGTGAAGGCCCCGACGGCCGGAGAGGAGGACAACCATGGAAAATCTGCATGAGCAAATCAAGGCGTATATCCCCAAGCTGGAATACAGCATCCGGGAGTATATGCGGAACCCTGCCACGCCCAACGCGGCGCAGGGGATCATGGCGATGGTGGAATGCCTCAACATGCTCAAGGGCGCGGAGGGGGCGATCTGCGCGGGCCGGGAGATGACCAAGGCCGACGCGGAGGCGTGGGCGGACCACATGAAAAACGAGGACGGTACCACCGGCCCGCACTGGCCTATGGAGCAGACCACGGCACTGGCGGAGAGCATGGGGCTATCGTGGGACAAGATCTCCCCGTGGTGCTGGTGGGTAACGATGAACATGATGTACTCCGACTACGGCAGCGTGGCCATCCACTACGGCGTCAGCACGGCGGAGTTCTTCGCGGAGCTGGCCCAGGCGTTCCTCTTTGACAAGGACGGCCCCGGCCCCAAGGCGAAGCTGGCGGCATACTATCACGGCATCGTGAAGGCGGAGGAGTAGGGCTGACTGTGTTCGGGACTGTGTTCACGCATCACTTTATAACCGTTTCTATCTGGTTCTAACAGACAGTTAAAAACAGCGAAAAACCGTTGAAATTGCAGGCATTACAAGCAATTCCAACGGTTTTTCATTTGGCGCGGAAGGAGGGATTTGAACCCTATTCTTTCTGGCTGTTTTCAACGGCTTGCGGGTTTCTGTGTTCAGAAGTGTGTTCAGCCGGGAAATATGTGTTCAGAAGCCCTTTTCCATCTTTTCCGCAGCGGCCTTCAGCTGGCCGTCCCGGACGTGGGTGTAAATGTCCATGGTGGTGGACAGCTGGGCGTGGCCAAGGAGCACCTGCGCCGTTTTAGGATCCACGCCGCTTTCCAACAGGGCGGTGGCGTAACCGTGACGGATCTGGTGCGGCGTGACGGTGACGCCGCTGGCGTCCCGGTAGGCATCGTACAGCGAGGTGAAGTGATCGTTTGTCAGGAGGCTGCCGTCCGGCTCCGCGAACAGGTAGCCTTTCCCCAGCTTTTTGGGGAGCAGCTTGGCCAGCGCCGGAAGCAGCGGAACGTCCCGGCATCCGGCGTCAGACTTCGGCTGCTTGATATGGGGCGAGTTGCCTACATGATACACGGATTTTTTGATGTGCACAAGATTTTTCTTCCGGTCGATGTCGGCGCCGGTGAGGGCCAGCGCCTCACCCCGGCGGCATCCGGTGTAATAAACGAGGTAGGCGAACAGGCCGAAGGGGAGGCCTGCGCTTTTTTTTATGAGTTCGATCTGCTCCGGAGGGGGCGCGTCCCGGTGGGTCTGCGTCAGGTTTCGGGGCGGCTTCACGGCGCTGGCCGGGTTGTAGCTTATAATGCCGTCCACTTCGGCCTTGCGGAAAATCTGGCGGATGATCTGCAACTGGGTCACCACGGTCTTCCGGGCGCGGGTGGCGGAGAAGTCCTTGATATACTGGTCGATCTCCTTCGCGGTGATCTCGCCGGGGGCACGTCCGGCAAATTCCTTTTTGGCCCGGGCCAGCGCCGGACGGTAGCTTTTTTGGGTGTTGTGCTCCAAGGTCGGTTCGATCTCCGCCCACCATGCGTCTGCGATTTTCTCAAATACGGCGGCCTTTTCCGTTTCGATGCGGTCAGCCTCCCGGTCGAAGGCCTTGACCTTCTCCCAGACCTCCTTGTCGGTCTTCCCCCGGAAGGCCTTACGTTTGCCGTTGATCCGGAGGATGGTCTCATGGAGGCCGTCGGGCCGGACATAGTATTTTGGATAACGTGCCATGGGTCACCCTCGCCAGAAGCCGAACTGGATGCAGTGGAAATCCAGGTAGATGGCATACACGATGGTCAGGCACAGAAGCACCAGCAGGGCGGCGATGATCCGGTTGCGGGTACGGACGCCATCCATCATGATCTTCATGGTTTTATCGTTATCGACCAGATGCTTTTCCAGCTCCTTTTTGTGGGCGCGGAGCGTATCATTTTTTGCGCTGAGGACCTCCTCTGACATGGTGAGCTTGTCGGTGATGCCAAAAAACTCATCTATGGAAATCCCCAGGACAGCGCAGATCGGCCCTGCGGTATTGATGGACGGCGCTTTTGACGCATTTGCGAAAAAGTTGTTGACGGTAGACAGCGGCACGCCCGATTGATCCGCGATGTCTTGAGCTGTCATGTGCAACGCGGCTTTTTTATCTCTGCATAGATCTTGTATCGTCAAAAAATCGCCCTCCTGTGTTAAATTTCCCAATATGGGCAGGTAAAGTCTCAAATCCGGTCCGGCAGTATACTGCACATTTCCCCAATTTGGGCATTGCGCTGCCAAACCCATTTTTGGTACGGTTTCTATGCGGACAGGCAGACGCCCCCTCTGCCGGAAACGCAAAGTGCCCCCGCCGCTTGTTGCAGAGGCGACGGGGGCACTTCATATTTTTATAGGCCGTTTTGAGTTACGCCATATTCGGCTTGCGCGGAAGTGAAGCCCTCAAACACCAGCTGATCAATCAAGCCTTGCCGTGAAAACGAAGACACGGACAAATAAGTTTTTGCGCATTTTGCAGCTTGTTCATTCCAGTCGGCTCCGCAATTATCAACGCCATAAGTGGCTTGTGCCGCAGTAAATTCCTCAAATTCCAACTGCTCCACTAAACCGCTATAAGAAAACGCAGACGAACTTAAATAGATTTTTGCTGTCGCAACCGCTTGTTCGTTCCAGTCAGCACCACAGTTATCAGCGGCCCAAGTGGCATCTTCTGTGGAGTATTGCTCAAATTCCAACTGGCCAATCAGGCCGTCATGAGAAAAGGCGGAAGATCTGAGATACTGCTGTGCGCTTTTCAGCGCGTTTTTCTGGCCAGCTGTCGCACTCTGGTCCGCTGTATCTGAGGTTTCGGCAGACGGCGTGGACGTTGTTGTGCTGCTGGGCTGGCTGGGTGTTACTGCTTCGGGTTTGGTTTCTTTCTTTTCATCCGTGCTTGGGGTTTCCTGCGGTGTACTTACTTCTTGGTCCGAAGGCGTTTTTTCCACTTTGTCTTCCGGACTTTGGGACATGCCGGCCAGAGCCAAGAGCACAACAATCAGCCAGACCCACCATTTTTTATAAAAAGGTTTTTTGACTTTAGATCCACAATGTGGGCATACCTTTGTTCCCTTTTCAAGTTCGTTGCCGCAGAATTGGCAAGAGACATTCTTCCCCATATTCAATCACACAGCTTTCAGATTTTTTCAAATACCATGGTGGCCTGAATGCGGTCGCCACCGGCAAGGCCTTTGCTGCCGCCGTTGGACGTGGAGATGGTATGCAGCCGGTAGCCCTTGGCTGCCTGCCCGTTGATGACGTCTTCCAGCTCCGTTAGATTCCCGGACCCGGTTCCGATGAACTTCTCTTTCAGCGTCACCTGCAAAACAACATAGGGACGATCCTGTCCGGATGCCGTAGAGAAAGAGCCGGCCTTATTTAAGTTATCAATGAACCCCATGAAAACCCTCCTAATTTTTGAGAAGCGTCAGGCGAACGTGCACCGGTGGCCGCTTCCCGTTTTCTATGCCAGAATTAAGGCCGCAGCGATCGGCCTTTGGAATATGATTGGAGGTACTTATGAGCAGCCAGACCACCCGCACCGTGTCCGAATCGGACACAACTTACGCACTGGACCTGTTTGCATCTCTGTCCCCCGCAGATCAAGCGGAGATCATGGCTCTTGCCGTCTCCGCTTTAGCATCTCCGCAATGATCTCATTCTGAGCCTGCGGAGATAGCTGGTCGAATATCCGGGCAAATTCCTGCACCAGTCCGGCTCCTTCGGGAGCCGGGCTTTTTTCTTCTTGCCCGGTCAGAATGTACTCCGTTGAGGTGTCCAGCGCTGCCGCGATCTGAGGCAGATATCGGGTGTACGATTGTGCTTTTCTCTTTTTCCACTCGCTTACCTTTGACGGCGCAACACCAATTTTGGCGGCAAATGCCTTTTGTTCTTTGTATTTTTGCTCAACCAGTGCAAAAATACGGTCTACGGCATCCATTGGCACCACCTCCACAAAATATACAATTATTGAAACGATAATTGTATAAGGCTACAAATTCATGAAATTCACGAATTATGCATTGACAATTATCGAATCAAGAATTAAGATATAGCCATAGAGGACATAGCCCCAAGGACAATATATCACACCGGGGCAACGCCGTCAAGGCGGGAAAGGAGCAATCATGATCGTTAACAGAGTCAAGGAGCTGCGGACGGCTGCCGGTATGACCCAGAAGGCGCTGGCGGATCAGCTGGGCGTCACCGTGCCCACGGTGAGCAAGTGGGAGCTGGGCCAGCGGACTCCGGAGCTGGAGAGAGTTTTCCGCATGACGCTGATTTTCGGCGTCCCCATCGAGGAGATCGTCCAGCGGACGGAAAGCGCGTGAGAAGGGAGGAGCGGACATGGCACGAGAGCGTGAGAGCTTCCGGGATCAGCTGCAATCCTTACAGGCCAAATTTCCGGAGCAGGAGGTCCTGACCAAGGATCAGGCCTGCAAGCTGCTGGGGCTGGACTGGGACGCGCTGGTCCACAATGACGAGTTCCCGGCCAAGAAGGTGGGGAAGCGCTACATCATCCCCATTGTACCATTGGCACGGTGGATGGTTACATGGTAGCGCAGGAAGGAGGAAAAGACAATGGAGCGAAAATACCCGAATCTGTATCAAAGGGCAAGGCTGAGCACCGGGCTGACGCAGGAACGTGCAGCGGAGCTGCTTGGACTGTCCCCGGAAAGTCTGAAACAGTACGAGGGCGGAAAGACGGTGCCCAAAGATGAGACGGTGGCCAAGATGGTGGAGGTGTATCACCTGCCATGGCTGGCGCTGGAGCATGCGCAGGCCACGGACACGCTGGGCGTGATGCCGGAAGTGACGCCCAGGCCGCTGCCCATGGCAAGCATCGCTCTGCGGAACCGTCTGCAAGACGCAACGGGCCGTCTGGACGCCCTGCTCCGGATCGCGGAGGACGGCGTCATCGACGACACGGAGCGGCCGGAGTTTGACTCCATCGTGGTGGAGCTGCGGGAGACCATGGCGGCCATCTACCAGGTGATCTATTCAGGCGCAAAAAAAGAACGCCCCGAGGCGGCAACCTCAGAGCGTTCAGGGGAAAAAGTGTGTGGTATTGGATCAACCACTGGATGTATCAATTATAGCACAAGGTCCACGCTGCACGCAAGCCCTAATTTTCGCCGGGAAGGGGGCGTATCCCTGTGACCGGTTGGGCGATGTTTTTCATGGTCGTCGGCGTGGCGACGGTGGCGGCAATCCCGCTGCGGATCGTGGATCGGATGGAAAGATAAGGGGGCAATATGGCAAGGTATGACTGCGGCTATGGGGCATGGATCCCCGGCCCGGTTTTGGACGATCCGGGGCTTCGACCCCGGTCGCTGATCCTATACGCACGGATTGCGCGGCGGGCCAACCGGGTGGGATTCTGCTACGCAACCAACGCAACGCTGATCGAGGACATGACTGCCGTGGACGAGGACGGCTCCGTGCGGGTGCTGTCTGAGCGGACGGTCCAGTCTATGCTGGCGGAGCTGCAAGAGCGGGGGCACATCCACACGGATAACGCCCCCCTTCCTCCGGATAAAAGCGGCACGGTGAGGACCGGTCGGCGGATCTACATCGGGCGCTCTCTGGCATCGGTTCCCGCCGATGCGCAGGGGGGTGAAGAAAATTTCACCCCTGAAAAAATCTGCACCCCAGGGGTGAAGAAAATTTCACCCCCCTTTAAATGTATAAAAGATAATAATAAAAATACCCCTATAGCCCCCTGCGCAGATGCGCACTTCGATTTGTTCTGGTCGGCCTATCCCCGCCATGTGGACAAGCAGCGGGCGCGGAAGGCCTGGGCGAAGCTGAAGCCGGACGGGGCGCTGGTGGAAACCATCCTCCGGGCGGTGAAGGCGCAGGCAGCCTGTGAGCAGTGGACCCGGGACGGCGGGGCGTACATCCCCTATCCCGCCACATGGCTCAACGGCCGCCGGTGGGAGGACGAGCTGCCGGGGCGGTCCGAATCGGACCGGGGCGGTGAGAGCCGGGAGGTCAACGGATGGGAAACGTAAGGACGGACGAAAAGCTGGATCACCTGCTGGACGCGGAGCGGGCGGTGATCGGGGCCATGCTGGTGGACCCGGATGTGGTGCGGCCCCTGCTGTCCCGGGTGCGGGACGCTGATTTTTACAATCCTGCCAACCGGCTGATCTTCCAGACGGCCCGGGCGCTGTTCCGGGCGGGGGTCACGCCGGACGCGGTGACCATCCGGGACAAGATCGGCCCGGACTACTCCCGGTACATGGCGGAGCTGGTTGAGATCACGCCCACCGCTGCCAACTGGGAGGCTTACGCGGAGGCCATGCGGTCGCAGGCCACCGTCCGCCGGATCCACGAGTTTGCCGACGCTCTGAGCGAGGCTCAGACAGTGGAGGACTGCCGGCCGGTTTGCGCCAAACTGTCACGGGAGCTGAGCGAGGGGACCAGCGTGGAGGCGTGGACCATGGCGGAAATGACGGAAGACTTTTGCAAGGCGCAGGACCCGGACGCCCCGGCGCCGGTGTACATCGACTACGGTCTGGACTTCCTCAAGGGCCGGACTTACACGAAACCGGGAGACGTGGTCATCATCGGCGGCTACCCCAGCGACGGCAAGACGGCGCTGGCCTTGCAGATGGCCTACCGGATGGCCCAGGATCACCGGGTCGGCTTTTTCAGCCTCGAGACGGACAAGGCCAAGATCCGGGACCGGCTCATGGCTGCCGTGGTGCAGATCGATTTTGACCGGATCAAGACCCGCAGCCTGACCGAGGATGACTGGCGGGCGTTTGCCGAGAAGTCCGCCGACATGACGGGCCGGGGCCTGACGGTGGTGGAGGCCTCCGGCATGACGGCTACCACCATCCAGAGCGTCAGTCAGGCCTACGGCTTCGACGTGATCTTTCTGGACTACATCCAGCTGGTGACTCCGGAGATTGACCAGCGGGCGCCCCGCAGTGAGCAGATGGCGGCGGTGTCCCGGCAGCTGCACACCTTCGCTCAGAAATCCGGGACGCTGGTGGTGGAGCTGGCCCAGTTGATCCGGCCGGACAAGGCCGCCGGATGGCGGGCTCCGGTGATGAGCGACCTGAAGGAGTCCGGCCAGTTTGAGCAGGACGCGGACATGATCTTCATGGTTTACCGCCCGGACCCCAAGGCCAAGGACGGCCCGGAGCTGGATCAGAACAAGCACCGGGTCCTGAAAATCGCGAAGAACAAGGAAGGCCCCCGTGGGGCGTGGTACATGGTATTCGATGGGCCGAAGCAGACGTTTTCGCTGCTGGTCAATCCGGACGGCCGCTCCGTCATGCGGCAATTCTCAGCCGCCGGAAAAGCGGCCAGACAGCGGCCCCGGCAGGTGAGCTTTTGGGGCGACGGGTCCGACTGGACCGAGGCCCCGGCAGACACTGAGACGCCGTGGGATGACGAGAACAAGGGGGAGAAAGCGTGAAGATCGGAGATATTTTGCATTTGGAACCGACGCTGGAGGCGACCAGCGGGCTGGGCACCATTGGGCCGATCCCGGCCACGGTGATCTATGTCCATCCGGCGGGGCGGTACTACACGGTGGAGTTCCGCAGTCCTATCACCGGCTACAACTGGCGGGAGGCCTTCTGGACGAAACTGGAACCGCAGCCGAAGAACTGGCGGGGCCAGCCGCATTTCAAGGCCGTAAGCACTGCGGTCTGAGGATCAAACCAAGGGGGAAAAGGTGAATATGAAAACAATCGCGGTATTGAATTTCAAGGGCGGCGTGGGGAAAACCGTCACCACCGCCACGCTGGCGTATCTGCTGGCGAAGCAGGGCAAGCGGATCCTACTGATCGATGGGGACAGCCAAGGCAACCTGAGCATGTCCTTCGGCATCGACGCGGAGGAGGGCGCGGACACGCTGGCCCTCCTGACCGAGGGCGCCGGGTACTATCCGGAGTTTGTGACGCCCACCATTTTTGACGGGATCGACCTGATCCCCTCCGACATCAACCTGCTGGTAGCAGACCGGCACATGGCCCAGAGCGGCGTAGGCCGGATGCAGCGGGCCATCGCAAATCTGCGGGACGCCATCGAGGAGGATGCGGACCAGGACAACGCCTACGATCTCATCCTGATCGACTGTCCGCCGGCCCTGTCGGCGGCCTGCACGGCGGCGCTGGCCGCTGCGGATGAGGTCATCATCCCCATCCGGCTGGATTACTACTCCACCGGCGGCATGGCCAATCTGGCGGAGCAGCTCCAGCACATGCGGGCCATCAACCCCCGGCTGTCGGTGCTGGGCGTGCTGGTGACGCAGTTCACCCACATGGCGGACGAGAAGGAGGCCCTCGCGGCCATCCGGGGCGGGGCGCTTCCGGTGTTTGAGACGGTGATCCGGTTCTCCAAGGCTGTGCCCAGCGCCACCTTCCAAAAGGTGCCGCTGCCGGTGGCCCGTCCCTACTGCGCGGCCAGCAAGGACTACGCCGCGCTGGTGAAAGAGATCTCCGGGAGGTGCTGAGGATGGAAAAACGGAAATTTAACGTGATGGACGTGCTGGGTGAGCAGCTGGCCGGTGTGGCGGACACCATGCTGGAGATTCCCATCGACGATATCCGGGACAATCCCCGGAACTTCTACCCGACGCCCGACCCTCAAGCACTGCGGGCGCTGGCGGACTCCATCCGGGCCAACGGCCTTTTGGAGCCGCCTACGGTGGTCCCTGCCGGTGACGGCACCTATCGCCTGATCTCCGGCCACAGCCGTCTGGCTGCCATTAAGGCCCTCCGGGAGACGGAAACCCCGGATCAGTGGGCAACCGTGCTTTGCCGGGTGCTGCCCCCCATGTCGGAGGGGCAGGAGCAGGCGGCAGTGATTGAAGCCAACCGGCAGCGGGTGAAGTCCAACGCTCTGCTGGCTGACGAGGCGGAAAAGCTGACGGCGGCCTATATCAAACGCCGGGAGGCCGGTGAGGAGCTGCCGGGGCGCATCCGGGATCATGTTGCAGAGGCCTTGCAAGTCAAGGCCACTAAGATTGCCAACCTGTCGGCCATCAAGAAGGGGCTGAAAGTGCCGGGGATCGTCCGAAAGTGGGAGGCGGGAGACATCCCTGAGGCGGCGGCTCTGGAGATCGCCCGGATGGACATTGAGGAGCAGTATCGGCTGTTGGACTGGACGATTGAGGGCGAATCGCACTACAGCATTCGGGACGTGAAAATGTTCCACACCCTCTGGACCATGTTTCCCCACAACTGCCCGGAATCCTCCGGCCTGTGTCCAAACGCCGGACCGATGTATGACCGGTTCTACACATACGGAGCGCTGAACAACTGCGCAGGCTGCTGCCGTTGGTGCAACAAGCGGGACACTTGCAAGACGGTATGTAAATACTGCAAGCCGGAGACACAGCCGGAGCCTGAGCCGGAAAAGCCGCCCCTGAACCCGGCGGTGAAGGACCCCCGACTGGACTACAAGGTGATGGTTCCCACTTTCTGCCAGCGGGTCCGGGCGCTGCGGGAGCAGACCGGCATGAGCCGGAAGGACTTTGCACAGAGCATTGACGAGTTCCCGGGGACATACAGCGCTTGTGAGAACGCCTCCATGTGCGGATCGGAGAAGATCGCCAAGCTGGCGCTGTGCTTCGGCGTCAGCACGGACTATCTCTACGGCCTGACGGATGATCCTACGCCGTCAGCGCAGAAAGGAGCGGACACATGAGATACACAGGGCGCGGGAAGCGCCGCAGCCAGGTCCTCCCGGTGCTGGCTCTGGCGGCCGCCGTGGCTGCCGTGATCCTGCTGACGGTAGCGGCCAAGGGTGTGGCCCTATGACCGCGCCGCCGTGCCTAAACTGCCCGGATCGCCGGATCGGATGTCACGATCCGGCGGTTTGCCCCCAGTGGGCGGCCTACGATGAGATCCATCGGGCAGAGCTGGCGGCCATGCCGTCCCGTAAGGAGTGGGTGGACATGGTGGAATACATTCACGATCGGCGGCGACGCTATATGCCGGGCCGCTGGAAAAAAGGAGACAAATCATGCTGAATCATATCGTACTGATGGGCCGGTTGACCCGTGACCCGGAGCTGCGGCACACCGGAAACGGGCTGGCCGTGGCGTCCTTCTCTTTGGCGGTTGACCGGGATTTCAAGTCCCGGGACGGCGAGAAGGAGACGGACTTCGTGGACATCGTGGCGTGGCGCTCCACGGCGGACTTCGTGAGCAAGTATTTCACCAAGGGCCGCATGGCTGTGGTGGAGGGCCGCTTGCAGCTCCGGGACTGGAAAGACAAGGACGGGAACAACCGGCGCTCCGCTGAGGTGGTGGCGGAGCATGTGTATTTTGGCGATAGCAAGCGGTCCGAATCGGACACGCCGCCTGCGTCAGGGGACTTCCGGGAAATACCGGAGGATGAGGAAGGAGAGTTGCCATTTTGAGAGATCAAGAACTCGTAAATGCTCTGCGGACACATTCGGAGGCAGCGCGGAAAATAGGACTTTATCAGGGCAAATCCGGGATATGGGCAGTGATTGAGCAGGCATCCGACCGGATCGCCAACCAGAGCACCCACATCGCAGCACTCCAGCAGGAAATTGAAAAGCTGCGGGGGCAGAATGAGCAACTGCGGGAAGCGGCTGCGCTGGTGGCCAAGGAGAGTGCGGAGCTGCTTGAACGGCGGTGGATCCCGGTGGAGGAGCGGCTGCCGGAGGTGTGGCGTAACGATGAAACTGCGGAGCTTGTGAACTACATGATTTACAGCCCTGATTTTGGCGTGGACATCGGCAATTATCACGCAAAAGCGAAAAAGTGGCTCTGCATGGCTCTGCCTTGCACCGTCACGCACTGGATGCCGCTGCCGTCAGGCCCGGAGGTGGAATGATGGATGCTGTGGAGTATTTGAAAACATTGAGCAGAATGTGCAACTGTGAGTGCTGCAACTGCGAGTTCAAGAAAAGGCTTAGCGGGTTTGAATCCTGCACAGTCTGGAGAAAAACCCACCCGGACGAGGCCGTTGCCATCGTCGAAAAGTGGGCCGCCGAGCACCCTATCAAAACCCGCCAGAGCGAGTTCTTGAAGCTGTTCCCGTACGCACGTGTTAAAAAAGCGAATGGGTTACCGATAGTCAGCCCTTGCGACCTCGACGTCAAGCTGGCGGGCAAATGCGAGGGGATTCCTTGCCAGGAGTGCTGGAAGAAATTCTGGCTTGCGGAGGTGGAGGACGTATGAAACTATTGATCGGCGGAAGTCCCTGCACACATTGGAGCATCGCACAGACGAAGAACCGCGAGACCGAGGCCAGCGGCATCGGCTGGGAGTTATTTCTAAACTACCGTATCGCCCGCGACAAGTACAAGCCGGATTTTTTTCTCTACGAAAACAACAAGTCCATGTCGCCCGCTATCCGGGCGCAGATCACAGCGGAGCTTGGCGTGGAACCTATTCTTATCAACAGTGCCCTAATAAGCGCACAAAACCGCCAACGCCTCTATTGGGCGGGCAAACGAAACCCGGACGGCACATACAGCCAAGTCCGTGTGGAACAGCCGGAGGACATGGGTATTCTGTTGCGGGACATTCTGGAGACCGGCGTTGCATGGTCGGAAAAATCTTACTGCATCACGGCTACAGAAGCCAAGGGAAGCAATCCACAACAGACGCTTACGAAACACCGCCGCACGATGGTCGCAGTGCCGATCGTCGTCAATGGAATGAAAAACGGAAAGGCGCGAACCGTTGACGCGCACATGGGAAAACTCGAAAACAACCTTGTGCCAAGGATAAACAATCCGAACCAGGCAAAGCAGCAATACGACTGCATAGCCGAGCCTGTCCGCATCGGCACCATCGAGAGTAAGGCTAAGAACACAGACTTTGACAGCCAGCAATACCGTGTTTACAGCCCGGATGGCAAAAGCGTGACCCTCTGCGGTAACGGCGGTGGCGTGGGTGCAAAAACCGCGCTTTATGCCGTGCCTGTACCAGAACCCGTAAACGAAACCGTGGACGGGAAAGCGTGCGTGGCGATGCCTGTCGGGATGGCAACGGGGCCGCGAAGCATACTTGTGGTTACGGCTCCAGGGAAGTCAATGCCTGTTTACGAAGTGAGAAACGGTAGAATTGCCATAAAAGGAAAGGAATACCCCATTAAACTGGCAGACGGCTTTTACATCATTCGCAAGCTGACGGTCCGCGAGTGTATGCGCCTCCAGACCGTGCCGGAGGAGTATGTTTTCCCTGTCAGCGCCACCCAAGCTTACAAGATGCTGGGCAACGGCTGGACGGTGGATGTGATCGCGCATATCATGAGCCACTTTACTGAGCTGAGCTCGGAGCCGGTGGAAGTGCTTTCCATGTACGACGGTATGAGCTGCGGCCATATTGCGCTGGACAAGCTGGGCGCGGATGTTACTGCCTACTACGCAACCGAGATTGACAAATACGCTATCCAAACCACACAGCACAATTACCCGGACACCGTGCAGCTGGGCGACGCTTTTCAGGTGCGGAACGATGATTGGAGATTGGGGGAGGAACTATGAGAGATACAAACCTCGTAAATTCGCTGCGTGAGCACGCGGAATGGGCGCGGGCAAATGAGTGGGAAACGCTCATTACCCTGTGCGATGATCTGGCGGGAGCCGCTGACTTGATCGAAGCGCGGGCGAAAGAAATTGACGCCCTGCGGAACGAACTGTGCCTGAAATGCGGAAACTACACGCTGGCCCATGAGGGGGCCTGTAACGGATGCCGATGGAGGAGGTAAGAAGATGGAACGACTGACGAAGCGAGACACCGATGGACAGGCAATGATGGACTGCGAGAAGTGCAAAGCGGATTGGACGGGTAAGCATGGTAAGCCGATGGTTGACTGCACCGCGCTGTATTGCCGCAATCGCCTCAAGGCTCGCCTCGCCGCCTACGAGGACACGGAGCTGACACCGCAGGAAGTCCTCAGTATGAAGTTCGAGTGGTGCGCAATGATGGATGCGTTGAACAGCATCGGTGGAGGTTATACCCGCTTGCGAGAGCTGGCCGAGGCCGACAGAGCTGGTCGGCTGGTGGTGCTGCCGTGCAAGGTGGGCGATACGGTGTGGGCTATTCTTGGCGACAAAAAGTATGCCTGCAAATGTATCGTTGAGTATGTAAATATCGGCGGTCGCGGTCTTGGCACAACCATCGTGCTTTGCGAGGCGGAGGGCTTGAGAGAACAGTACGGCGTGACTGTCGCTGCGTTTGGCAAAACCGTATTTCTCACCCGCGAGGAGGCGGAGAAAGCATTGGAGGCGATGAAAAATGAGTAAGGCTGTCATGCTGAGCATCCGCCCGAAGTGGGTGGAAAAGATCGCCAACAGTGAAAAGACTATCGAAGTCCGCAAGACCAAGCCGAAGCTGGACACGCCGTTCAAATGTTACATCTACTGCACGCTGCCAAAATATCCGCACGGGGACTTCATTGCGACGGACTATCCAATGCCACAGTTTTACGGCGGCGGCAAGGTCATTGGAGAGTTTACCTGTGACCAGACATTTCCCATCAATGTTTTCGACAATGGTAGCATTCAGAACTGGCTTTTCGAGCACATGGAGCGATCTTGTCTTGCATACGAGGAGCTTGCTGGCTACATCGGCAACGGGAAAACCGGTTACGGCTGGCATATCGCCGACTTGCGCATTTATGATCCGCCGCGTGAACTAAGCGAGTTCCAGCGTGCAACTGACCCGTGCGATTCTTGCCATGCAGAATACACATGGGAATGCACAGACTGCAAAAAATGGGGCGGTAACATTAAGCGCCCGCCCCAGAGCTGGTGCTATGTGGAGGCGATGAAGGATGAATGACTTAAAACCGTGCCCGTTTTGCGGCGGAAAACTGAACTTTTACCGGGAGAACTATGTAAATCGTTTCGGAAAGCGCATCATTGAGCAATACTGGATGCACGATGATACAGATTGTGTCCTTAACGACATAAATCAGCCTTTTGTTTTAGGGGCTGGAGACGCAAATCCGGAAACGGGTTATCCGGGAGAGTATGCTGAAAAATGGAACAGGAGGGCTGAGGATGGATGTTGAAAAGAAAAGAGATGAACTGCTTTCGATTCTCGATGAATTGGATGCCGAGATCCAAATCCTAAGTGATCGCATCGCAAAAGCGCGTGAGGACTTGGCGAACGTTTACACGGCGGACGATGCGAAACGGTTTGACGAGAGCTGTGACCTTGAGAAGGGTCTAAAGCACATTCAACTGTTTTAGGAGGACTGACAATGGCTGAATACATCGAGCGCACGGAAGAACTTGGGCTTGCCATGAACGCCGGTGCGAGGGCAATCGAGAACACAAGGCGCTATCACGGCGCTGTTTACAGCAAAGATGTGTTCTCGGAGGACTCACAGGAAATTCCGTACTTGCTGGCTGCCAAAGTGTTGCGGGAAGTAAGTGATGCCCCCACCGTGGATGCCGTGGTCGTGACGCGGTGCAAGGACTGCAAGCATCGGATATGCAAGGACATGGGTGAGGAAATCGGAGAGATCGGCGGCTGCGGACTGTTTAATTGTGCCATGCCAAATGAAGGCTTTTGCAGTCACGGCAAGAGAAAGGATGGCGGGGATGGCTGGAATGGCTAAACAGTCTGGATACCTGCAACGCCGGGAGGCGGAGCTGGACGCCACTTTCAACGCTGGGGCGGCGATGGCGATGCAATTCGCCATGGACACGCTCCAGATGGCCCTCCACCAGACGGAGGGCTGGGGCTATGACCGGATCATGCGGATTACCCATAACTGGATTGCCGTTCAGCGGGAGTACAAACCGGCGCTGGACTGCCGGAACCCAGAGGCGGACGTGTGCCAGGAGCACATGGATCGGGTGCTTGCGGAGATCATCAGCGGAAAGGCAGAGCTGATCCGTTTTCCGGATCGGTATCCAAACGCGAAAAAGATCAAATACGGGAGGTAAGGCATGGAAACTGAAAAAATGAGTTATGAACCAATGGAAATTGATCGCGTACCGTATATGGGCTTGCCAGATTGCAAGGACTGCCCGGAAAAACGCTCAACGGTCATTGAGCATTGGTTGTATGGTAATTCTGGCTGTGTGGCAGTTGATACGCATGTGGAATGCGAAAAACTGGATTTTTGCCTCAAACTCAAGCAGCGTTTGATGGAAAGCCTTCGGGATTGGATCATCTGCGGGGAGGGCGGCAGTAAGCCGCTGGGCCTGAGCCGTGCGAAGCCTCCTGCCGATGGCTGATCCGTTTGTGTGCGTCAGGCAGCGGGCGGGGCCGTTGGTCAAGGCGCTGGTGACGGACAACTACGGATATCTCCGTCGCTACGGGCCGGGGGCGGTGCGGGGCCGGTGCGGGCCGGCCCTCAGCCGCACCACCGTTGACAAACTGGAACTCCGACTGGCGCTCTTTGGCTATGACGGTATTTTTTACACGCTGACTTTTGACGATGATCACCTTCCGCCGGATCGAACCGGGGTGGATCGGATCTGGGACGCATTCGCGAAGCGTCTCAGGCGGTGGAAGCGCGGGCCGGTGGATTACTACGTTTACCGGGTGGAGGGCCTCCACGGCGACCACCGTCTCCACATTCACGTGTTTCTTCGGGATCAGGACTTCCCGCCGGCCGTAGTGCAGTACCTCTGGCGGACGTGGGGCAGCGCCTACGATGTGCGCTGGGACCGGGCGCGGGTGCTGTCAGAGGGCGGCTACCGTGGGCTGGCGATCTATTTTACCAAGGAGGTCCCGGAGGTGGGCCGTCACCCGTGGGGCTGTTCCCGGTCGCTGAGTAAGTACATCCCGCCTCCGGAGGTGACCACCTGCAAGAGCGGCATGGCGCGGCTGCCCAAGGGCGCCACACCGCTGCCCATGCAGGGCCGGGACCGTCCTCAGCTGGGCGGGTGGGGGCTGTACGGATACAACCGGTATCTGCTGCCCGAGAAATAGCGCTTTTATTTTAATAACAATGTTTAGTATATCTATCTATAGATAGCGTATCCTCTTGAAACCTACGGAATATCTACGGACAACCGCAAGAAAGTGAGGGAAAAGCCTTGCAAACAATGAGAAAAGGTGATAAACTTGCCATAAAGGATGGATATGCAGTTTGCCCGGTTTGCCGACACAAGACCAGTCAGGCAATCAGACCGGACACTGTGGCGGATAATCTCCAGCTCTGGTGCCGAAACTGCAAAGCAATCCATCTCGTGAAAATTGACCGTGGCCAGTGCTCGATGATTAGCCGGTGCCGATGATCCCCAGCGTTGGGGGCATCGGTGCCGGTTTTCGTTTGGCATTGTTTTTGGCCTGTGCTCTTGTAGCCGGTGCTAATGCTCCGCCGTTGCGGCGGGTATTGGCATCGGCTTTTGTTTTTGCCCGGGGGTGATAGCCCGTGGAACAGATGGCCGGGGCCGGTATCTCTGGCGCAAGGCTTCGGGAACTGGTCTCGCTGCTGGCGGCGGGTCATGAGTATAAATTTTATTCTTGGCCTGAGTGGCGGGCGCTCCGGCTGGAAGTCCTCCGGCTGGATCGGTACGAGTGCCAGCACTGCAAGGCGGCGG
>ERZ1034976.1221-NODE-1221-length-20637-cov-33.556020_pt1 | contig 20637 bp, 18 predicted proteins | sample MGYA00520623_ERZ1034976 | MGnify/ENA primary metagenome ERZ1034976 (study PRJEB33766, sample SAMN09781774) | gut metagenome | biome: gut microbiome | host: Homo sapiens | place: Madagascar | study: EMG produced TPA metagenomics assembly of the PRJNA485056 data... | reverse complement strand
CCGAGAACTTCCTGAAGGATAACGGTGATAAGATTCCTGCAGACAAGAAGCCAGGTATCGAGCAGGCTTTGCAGCAGTTGAAGGATGCTCACAAGGCAGGTGATGTTGCAGCTATCGATTCAGCTATGAACAACTTGAACACCGTAATGCAGGCTGCTTCTCAGCAGATGTATCAGGGCGGCCAGCAGGCAGGTCCTCAGGGTGCTCAGGGCGGTCAGCAGGCACAGGGCGGCAACGATGGCGCTCAGGATGTACAAGACGCTGACTTCGAAGAGGTTAAGTAATTTTGATAACTACCGAAAGGTATAGATAGATAAATCCGCATAGCTCAATGAGTTATGCGGATTTTCTTTTTAGTTAAACTTTGTATTTCTTTCGTTTATTTCGGATTTTTACTTTATTTTTGCACCATATTTGTACCAACACTTAAAGGTTGATAATGTGACACTTAGTGATTATATGTAATATTAAACAGAACTTATATGGGGGCTGCAAAGTTTGAAATAACAAGGAAATGCAAGATTTGTGGAGAGCCATTTCTCGCAAAGACAATTACATCTTGGTATTGTTCACCAAGGTGTTCGGGTGTTGCATATAAACGCAGAAAGGATGAAGAGAAAAGAAACAAGCGTTTGGACGAGATAGCCAAGGCTATTCCTAAAGACAAAGAATATATCACAGTACCAGAGGCATATTCCATGTTTGGCATTAGCAAAGAAACACTATATCGCTTAATACGCAAAGGTATCATCCCAAGTGTGAATGCTGGACAACGCCAAACTCGTGTAAGCAAGGAGAAACTAATGGAGATGTATCCTTTACGGAAGAGTTTGCTTAAAAAGCAACCGAAGCCATTGCCCAAGTTATATAGCATGGAACCAAAGGACTGCTACACTATCCAACAGGCTTGTGAGAAATATCACATGAATGATAGTACGCTGTATCTTCAAATCAGAAAGTATTCCATTCCTACTCGGCAGATAGGCAACTATGTATATGTGCCAAAGAAGGAAATAGATAATCTCTACAAATAAAAAGACAGATGAAGAAATCCCTATCACATACCCGAGTTTCCGTAAAACTTCGCAAGGCGGAGTTTCGCAAAGAGTGGTATCTCTATATTGAGTCGTATCCTGTTACTTCCAAAGAAGGAAGCAAACCTCAGCGTGTGCGTGAATATGTCAACAGAACCATAACCACTCCTATATGGGATAAAAGCAGAACTGCAAGAACTGCGGCTGATGGAACTGTAACCTATAAGCCCAAGCGTGATGTGAATGGTGTTATTCTATGTAAATCAGAACTCGACCAAGAATCATGTATCTATGCAGACAAGGTTAGGGCAATTCGCCAAAAAGAATATGATACCGTTGGACTTTACTCAGAACAAGAAGCTTCACTAAAAGAACAAAAAGAAAAGTCACAATGTGATTTCATTACCTATTTCAAGGACATAATAGATGTTCGTCACAAGAACAGTTCGGACTCTATTGTCATCAATTGGAATCGTGTATATGCCTTAATGTTGATATTCACGGATAATCAGCCCATGATTTTTGCAGACATAAACACCAAGCTGATAGAAGACTTCAAACAATTTCTTCTGGATGCACCACAAGGTGGAAATAAGAAAGGAACTATCTCACAAAACACGGCTGCAACTTATTTTGCTATATTCAAAGCTGGGTTAAAGCAAGCGTTTGTGGATGGATATTTTGTATCTGACATCGCTGCCAAGATAAAAGGCATCAAAGAGAAAGAAGCCAGAAGAGAGCATCTGACTATAGAGGAACTCAACTTATTGGCAAATACTCCATGCGATAATGATACCATCAAGCGTGCTGCTCTATTCTCTGCATTGACAGGACTCCGTCATTGCGACATAATGAAGATGACTTGGAAAGAACTGACGAAAGAGGGTTCTCACCACCGCATCAACTTTGACCAAAAGAAGACAAAGGGCGTTGAATATATGCCTATTTCGGAACAAGCATATGAACTTTGTGGAGAACCAGGGCATCCTGACCAATTGGTATTTGAAGGTCTTCCTGCCCCATCATGGATTTCCAAGCCATTGTCAAGATGGATTGAAGCTTCTGGAATCAATAAGCATATCACTTTCCATTGCTTTCGCCATACCTATGCTACGCTCCAGCTGAGCAATGGTACAGACATCTTTACTGTAAGCAAAATGTTGGGGCATACCAACGTTCGTACTACACAAAGATATACCAAGGTGGTAGATGAAAAGAAAGAGAATGCAGCCGATGCCATCAAGATAAATTTAGACAACAGAAAATAACAAATACACATTATTATATATATGGCAAACATAATTGAAGAAATTACCATCCGTTTACAAGAGGTCAACCATATTTTGACATCAAAGAAAGAAGCCAAAGATGTTTCCTTTGGTGATGCACTTGCAATAGCCCAATTCTACTATGACTATCAAGATACAAACCATGTTATTGATATGATAGAAGATTTGGCACATCAGAATAAAGAAGCATTGTATAACTCCGCTCTAAAATTGAAAGAAGAAGTTGATTGCTTCATGGAAATGGACTTGCAAATGTGGAAGACATTGGATTATCACGGAATAGAGCAATCGCACTTGAAAGTTTACAAGGACAAATGGGAACTTATAAAAGAAAAAGCGACAAAGCTATGGCAAGAGTATCAGTCGCAAAGTAATCGCCTCGACATGATGAGCCTCGATGATGAGAATTTTAATGCGTTAGATGCTCTGTGTGACCAAACGAAGTTAGCATACGATGAAGTCCATAAGCAGAACGAAGAAGCATACAACATTTACAGAAGTGAACAGATAAAGTGTGGACACGTACACTTCTTTGAGATGCAGTTTTTCGAGTTGCTAATTTTAAAATTAGCAAGATTGGTTAATGTTATCTTGGATGACAAGAAATGCGTTGGGAAGGAGGGCGCTACATGAAAGACGAGACTTTATTACTAAAAGAGCTTGCCCTGGAAAGGGATATTGTCAGTCTTGGTGTATGCGTCAGCATTTATCAAGCCTGTAATGGTGTACAGTTCAAAAACATGCCAGCAAGTGACTTTATCAATTTCTTGAATCTTAAGTTATCCAAAGAATTGGTAAATCCATTGTCACGTGAGAAACAACGTATCTGTTATATGGTATATGCCGTTTCATGCACTATTAAATCCGCAAACTATTCCAAGTATTGGATTGAAGGCATATTGGATTTATGTAATATTTCTCAGGAATATTACCAGAAACATCACAAAGATTTCCTTAGCTCATCGGTTTCCAAAAAGAACAAAGAATACCGTGAGTACATAGATGAAGCCATAGAAAGAGGTCGTAACTCATAAATACTCACAGAAATCCACACTTTCCCACAAAACTTACATAGATTAACATTATGCAGATGCGTTATTCGCTTATTATCAAGCGGATAGCGCATCTGTCATTTTAGAAATTCCACAAAATTCCACATATACCCACATGAATGCAGTAGTACCTTTGCACCCAGAAAATTAAAATTAAAGAATATGGAAAAAAATACTATTACATTCAATGATATGCCACAGATGTTGGCTATCATGTATGCCAAATTAAATGAGTTGGGCGACAAGGTGGACAAATTGGTGCCACCAAAGAAAGATGATGAACCGCAGTGGCTAAATGTAGCAGATCTCATAGAGTTCTTACCTACTCATCCTGCGGAGCAGACTATCTATGGTTGGACAAGTGCAAGAAAGATACCTTTCCACAAAAAGGGAAAGAGTGTCATCTTCAATAAAAAGGAAATAGAAGAGTGGCTAAGAGAAGGTACATACCGAAAGTCCGAAGTTGATTTGGAGAACGAAGCGATGATTTTCATTAACAACAAACGTTATGGAAAGAAATAAAGAAGAATATATCAGAGTGGGTACATGCTTATACAAGATTGCTCAGCAACCATTGGCTAATGGAACAAGTATATTGCGTCGTATTCCATGGAGCTTTGGCACTATCCGACAAGACTATGGCAAGAACCATACTCCACCCATCACAAAGTACGATGGCTTTTGCACTGTTCCGAGTCATACCAACTATCACAAAGAGATAGGTGGCTTTTACAACTTATACGAGCCTATCGACCATGTACCCTCAGAAGGTGAATTTCCAGACATAATAAAGTTGATACGCCATATCTTTGGTGAACAATTTGAGTTAGGAATGGATTACTTGCAGTTACTCTACACCCAACCAACACAGAAACTGCCTATACTGTTGTTGGTATCGGAAGAGCGAAACACAGGAAAGACCACTTTCTTGAATTTCCTAAAGGCTGTGTTCCAAGACAATGTCACCTTCAATACCAATGAGGATTTCCGTAGTCAGTTCAATGCAGATTGGGCAGGCAAGTTGCTCATTGTCGTAGATGAGGTATTGTTGTGCAGACGAGAAGACTCTGAAAGATTGAAGAATCTTAGCACAGCCCAAACCTATAAGGTGGAAGCCAAAGGAAAGGACAGACAAGAGGTTAACTTTTTTGCTAAGTTTGTGCTATGCTCAAACAATGAGTTATTTCCTGTTATTATTGATACAGGAGAAACACGTTATTGGGTACGCAAAGTAATGAAATTGGAGAGTGACGACACAAACTTTCTGCAAAAGTTGAAAGCGCAGATTCCTGCTTTTCTGTATTATTTGCAGCAAAGAATACTGGTGAGCACAAAAGAGAGCCGTATGTGGTTTAACCCTACACTCATTCATACCGAGGCACTTGATCGTATCATGCAATCCAACCGCAATCATACAGAGATAGACCTCGTTGAATTATTGCGTAATATTATGGAATGTCAGAATGTGGATAAGGTATCTTTTATTCCACAAGACCTGCTTTCATTGCTTTCCCTCAATGGCGTGAAAGTGGAACTTTGGCACATTCGTAAAGTGGTGAAGGAACTTTGGCGATTGAAGCCAGCTCCCAATGCTCTGTCATATACTACATACCAATATGACTATTCCAAACCATCTAAGTATGGAGCGATTAATCGGGTTGGACGGTATTATACCGTCACAAAAGGGTTCATAGAAACATTAAACATATAATCTCTGTTGATTTGTTGAAATGATGAAAAGAAAAAGTTAGATGCTATAGCATAAGTACTTATGCTTCAACACAACCTCAACAAAGGCGCAACACTTTTTCTCTTTTCACCATATATACTCAACAATTCAACAGTTCAACAACATAAAAATAATGAATACACTCGACTTTAAGAATATTCAAATAGCAGATTTTCTCGCAGAGAAAGGTTATCTGCCGATTTCAAAGAAAGGGGCTAATTGGTGGTATCTATCACCATTGCATAATGAGAACACAGCATCCTTCAAGGTGAATGTGGACAAAAATGTGTGGTACGATTTTGGGTTAGGCAAAGGCGGTGGACTTGCTACTTTAGTCAATTTACTCTACCATCCCAATAACTTTCAAGATTATCTTCATCATCTTAGCGGCATCAGACCTTCGTTTCTTGTAACTCCCCAAACAACAAGGGAAGACTCTGCAACTTTCAGTAATATAGAAGTAAAGAGTTTGAACAATTCTGCCCTATTGAGATACCTCGGAAAACGTGGTATTACTCAGCAAGTGGCAAGCCAATATTGCAAGGAGATACATTACCAAAACCATGGTAAGAACTATTTTGCAGTAGGTTTTCCCAACCGCTCTGGTGGCTATGAGATTCGTAATCCTTACTTCAAAGGCTGTATTTCTCCAAAGGATATTTCTATCATATCCCAAGGCAACAAAGCTTGTCATGTGTTTGAAGGGTTCATAGACTTTCTATCCTATGTGGTACTAAATGGGGAATGCGATGCTGTTGTCCTTAATTCGGTTATCAATGTCCCTAAGTCAATTGACTACTTGAACAGATATGATTCCATCTATTGTCATTTGGACAATGATAAAGCAGGACACGATGCCACCGAACAAATCAAGTTTTTGTGCAAGGGCAATGTGATAGACGCTTCTGACGAATATGAAGGAGCTAAAGATTTGAATGAATTTCTTTGCAAAAAGAAGAATCGTCAAGCTCCAAATTGTGGCTTCAAGCGATAAATTATGTTTCAACAATAGTCAAAAACAAGAGTAATCATTCAGAGAAGTTCTTTCGGGAGCAAGTTTGTGTTTTCGATATACGAAAACAGTAGCAATCGGTATATCCGATTTTGCTATTGCCTTTGCCCATCAAACTTTTGGCAAAGGTCAACACCTATTGAGAAACTTGCCCCATCAAGAACTATCCATATAAATAAAATTAGTACAATGGCTAAACATGTTATCAACAATCCAGGAGGGCGCAAACCTCTCCCTGAAGAAGAAAAGTATGGTAAGCCCATACCAGTTCGTTTCACAGCAAAACAGTTTGTACGTATCAAACGTAAGGCAGGAGAAATGCCCATAAGTGCATATATTCGTGAAGGCGCACTTCATTCCATCGTGCGCCAACCTGTTACAAAAGAGTTAATGAAAGAGATAAGAGACTTGAATAATCTTGGAACGAACATCAACTCATTGGCAAAACTTGCTTTTCAAGCAGGATTCATATCTATCGCAGACAAAGCAAACGAAGCTCTTGATGGAGTCAATGCGGTTCTCCATCAAGCTCGCCTTAAAATCAAGGAGAAAGAAGACAGTGACGAATCAGAAAATCAAAGTTAAATTTCAAAATACTACAGCACATGTATGGTAAAATTCTTCATGGAGCATCATTTGGAGGGCTTATCAATTACATTAATAATCCGCGAAAAAATGCGACATTGGTTGTTTCAAGCGACGGAGTCAATCTTACGAATAACCAAACCATAACAGATAGTTTTGTGATGCAGGCAGGTTTGAGTACTCGAACCAAGAAACCTGTAGGTCACTTTATCTTATCGTTCTCACCTCATGATGCCCAACGCATCAATGACAATATGTTAGGGCAAATAGTCAACGATTACTTGAAGCGCATGGGGTATGATGACAATCAATTTGTTGCATTCCGTCATTTCGACAAAGAGCATCCACATGTTCATATCATGGTAAATCGAGTAAACTTTAAAGGCAAATGCACCAAAGACTCGCATGAGAAAGACAAGAACATAAAAGTATGCAAGGAATTGACGGAACAATATGGCTTATATATGGCAAGAGGAAAAGAAGCCATCAAGGAAAGAAGACTTCGCTCAATGGATGCTATCCGTTATCAGATGTTGCATCGAGTAAGTGAATCGTTGCAAGTCTCTCGAAATTGGAAAGAGTTTGAGAGAGAATTGTCAAAAGCAGGAATCCGTTTGTGCTTTCGATATAATACTCAAACAAACGGCATCGAAGGAATTTCATTCACTCTTGCCAAGGAGCATATCAGTGGCAAGATGAAACATGACATTTCTTATAGTGGCAAGCAATTGGATTCATCTCTCACTCTTGCATGTATTTGTAAGAAACTTGGCAATCCTATCGCTATAGTCCATGAACAAGCAAAGGACATGTATGATGATGCTCGGCAAGAGTGGTATGACTCACACAATGCCTATGAGGTAAGAGATATTGATAGACTATTCCCTGATTTCGACTTGCATTTTCCTTGGCAAGCCCAAGCAAAGATGTACGAAGTTCCACAGATGCATGGCAATAATCAGACTTTGGGGCAAGAGTTCTTTGATGGGCTATACCAAGTTGCAGAAGATATTTCGAATGTAGGCAAAGGAGTGATTCAAGTAGGACTCACTTCCCTTGGAACGATACTTTTTCTACCATACCAACCTGCCATATCTGCAGGTGGTGGAAATTCATCTTCCAAACTTGGTTGGGGAGACGAAGACAAATACAAGAAAAAATATAACAATAGAGGTCGTAGCTTCGGAAGAGGCAGACGATAATAAAAATATCAAACAATCATTATTATGGCTAAACCAAATGAACAATATGAGGAGATACTAGATGAGTTGTCTATCCTCAAGAGTAAGAACATTGCTAATGAACAGAGACTTGCTAATATCGAGTCTTTGCTGATAAAGTTGTCACAAAAGGAAAGTCCACCACCCACAACCCCTAAGGTGAAATCACCCGAAGATACACTTTCTTATAGCACTTTAAAGGATGCTGTTTATGACGGAATTGCATGTTACTATTCGGATATGCCTGATTCTACCGGAGTGTTGTCTGACAAGAACATCAAGAATATGGGAGAAACTTTCATTCATTATTACAAAGATGAGTTGAAAAAACAATATGACAAGTACAAAGAAGAATCAGAACGCAAGCGTGAAGAGTGTAACCTCAAACGAGAGGCACAAGGTATCAAAAACGTAGCGCAAGTAGCAGAGTGGGCTCCGGAATATTCCCCTGCAATCCAAAGCACAATCCGCTTTATTGGCTGTAACATCATTCATGAGGACTTACCAAAAGAGAAAGTTCATAAAATTCTAAAAGTATGGGGTGATGCTTTGCAAACCATCACAAATCCCAAGCCATCTCCTCCACCAACATTAAAGGCATGGTGCCTTTATAAATGGAAGAAGTTCCTAAAAAGAACCGATAAATGGGATTGTTCCAATGGCAGCTCGTTATCATCGGAACTATGATATGCGTTTTCTTTTCATCCGTGCATCAAAAAATGACCATGGATCTTGACAGAACCAACCGCATTTTTTACAAAAATGTCATTATGAATGAAAAGAGAAAGAAGGACTATCAAGAGTTGGATTCACTTATCCACTCGGATTCATTTTTCAAAACTTATTGGAGCTTGGATCATTGAAGCCTTACAAAAAGACAAGACGATAGGTATATCCAAAACTGGACAAACCTATCGTCTTGTTTATGAGGATTAATAAACCTTTATCGACCAAAATACGCAAATACCTTATGGCATCGAGGGCAACCTCGTCTCTCTACGCCATAGTGTTCATCCATAACTATTTCAAGCGGGCCACCACAATTAGGACAGAAATATTCTCCTTTATCATTATGACCATGTCCAAGCATCCTTACGATTAGTTCTGGGACAGGACGATTTATAATTCTATATCTCTGTGCCTGACGCTCGTATTGCTCATCATCGCAACACGCCAAACAAGTTGGGCATATGTACCAACCATTTGGACATCGTTTAGTATCTCTTGAATCTATCAATCCTTTCTTGCATTTGTAGCAATAGCTCAAATAAACAGGAATTCGTACTTCAGGACAATTTGGATTTATACATGAATAATAATTATGCCTGTTAAATCCACTGCCCTTGTCTGTAAACATCAAATGTCCACATCCCCTGCATTTCAATCTTTTGAATTTTTGCATGGCCTTATTGGTAACAGCAATGAATCCTCTTACCACATTGTCTGGTTCATAGCCTCCTGGAGTCATATGTAGTTTTTTGAAACCTATAATCTCCACCATGTGATATAATGAATAGTGATGCCAATCATTTTGTTCTGCAAGAGTTTGATTTGCGAGATTGTTATGGAAACATTCTTTCCCTCTGCACCAAAAGAAAGGCAGATCAATGGCAGGATTGTTTGTTTCACTTAATGTCGGTGCGCAGTATGGCTTGAAATTGTCTGTGTATGATAATGTCAAGAATTCACGTCTCGTGTCACTATCATCATCCTCGAGTGTTTCTTTAAAATAGTAACGACTTATCAAACTAATGAGTTGCTGTCTATCAAAATTCAACTCAAAATACTCACCGTTATACTCATTTATCTTTAATTCCTTCTTCAATGAAGCTACTGTCCTTTGGTAAACTTCAGTAGATTCTTTTTCCTTGAAAACAGACAGGGCTTTTTTATAAGCTTCTCCCTTTGCATTCCGTTTTTCGTCATCAGAAAGTGTTGTATAAATTTCTTTCCAATACCCAAATACATCAAACCTTGCCCCTACGAGTACTCCTTTTTGTGGAACAATCCTCATACGAAGTATTTCAGACAGAGTTTTGATTAAGAACAAATCGTAAGTCTCCTCCTTATATGAGGGTACAAGAAACTCATCCTCACCAACAATTTGATATTTCTGAGGTAATGAAATTACATATTTACGAAGTTTGTCAACAGATACGTCTTGAATGTCCACATAATAAATGGAATCGGTTTTACGCAATGAGGAGACAGAAGAAGCAAATGTCTTTAATATCTCAGTTCTTTTATCATCTACATTGACCACCCACTTGTTCTCATAAAATTTATACCCAATTCCCAGACATTGAATTTTGCTTTGCTGTGAAAATCCATTAGTTGCCTTTTCCCGGAAAGCATTCTTGCACTTTTCTAAGATAGTAGTCTCTATTTTTTTATCATTGTCATATTTACATATCGGATAAGATAATCTTCGACCATATTTATCAAGTATGCTTCTGATGGTAATAAGCAAGTTTTCGTCATTCAATTTTGAGGTATTTAGCTTTCTTATAAGCTGATAATCTACGAACCCTTTAAAATCTGTATTGTAGACAGCACTATGCTCACAGGTGGGGATAATTCTTTTCAAGTAAAAGTTAATGCCAGGGTGCACTTGGTCACAATGGGTCATGGCAAAATCAAGAATTCCGTCAAAGGTCTGAAATGCTCCACCATTTGAGTTGTACAATGTGATTATGTTATCACACAAAAGAGGTACTGTAAGGATTACTTTGTCTGATGGAGTCTCTATACAATATCTATATCTGATAAAATTGTCAAATTTATTGTTAACGAACTGTTGCAACAACTGAATATTAAAAGTCGTATTTCCGCACCTAACATCATGGAAATATCTTTTTACGATATTCAATCTGACTTTTTCTGAAACTAAAGCAAATAATGAAATTAATATGTTATAATCAGCCAACTTCTTCTCATTTGAAAACCAACAAACCAATTGTAACAATGGATTGTTGGTTTTACCAATCTTATCGGCATAATCTACACTAAAATTCCATTCAAAGAATTCATCAATTAGCTGGAATAAGTTCTTCTTATCTGGCTCCGTTTCTTTCTGTAAGAATTGAACTGCTTCAGTGAGCATTTGTGGCATATACACATCATACTGTCCGTTCAGAGAAGCGAAAACTTTCTTAAGAATATTTTGCTTTTCCACTGACAAGCAATGTCCTATATGTCGTAGAATGTCTAAGATACGAGGAATATACCTGAAATCATATTTATTGATAGCTTCTGTCAGATGGTTTATATCAATAAACGTTTTGTCTAGCAGCCAAAGTATCTCAAGATAGTAGTATTTGTCCTCTTTATTTTGACAACGTCTAATACAGTTATTGAGACAAATTATATAATCTTGAACGGAATTAGAAACATTTCGAAACACCATATTTACCAGATTCTCGTCCGTATATGTTTTTCCGAGTGAATCTTGTTTCTCAACATAAGTTGCACTCTCTGCCAAACACAGACAATATCCATTTTCTCTGTTTCCAAAATTTTGAGCAGGGAAGCTAATTGAAAGATCAGAATTGACGGATTTCCATAAAGAATGGTCAAATTCACGGCCATTTTCGTCCATACGAATATCCTCATAGAATTTCACAAAGAACAGAGGGCTTTTCCTCAACTCTTCATAAACTTTCGTGCTGATTTTTACAGTAATTTTCATATGATAGGTTCTTTCTTGATTCTCATATGCCTTTGTTGATAGTTAATGCTTTCACAGGACTTACCAATATGGATAAAACAAACATTTCAATTCTTCTATGACAGAATCCAATTGGCTTCTGTATATCAAGCCTTCCTTATACTCGTTTGGTATAGCTTCATATCCGTATTTTGCTCCAAGAACAGCACATGCCACAGCTGCATTGGTATCTGCATCACCACCTGCTCTAACAACAGCAAGCAGTCCTTCTGTAAATGAACTTGAATGCCAGTAAGCCCATAATGCAGCAGACAAACATCTTAATGTATAGCCTACAGAATCTTCATCTTGCAATTCAAGTATCCTTATATCTGGCGCCAAAGACAAATCAATAAATTCGACAATGCGTTCATCATATTTCATGGCAATATCAACCATTTCATGATAAGACAATCCCACACTCTTGTATATCAGGCTGTGTATTAGTCGGGAGATTATAACACATGACCCTACACAACGAGGGTCATAATGGGTCAATCTACATATATTGGCAGCACTCTCTTCTACTGCTTTAGGGAAGGTTCCAACAATCGAAGTTCGCATCAAGCCTCCATTGGCAGCCCCTTTGCAATGTCCCATTTCCCAAATCTTCTTGGAAACCTCAAAAGGCTTCTCTACATAATCAGCAAGAATCAAAACTTTATAAGTTGTTTCACCAATGCCCATTGGTTCACCCATAGCCCAATCTTTGAAATTCTGAGCAATAGACGTAAGGTTAACACCTTTATCTTTAACGACAGCATTGGCAATACATAGCATCATATCCGTATCATCTGTCCAATCACCAATTTTCCATCTTTTACGATGACGATCCTGAAAAATATCGCTATAGTAAGTAATACCATTTGGATATTTCCAAGCCATGTCTTCGTCGGTCATACCTTCTGTGCCAAGTCCGAGTGCATCTCCTATAGCTTGACCATATATAGTACCTTTTACTTTGTCTATTAGTGTTTCCATCTTTGATTGTGATTATAACGTTTTATGTTTTGCAAGTTCTTTTCCTGCTATTTCTATAGCATTAATGCCTTGTTTTTCATTACCCTCCAAGGCATCCAGAATTTTATCTGCAAGCCAAAGTGCCAGCATTTCATTTTCGTTTACATGAAAGTATGTTGCTAGTTGAGATACTTGACTCCTCTTAGCTCGCCTGTCACCTCGTTCTATCTTACTGAACATTGGAGTGTCTATTTCCAAGTATGCAGCCACTTGGCGTTGCAATATTCCTTGTTCATCTCTAAGAGACCTTATTTTATTTCCTAACAGCATTTTTTATATTTTGAGTTCGACTAAATGATTGAAAGTTCGACTAAACTACAAATAGCAATTTTCTATTGTTTATCAAGCAGTTACATTATATTACACATTAAAAGTTCGACTAAGTTCGACTAAAAGTTCGACTAAGTTCGACTAAGTTGAACTAAACTTCGACTAAAACCCACCGCTTTCCGTCAGTCAATTTTATAATACCTTTTTTCTTAAGCGTTGATAGAAAATTACCTACTTTACGTTTTTTCTGTTCATCTGTCAACACATCAGACAATTTTGATTGTATAAGAGTGTTCAGTTCACTTCTGGAAGCTCCACCAAAAGAACGCAGATAAGAGATAATCATTTCTCTAAAGTGACGATCATTGAAACTACGGTTCTTGATGTACTCAGTTTTCAGTTCATCGTCATTAGCAGTCTTTGCCACATATTCTGATAGATATAATTTGGGATAACGACCTTCTACAAGGTGTAATTTTCGCAAGTGTGTAGCAGTTTCTTTATCTATTGCTTCATGTTTTTGCACCATATCTAATGCTATGCAATCATAAAGCGACAAATCAGGATTAGCTTTCAACAAACGATAATATTGCTCATTGATAAGCTTGCCATAAATTTTAACAACCACTTCTCTCTTAGCTTGGTCTATCTGATAATCAGGCATTGGGAAAAAACGTTTTTGTTGTTCTGTAAATACCTTGCGAATACCTCGCCCTATCGTATCTATCATATTGAAATTTACCATACCTTGGCACAACACATAGTTGCGATAGAACTTCTGAGGTCCATTTTGTTCGATAGCATTTCTCACTGTACCAGGCAAGAAGAATCCACCATTGGCAAATGTCACAGCGTTAGGCTCTTCTACCATAGTGATGCGCTCTTGCATAGTATAATCTTGGTGCGCTATACAATTATGGAGCACTTCACGAATACTGTATTCGTCATATTGTTTGACAACATCAGGAAAAAGTGTTCCGCCTGGCAATATTCTTTGGTTAAGATTGCGAATTTTTGATAAAGCCTCGTTGACCGTCAAGATGAATGGAGTATAGAAGTGCTCATAATCTATCTTTTCATCATGCTCATCAACTAATACCCATGTGATAGTTGCAACAGCAGGACTAATAAGATAAGAAGAAGTCTCTTTACCTAGTAAAAGTATAGCCGCACGAGTAAGTTTGCCTTTTATTGCGACACCAGCACGACACAACAGCTCCATATCATCCCATATGTCAACTTCTTCTGCTAATCGAGGATGAACCGTTTTATATTCTGTTCGAGCTTTAGCCAAAGCTTTGGCATCCAGGTCTTCCAAAGTAGCATTTGGAATTATTTCTGCTGACCAGTCAAAGGCAGGACTGTTTTCTTCAAGGATTGCATTTAGCCTTTCTTGGGTCAGCTCCACCAAAGAATCTTCGATACGTTGCCAAGCCTTATTGTGAGCATAGACAGGAAGTTTGGGACGATGTTTAGGAATATGTATTATCCACACTTTCTTGTTGGTATCATCAGTTATGAACTCTTCCACATCAAGTCCTTCTGTTGAAAGATTTACACATCGTTCCGTCAGTCTCAGTATAGCCTTCTGACGATCATAATTATAGGAGTCCGTACCTATAATTTCTAACGACTGATCTTGCACACCTATCACAAGATGTCCTCCCTCCATGTTGGCAATAGCCGACACGTAGGAGATGACATCATCTTTCTCGTCCCCACAGAACGAGTTCTTTAAATTTTTAAATTCTTTCCATTCACAGCGAGCATTTTCTTGTGGGTACTCATGAAGGAGATATTGTTGTAGTTCTTGTTCGAGCATATATCAATACAAATCTTTAAAATTATAATAATTATAAAATCTGTCATGTAAGTCTTTTAGTAACATTCGAAGATAATCAGACATTATTGATTTTGCATTTTCAGTTCTTGGCATATTTAATCGTTCTAATTGATTATCCGCCAAACTAGAAATATTTCTATTTGAGTTAAATGTTTCACTGAATATGTTTTCTGCGGATAGAACCAGAAATGGAGAAAATCCATTGTCATCCCTAACCTCTTCTTGCAAGGCACTAAGGGCTTGTGTAATATCCAATAAATTGAAGTATTTATCATAGAAGGCAAGAAATCCCCGATATATTTCATCTGCAGTAACAACTCTAGTTGTACAAATGAATGCTCGATATGGTGCACGCTTTTCGGGGTCTATAGCAGAAATCATTGAGATACTCTTGCACATTGACATTACAACAAATAACAAGTGTCCAGTTTTAATATTAAGAGGCCTAATAATATCGTAAAAATCCTTCCATTTAAGAATTTCTCCATTGTTTAGTCCTATACCTTCGTCACAGCCATGAGTTTCAATTTGTATGGTAATGATGTCTCCTTCCGATAATGATGTCTCAATAGTCTGCATAGCAAGGCGGAATTCATCGGATGAGTTTACATCATAAAAAGAAGAGAAAGATTCGCTTTTATGATATTTTTTATATTTAAGAATATCATGATATAGCATTTCTCCTGTTTTGTAATCGTTAGGATACAATGACTGTATCACAACGATTCCCCACCGTTTTATCTTTGTATCGGGTTTGTTCATATTTAGAAAAAAGTATTAATCTATATTCCAATAAGCCTCTGGATCACCATCGAAAATTGTATCTATATCATCGTCACTATATCCCATCTCATCTTGGGCATAAGAACCGTTATATCTGTCGTAAGTCGGCTCATCATAGTCATGTGAATAATCATCATAGTCACCATCATCATATACTTCATCATTGTATTCATCGTCATCACAAATATCACGATAGGTAGATGAATTATTATCCCAAGTTCCCTTCTCTTCAGATACATTCAATGGAGCACTACTAATATTTCTTTCACTAGACTTAAAAATTTGGAAGTAATCACATATGAATTGTGAAATTTCTGCATTCACAAGCCATACGGGTTCTCTCTCAGAAGAGTTTTGTCCCAAGGCAATAAAAAGAAAATCTGCAAAACTGAATCTTTCCCATTCCGAAGATGGCAGGAAGAAATGCGCTCTTCTTGCACAAACTTTCTTCTTGCACCAATAGAAAGGAAAACTATTATTTGGATCAGAACTGCCAGAACATTCACATCTGCAGATATAATATTCTGATTCTTTGTATTTCCTTAGATAATTGGTATAAAGTGGTTGAACTGCATTATTCCTTGGCAAGTAACCAAGTTCAATCATTCTTTCTTTATCACTTAATAATCCACATTTATCTTCAATATGATATGCTATTACAAACTGCTTGACAAAGAATTCCAGCGATTCCGGGATATAATATTTGCCATTTACAATCTCAACATCACAATTTCTTTTGAGGACTTGTTTCGCAGTATCAACTTCCTCTGAATCTAGCCATTCTATTGTGCGTCCGAATAGATTAACTGGAGTATCATGGAAAGTTATAACATAAAACGATGTATCATCTTTGATTTCTTTTTCAAGAATGCCATTGAATGACTGATATTCAATATTTTGCTGATTATGCGTTATTGCCAGATAGCCGTTACATGGATAAAAAAGTTCCCTGGAATCTTTTAGAAAATTGTATCTATGTTCCAGGTCCTCTCCTATGACAGTTTCCACCATGGTTGACGTAATACTAATATTTATATCATCCTTCTTTGCTTTTAGTATGAAGAGCACTCCACAAACAGCAGAACATGCTGGAGTGGATGTTTCTACAAACGCAGAATATAGATCATCTACGACTAAACTAGATTCTCCGGAAGCCATTTGCCCAAAGATATAACGCAAAGTTCTTATCTGAGCTTCAGCAGACATTTCGTAGAAATGCGACTTCACAAAATCCCAATCGATTTTGCCAGAAGGTTGCTTTTGCCACAAATACAATTTCAAGAAGCCTGTTGCCTTTTGTTGCATCAAGTATTGATGGTGACTATCGAGATTATCTGCAATGAACAATAAGATCTCTGGGGTTTTGACTTTGTCCACATCAGACAACATTGCGTCCTGAAAGCATTCATGCTTAAAGAGTTCCTTGTTTGCATATTTCTTCTTATATGCGATATCCAAACGTTTACGGATATTTGCATCGCCTGGTGATTTTGCAATTTTCTCTTCAAACAATGTCCATCTTTCATCACCAGACAGAACGGAGCAGATTGCCTCTTCTGCTTTTTTTAATACTATGTCCTTTAAGTTTCCATAATTATTCAGCCATTCAAGCAGACTTCGAATGTCGCTTATTGCATCATAATTGTCGAGTCTTACATAATTAAACGAGTTGAGACTATCATATCCCAACTTTTTAATTATGTTTGAAACAACATACCATTGTATGGTTAGTGGAGAATCCTTTATTTTATAATCTGACAACTCCTTCAAAAATTGATGCGTATTAAAGTCACTTGTCAGTTGCTTGTATCTTTTAAAATACTGCTTGCTTGTAATATAGTCATATTTGTAGGCATCATTAAGATCCTCTAAATCATCAAGTTTTGAGAATTTCTCATTTACAAGTTCCTTTATCTGTTGTTTCGTTGAATCGAGAATCCATCCATTAAGTTGTTCGATTTGATACCCGAGTAAAAATGGTGAAAGGTATTCATTCTTTGTTGCTAAAATCGCTGATTCATTTACACAATTTTGAAAAGACACCATTAATGCATCCTTGTATAATTTCGGAAGTTTCTCGTAACTTTCAAAAGTTTTTTCATATACTTTATACCCAAGAAAATCATTCCTCAGGGCATAGAATTTTTCAAGGAAGAGACCTACGCTGTCAAATTCATCCGAAGTGGCTTTTTTTATCTCGTTCACCACATTAGCATCATCGCATATTTTTGTCAATTGGGATATTACATTTCGTTTGATTACATTCTCGTATTGTAAATCCAATCGTTTCTCCAAATTATTGATGCGCCTTTTCCCCATTCGACACATTGGGATACCTTCACCTTCAAGATGCTTCGCTCCGCAATGGCTATATACAAATAGTCGATGTTTGAGATCTTTATATCCTGATACTGTGTCGGTATTAGAGATTTTGTGGAGGCAATATAATTTGCATATTTCAACATCAGGCATACCATAATCATCCGTTAAGAGACCTACGTTTTCCTTGCAGAACTTTTTTGGAAAAGCAGGTTGTAGTTTTGGTGCTGAGTTCAGTAAAATTTTCAAATCACTATCACTTAACTTTGACAAAAGTAAAGCCCATTTGGAAGAGATTACATCGTTTGCAGGCTTATAGTTGATTTCGTTACCCTTTCTATCATAATGTTTTCTCATCACGAATATATCATACAAGAATTTCAACTCCTCTACATTCATGCCATAATATTTATCCTTGAGAACATCTTGATTAACCCATAAAGATAGATCAAATACATCTATTGTGATACTTTCATATTGTCTATGCCTGTATTTTCCAAAACATTCAAACAATTCGTTAATTGATTCTGGCAAACTACCACTAGTTTCCTTTAGGATTTTAACATCAAATTCAGTTGGAATCAAGGACGTAGAATCTTCGTCTTCGAATAAGTCTAAGTCTAAGTCTATGTCAAAGTCGTCTTCATCCACATCGTCAAAAATATCGCTAAGAGAGAAATCTTCTTCAGATGATTCTTGCTTTGTTTCTGGTATCACTTTTTTCTCCTCAGGTATAATAATAGTTTCAAGATATTCAAAAGAAATCTTCGTATTATCGTTGTAAAAGGAATACTCAGGCTCTCGTTCTCCGCATCTTACTATACTATTTATAAAGTCAACTTTGAAATTTGACAATGAAGCACGTTCTATATTAGTAGCCGTTTTATCATCATTAAGATCAAAATATACAAGTTGACCTGTACTTACTTTCGACAATAAATCGTTATCAGAAAAAAGGATTGGAGTGTTTTTTCTTGTAGAGCCCCAACTACTTTGTACTTTCCAAACGCCAAAAACCAAAATGCCCATTCTTTCGGATGGGTTATATTTATATATAAATCCTATTTTTTTCATATTATATATTTTCCCGTTATAAAAAACAATTGACATAAAAAGCCATAATGACGATATTCCTACTTGCGGAGACTATCATTGGCACCTGCGGGGGCATCAAGTTTCTTTTTACTCTTGGTAATTTTTCTTTTATCCACATTAACATATTTATTAATATATCCGAATTTAATGATAGACATATATCTTTATGGCATTTCTCGGAATATATGCCGTCGCCACCAAGCATCCATCGAAAAGTTCTACCAAAACCCTCTGCTGTCCAGCAACCCTTGCCACTCTACCACGTATATTCTTAAACTCACCCTCTGTAATCACGACTTCATCCCCTAACTTATATTTGATATTCTCCGAAGTAACAGGGATGATGTGAGGATTATGTATAGAGGTTAAGCGGATGAAATTATCCATAGCAATTCCTGAAATGACAAGTGGAGGATTCTTGGTTGGCGCTTTTTCACAATGTGAAGTGTGGTCGTAATAGTAACTCAACAAAGCTCTATTTTCAAGAACTTTGATATTCTTATCTTGCAAAAGTGAGTCAACTTGTTCTGCTGAGGCATGAACAAATATAAAGGAGGGGATGAGAGGCTCTGTTATGATTCGTCTCTTTCCTTGCTTCCTCACCTCTTTATATCGCAAAGGAACATAACATTCCAATCCTTTAGTCTCAATAAATGCTTTTGCCTTGACAACACGTCCATATGTAACTCTCAGTACAAACCATTGCCTGTTTTCGGAAGGCACATTCTCTACCGACACCCCACCTTCGTTCTTAGAGATGGAGGGCGTACAAGAGGTAAGTCTTGCACTTGGACACGATGAACCTGTGTCGGTAGGTTGCCCATTATACAATGAAGCATCAGCCGTTAAAGGCTGTTTGGTATTATCTTCCAATGTTATATTCAGAGGTTAGATTAAACCGATAGACTTTTCTTTGTAAGAATTGTCAAATATTGACCACAAAGATAAGGAAAGTTATCGAGATTAAAGACTTTTATAATGGAAATCTTTGCGTTTAGAGTGATTTTTAACATTTGGTGAGTGCGTAGGCAAGTTATACATAAAAGGCAGTTACCATAGACAAGTTTGTGTCGCTACAGGCAATACTTGATTTTTTCCGATAGTTATCCATTTTTATCGGAAATGAATAATGGAGTTATGGACACCTATCTTTGGCTTGTTATTGTTAGTTTAGACCTTACAAATAAGCATCCATATTTGTACCATAAATCCTCAATTTACTGATTATCAGTACAGTTTATTTTCGAGGAGGTTAAGTAATACTGACTAATATTATAATAAAGGCGTACAATGCTCAGAAATGAGTTTTGTACGCCTTTTTTGTTTCATTATGATTTTTTATATCCCAATAGTTTGCTAATTCGCTGAAAATTATGTATATTTGCAAATTAAGGGAGAAAGAACATCGCCCGAAAGAGATAGACAGTTTAGGGTAAATATAAAAGAAAGGAGAACGAGATATGGCAAAGAAGAGACCAAAGGTAGCGCTGGTTTATGATTTCGACGGCACACTGTCGCCGGGCAATATGCAGGAGTTTGGATTCATACAGGCTACAGGCAAGACAAAAGATGAGTTCTGGGAGAAAAACAGAAAGTTTGCAGAGGGTAAGGATGCCAATGGCATTTTGACCTATATGTATCTGATGCTCGACGAAGCCAAGAAGAACAATATCTCGCTCA
>ERZ1034976.1213-NODE-1213-length-20712-cov-32.321150_pt1 | contig 20712 bp, 18 predicted proteins | sample MGYA00520623_ERZ1034976 | MGnify/ENA primary metagenome ERZ1034976 (study PRJEB33766, sample SAMN09781774) | gut metagenome | biome: gut microbiome | host: Homo sapiens | place: Madagascar | study: EMG produced TPA metagenomics assembly of the PRJNA485056 data... | reverse complement strand
TTATAGGATAAATTCAACCTATTTATTAAAGAAGGAAGGAATGCAGTATAGAAATCAAAATACCGAAAGAAGTCCGCAACTACCACGAAAACATCTTTTTCGGGCTGAATACACGGCAATTCATCTGCTCGGTGCTGGCGGTCGGCGTGGCTGTCGGCATCTATTTTGCCTTGCAGCCGTATGTCGGCACCGAAGAAATCGGCTGGATGTGCATTCTGGGTGCCGCGCCCTTTGCCGCCTGCGGTTTTTTCACCTACCACGGCATGACCGCCGAACAGGTGCTGTGGGCGTGGTTCAAGTCTGAAATCCTCTGCCCGAAACGCCTTGTGTTCAAGTCCGACAGTTACTACTACGAAGCCATGCAGCCCGCCATCCGTGCGGGCATAAAGCGAAAGAGAGGTTTGCCTATGAAGAAAAACACCCATGACAGCGAGGAAACCGCTTGATTAAAACCCTGTCGAAAGCGCAGAAGATGGAACGCGAAAAGTTCCGTATTCCGCGCAGTGTACAGGATGCCATCCCCATCCGCCGCATCTTTGCGGATGGGATTTTCCAAGTCGGCAACCAGTATTCCAAAACATGGTCGTTCACTGACATTAACTACGCCATCGCCGGCAAAGAGGACAAAACATCCATGTTTCTCGACTATTCGGAACTGCTGAATGCTCTCGACTCCGGCGCATCTGCGAAAATCACGATTTATAACCGCCGCATCAATAAGGCCGAGTTCGAGCGCAGCGTCCTGCTGCCCGACAATGATGATGGTCTGGACGAATACCGCCACGAATTCAACCAGATGCTGACCGCACAGGTCACCGGCACCAGCAACAGCATTGTGCGGGAGCGTTATCTGACCGTAAGCGTGGTAAAGCGCAACGCGGACGAAGCCCGCAGCTACTTTGCCCGTGTCGGCACGGATCTGGTGACGCACCTTGCGCAGCTTTCCTCGGTGGCACAGGAGTTGACGCTGACCGAGCGCCTGCACATTTTCCGCGACTTTTTCAAGGCCGGGGAACAGGCTGCGGCGGAGTTCAACATCCACGAACACGCCAAGCGCGGGCAGCATTTCAAAGATTGGTTCTGCCCCGACAGCATGGAGTTTGCCGCCGACCATTTCAAGCTGGATGCCCGCTATGGTCGGGTGCTGTATTTGCAGGACTATGCCAGCTACATCAAGGACAGCTTTGTGTCGGAACTCTGTGACCTTGACCGCGACTTAATGTTGTCCATTGACATTCTGCCGGTTCCCACGGACGAGGCCGCCCGCCAGCTGCAAAGCACGCTGCTGGGCGTGGAAACGAATGTGGCAAACTGGCAGCGCCGCCAGAACGCCAACAACAATTTTACCGCGACAGTTCCTTACGATATGGAACTCCAGCGCAAGGAAACCAAAGAAATGCTGGACGACCTGACCACCCGCGACCAGCGGATGATGTTCGGTCTTGTGACACTCGTGCATCTGGCCGACAGCAAGGAGCAGCTTGACAGCGACACCGAAACGCTTTACGCCACGGCGCGCAAGCACCTGTGCCAGCTTTCCACGCTGCGCTGGCAGCAGAAAGACGGGCTGGATACCGTGCTGCCGTATGGTCTGCGCAAAATCCAAGCCCTGCGTACCCTTACCACCGAAAGCACCGCCGTGCTGATTCCGTTCCGGGCGCAGGAGATCATGCAGCCGAACGGTTTGTACTATGGGCAGAACGCCGTCAGCAAGAACATGATCGTGGCGGATCGCCGCTTGCTGCTCAACGGCAACAGTTTCCGTTTGGGTGTGTCCGGTTCCGGCAAGAGCATGAGCGCCAAGGAAGAAATCGTGCAAATCGCGCTTTCCACCGAGGATGACATTCTCATTCTCGACCCGGAGTCGGAGTTCGGCTATCTGACCGAAGCCCTCGGCGGCGAGGTGATCCGCATTTCGGCTACGTCCGATACCCACATCAACGCGCTGGACATGGACCGCGCCTACGGTGACGAGCGCAATCCTATCGTCAGCAAGTCGGAGTTTGTGCTGTCGCTGTTCGAGCAGCTCATCGGTGACGGCATGGTGACCGCGAAAGAAAAGTCCATCCTCGGCCGCTGCACCGAGCAGGTGTACCTGCCCTACATCCGCAACGGCTATAAAGGCACACCGCCTACGCTGCAGGACTTTTACCGTCTGCTCCAGATGCAGCCCGAACCCGAAGCGCAGGGGCTGGCGCTGTCGTCCGAGTTGTTCATTACCGGCACACTGAACACCTTTGCCCGGCATACCAATGTGGACACGCAGGCGCGGATCATTGCCTACGACATCCGCGAACTGGGCGAGCAGCTTATGCCGCTGGGAATGTTGGTGACGCTGGATGCGATTTACAACCGCGTGATTCAGAATTGGAAGAAAGGCCGCAGAACGTGGATTTTCTGCGATGAGTTTTACATTTTGTTCCGCTATGAGTACAGCGCGAATTTCTTCTACAAGCTGTGGAAGCGCATCCGCAAGTACAACGGACTTGTGACCGGGCTGACGCAGAATGTGGACGAGTTGCTGCGCTCCGACACCGCCCGCCTGATGCTGGCAAACTCGGAGTTTCTCGTGATGCTGAACCAGAGCGCCACCGACCGCGCGGAACTGGCGAAGCTGCTGAACATCTCGGACAACCAGCTTGGCTACGTCACCAATGTCCCCGCAGGCTGCGGGTTGATCCGCTGTGCGGGGAATATCGTACCTTTTACCAACAGTTTCCCAAAAAACACGAAGCTCTATGGCTTGATGACGACCAAGCCGGATGAACAGAAAAAGGAGTAACCCTATGAATTATAAAAATAAAGGACCGCCGAAACGGTCCGTAATATGGTAATAAAATAGGAGATATGAATAGCCTTAAAAATAGCTATTTTTATAGCACTACTATATCAGCGCCTTTAAGCACTACTATATCGGTGCCTTTAATAGAATACCTTTTTGTAAGCTGCAAGACACTACTTTCTTGCTCTTCATTTACTACATAAAATGTCCAATTTGCATCTGCATATTTTGCGTTTAAATAGCTGAAATACTCAAAATCAATTGCGCAGGAATGTCCATAAACAATGATATTCCCAATCTCACATTGATTTGTATATAGAAAGTCTTTTAGTAAGTTGATTCTGCTTTCTTTATAAAAGGATATAGTATTTTGCAAACGTGAACGGCCCTTGATTTCCTGTGGGTATGGACAATTCAACATTTTCATAGTCTTCGCTTGTGATTTGTCTAGTATCATGAACTGTTTGATTCTCGACGTGGTCGGAAATAATATAATTTTTGCGCAAATAATTATCTATACATGTAATAGTATTATATCCAAACTCATCAGCCTTTTTGGATATGGATATTAAAGTATATCGAATGGGAAAAATATGATTTTCTTGATAATACCGGTATGAGCGACACAATGGCAGAGAATTTTAATGATTTAAGTAAGGTAAGCTCCCTGATTCTTGTATTTGTCATGGTATCAAGTGTTCTCATTCTGCTTTTTGTATTCCTGTTTTGGATGAAAAACTGGGTACATGAAATGGGTGTTCTGCTATCTATCGGGAAAGGAAAGGGAACGATTGTATTACAGGTATTAATGGAAGGGTTATTGATTGGTGCAGTTGCATTTGTTCTGGCTACTTTCTCAGCACCTTTTGTGTCAAAGCAGGTTGCTGACTACCTTGTTGGTTATCAGCTACAGGAAGAATTGGAACGAAATCAGGCAGAAGAAGGAATGGTTGCAAAGTCTGTTACAGAGACGGAAAGCAGTGTGGTAGGTGTGTCTGTGAATATTGGAACGGAAGTAGTTTTTTTTACTGCCATCTCCACAATGGGAATGATTGTAGTTTCTGTTTTGGGTTCTGGTATTTATATTGCAAGTCAGAAGCCAAAGGATATTTTGAGCAAGATGAGTTAAAGGAGTGAGCGTATGTTAGAACTGAAAAATATTTCTTATTTTTATAAATCACAAAAAGATAAAATGTCTTAGATCGGATTTCTTATCAGTTTTAGAAAGGAAAGATGCATGCCATTCTTGGCGCAAGCGGCAGTGGTAAAACGACACTTTTATCGTTGCTTGCAGGATTAGATTCTCCGATATCCGGAGAGATTGACATGAATGGAGAAAATATCGAGGAAAAAGGATTGGCAAACCACAGAAAAAATCATATTTCATTGGTGTTTCAGAATTATAATCTGATCAATTATCTGACGCCTGTGGAAAATGTAAAGCTCGGAGGAAACGCTGATGCAGAGATGCTTTTGACACAGATGGGAATTGATAAATCTACGAGAAAGAGAAATGTAATGCAGCTTTCCGGTGGTCAGCAACAACGTGTGGCAATCGCAAGAGCGTTGGCAAGTAAAGCACCAGTGTTACTTGCTGATGAGCCTACAGGAAATCTGGATGAAGATACTGCAAAGGATATTGTCGAGATTTTTAAAAGTCTGGCACATGATCAGGACAAATGCGTGATTGTGGTTACACATAGTAAGGAACTGGCAGAGGAAGCAGATGTCATTTTGACTTTGAAGCAAGGAACAGTGATAGCAACTGAGGATACTGTATGATCATGATGTTCCGCCAGTCTGCGCAATCTTTCCCGAGCGATATTATAGAAGCTGCACGACTTGACGGCTTGAGCGAAACGCGTATTTTCTTTCAGATGTTTGTCCCGATTATGAAGTCTACTTATGGCGCTGCCATGACGGTTACTTTCATGAATGCCTGGAACAGTTATCTCTGGCCTAAAATCGTTTTCCAGCAGAACAGCGCTATCACAATGCCTATGCTGGTTGCCAACCTGAAGAGTGGCTATTCCGTCACAATGTGAGCTATGATGACTTGGGCGGTACCATCAGTCCCTCCTCGAACCCAGATGCAAGATTAGAAGAAAACATATTCTATGTTCGGGACGGTGTGCCATTTGTCCGCAACCATATGGACGGCGGCAACTACACCGAGAGCAATGATCGAATTATTCCAATCGAAAAATAACCTATGTGCAGCAATTCATCCGGGAGCAGAAGCGCCCGGATTACTTTTTGTGAAAAGAGGAACCTGAGATGTACCCTATGCGAAACCACGATGTCTGGATCTATGTGCGCTGCGCCAACAGCGATCCACGCATTGCCTTTGATCGGCTGTATGACCTTATCGACGAAGCAGCAGGGCATGGATTCCTTGTGCGCGGCACATCTTTTGACCATTGCAGCGGAAACACCTTGAAAGACCGCATCGGTCTACGCTCTATGCTGGACGCAGTAGAGAACAATCGGATTGAAGCCGTGATGGTGCGCGATTTGGAGCAAATCAGCCGCAACAGCTACATACTGGTGGGAGTTATTGAAATTCTGCGTCAGAATGATGTCTACCTTATTACCACCGAATGTGACCTGAACGCCGAACTCATCAACAGCGGGCTGGAACGCTTTGTCGGTGACCGCTTCACGCGGGCATCCTTTGGAAAGCCGCGATTTGATGTCCGTCTGCCGCTGATGGACCAGTTTTGAGGTGCCGCTATGACTGAATACAAAGTATGGGCGTTTGCCCGCAGTGCCGCACCGAACCTGCCCGCATTGGAAGAACAGCTTGCAGAAGTCATGCGCGAAGCAGACCGGCGCGGCTACATCATCGTCAACTCCTGCATGGAGCAGAAATACGGCACCGAATTTTTGCGTCCGGCCTTGTTCGCCATGCTTACCGCTGTGCAGCAGGGGCGTGTCAATGCCGTCATAGTGCAGAGCCTTGACCGTTTGAGCCACGACATTACAACTTTGTACCGCATCCTGCGCTTTCTGCAGAATTACGGTGCAGTGCTGATTACGACCGAAACCAATCTGCAATATGAATTGTACCTGACCGGGTTGGAGAATCGCATCCTTGATCGTACCGCGCGAACCGGAAAAAGAGTGCCGTGGGAGGTGGCTGTCGATGCAGATTGACCCGTTTCCCGTAAGGCTGGAACAGGAGCTGAAATATGCACTGGCCTATGCCGCGCTGGTATCCGCTGCCGCAAACGGAAGATTGCCTAGGGACATCTGTCAGCGCGCGAATGTTGGTTATGCCCGGAAATGCGGCGTTTTGCGCCGAGAAGTTTAGTGGTTCTCGTGAATAGCTTTTGACCTGCCTTTCGGGTATGTTGTATGTGATAAAAAGAATGTCACAGCGTTAAACTCGGAGAAAATAGTATGCCGCAAGTCCAAGTTATCCAGCCGATACAGCAACAGCCGAAGCGTCTACGTGTGGCAGCCTATGCCCGTGTCAGCACGAAATCCAATGAACAGCTTCATTCCATGTCGGTGCAGACAGAATACTATGAAGACCTTATCCAGAAGAACCCGAACTGGGAGTTCGTTGGAGTGTATGCAGATGAAGGTATCTCTGGTACGAGTATCAAGCACAGAGCAGAACTAAACCGCCTTATGGAAGATTGCCGAGCGGGCATGATTGACCGTATTCTGGTGAAATCTGCATCACGCATGGCCCGCAATGCGGTAGATTTGCTGACGATCATCCGAGAACTGAAAAGCATCGGTGTAGCAGTACAATTTGAAAAAGAACAGTTTGATACGGATAGCGTCACAGGGGAAATGATGCTGAGCATGATGTGCGCTATTGCACAGGAAGAATCTTTGTCTATCTCCAAAAACATGAAATGGGGTATCCGTAAAAAGATGCGGGCGGGAACCTATGTGAACTGTGCGACTCCTTTCGGATACAGGCAGCAGGATCACCAGCTGGTACTGGAAAAGGATGAGGCAGCAGTAGTCCGCTTGGTTTTTGAAAAGTACCTGAGCGGGGTGGGAATCGCAGAAATTGCACGTTACTTAAATAAAAACCATCCGAAAGAGGACGGCCGGTGGTACACTTCCGCTGTGCAATTCATGCTTCATAATGAAGCCTACAAAGGCGATACGCTGCACCAAAAACATTACACCACGGACACATTGCCGTTCAGAGTCTACCACAACGAGGGTCAGTTCCCAAAATACTGTGCTTATAAAAGCCACGAGGCAATCGTTTCGGATGAGGAATTCGAGAAAGTGCAGAACCTGCTGAAAACGAAGCAGATGTCTGTGCCGAATGCCGCTCCGCGAGTATTCACAAAGAAAATCTACTGTGCTGAGTGCGGCACTGTGTTTGCCCAAGCCAGCAGAGCAAACGGTATGGTGGCTTGGGGGTGCAGAAAACATTTGAATAAATCCAGCTTATGCCCGGTAAAGGCTGTTTACGAAACAGAACTTTGCCGGGCTTTTTTATATATGTATAACAAGTTGCAAGCAAATCGTGCAAGGATATTCCGGCCGCTGGTAGACAGCCTTTTGCAGCTAAAATCACAACAGGAACACCAGAACACCGCACGTGAGGCTATTCATGCTGAAATTCAACGTCTTGCAAAACAAAATCATAATTTGGAAAGAATCCATGCGCAGGGGTACATCGAAGATACCCAATATATAGAACGCAAAACCCTTATAGAACAGCAGCTTGACGAGAAAAGAGTTCAGCTGTCCAGAACTTCCATCAGTAGGAATGTTGAGCTAACTTTGAAAAGCACAAGGCAGATTGAAAAAATATTGGCTTCCGATCCGCCGTTGACGTACTTTGATGAGCATACTTTTACCGAGATGGTCAAAAAAGTGTCGGTCAGTAATACGGCGATAGAATTTGAACTCATCAATGGTATGAAACTTTCGGAGGAACGGACGGAAAAATGAAAAAGCGATATCTGCCATTTGGCTACAAAATCACAGACGGAAAAACAACTATAGTTCAAGAAGAAGCCGAAGCTGTGCAATATATTTTTGAGGAATACACAGCAGGGAAATCCCTCCGGAAGATTGCAGAGAACATGACAGCGAGGAAAACTCCATATCATGAAGATTCCTCAAAATGGAACCAGAACATGGTGAGCCGCGTCCTTGCAAATGAAATTTACTGTGGCAATGAAAAATATCCGCCTATCATTACAGAGACCCAATATCGCTTGGCAGAAAAAATCCGCCAGAGGAAAGCGCAAACCTACTCCACGGTTTTGCAGCCGTTTCGCCAAGATGTGCAATGCGGATGCTGCGGAGAACGCTTATATTGGCGGCCTAAAACCGAACAATGGTTTTGCCGCCAATGTGGAATGTGGACAAAGCCTATCCCAGAAAAGGAACTGTCTGATGCTATTACAATAAAATTGGAATGGATTCAGAGACACTCAGAGGTGATTCACCCACCGACAACACAGCGTAATGTCCAATCTATCGAAGGCGCTAAGTTGACACGGGAAATCCAAACGGATTTACTGGAGACAGAGCCTAATGCCGATGTGCTAATTGCCAAAATCCTACACAGGGCAGAACTGGAGTACCAATTCTGCTCGGCGGGCGATGCTGACCCAGCAAGCCTGCAAATGCAAAAAGCGTGTGCCGAGTATAAGCCGACCGATGATTTTCCATATACCTTTTATAAAGGAATCGTTAGCAACGTCAGTCTATACCGCGATACCCACATCGAATTCAAACTGCGAAATGGACAAACTGTGTGAGGAAAAGTCATGAATAACATGAGAATTGTTGAGATTCCCGCTTCTATGAGGGAAAACGCCGGACGGAAAAACACGGTGCGCAAGCTGCGGGTGGCGGCCTACTGCCGTGTCAGCACCGAGGAAGAAGAACAGCAGGGCAGTTTTGAAATCCAGAAACTGTACTACACCGAAAAAATCAATTCCACCCCGGAGTGGGAAGTCGCGGGCATCTACGCGGATGACGGTATCTCCGGCGTACATACCAAGAAGCGTGACGGTTTTAACCAGATGATTCAAGACTGCAAGAAGCGCAAAATCGACCTTATATTGACAAAATCCATTTCCCGCTTCGCCCGCAACACACTGGACAGTATTCAATACGTCCGAATGCTGAAACAGATGGGAATCGCGGTGGTATTTGAAAAAGAGAACATCAACACCGCCACTATGAACTCTGAGATGATCATTACCGTACTGAGCGCATTTGCACAGGCAGAGAGCGAGTCTATCTCTCAAAATGTTGCCCGCGGCAAGCGCATGGGATATAAGCACGGTAAATTCGCCTTCCCTTACGGCAGAATCATCGGCTATCGAAAAGGGGCGGACGGCAAGCCGGAGATCATCCCAGAGCAGGCTGAAATCATTCGGCTGATTTTCAACAGCTACCTGCAAGGGGACAGTCTGCAAAGTATCAAGGCAAAGCTGGAAACGGCGGGCGCACTCACAGCCCGCGGCAACACCGCATGGTCAGCGCAAAGCATCCAGCGTATCCTGCAAAATGAAAAATACTGCGGTGATGTGTTGCTGCAAAAGACCTTTACCGAGGATGTGCTGACCGGGGTACATAAGAAAAACACCGGGCAGCTCCCGCAATATTACATTGAAAATTACCACGAGGGCATTGTTAGCAAGCAGATATTCCGAGAGGTGCAAGCCGAGATTGCCCGCCGAAACAGCAAGTCGGCAGCCAACCAACGCAAGCGCCGCCGGGGTCGCTATAACAGCAAATATGCCTTGACCGAACGGCTGGTCTGCGGTGACTGCGGCAGCCCTTACAAGCGGGTGACTTGGAATATCCACGGCAGAAAACAAATCGTCTGGCGGTGCGTGAACCGCATCAAGTACGGAACGAAATTCTGCGGCAGCTCGCCGTCCATCCCGGAAGAAGAACTGCACCGCGCCATTTTGAAAGCGGTACAGGGTTTGGCGGCAAATTTCACCGATGAGGTCGCCGCCCAGATCAACGGCATCCTGCATGACATACAGACCGGCGAAAGCACAATGCCCAATTTGCAGGAGCAACTGGAACAGACCCAGCAGGAATTCGACCGTCTGCTGGAAATGTCCTTGGACTTCGATGAGGATACTCCGTTTCTGGATGACAGGTTGAAAAAGCTGAATAATAAAATTAAGAGCCTGAAAAAAGCCATCGAGGACAGCGCCACCCGACAGGAAAAAGCCAGACAGCCGGAGATGCTGCTGTCAGCCAAGGACCTGCAAATCCAAGAATATGATGATGCGCTGACTGCGAGAATCATTGAGAAAATTACGGTGAGGTCGCGCAATGAAATTGAAATACGGTTCATTGGTGGATATGAGAAAGCAATGCCGCTAGAATAAGGAACCTTGAGTGAAACACATTATGAACTACCGTTCGCAGAAAATTAAGAATCTGGAGTGAAACAAAACTTGATAAAAAGAACGCTTTATGGTAAGATGGAGACAAAGAACAAGAAGTGAAAAAGGGGAGGTGTACACCAATGGGATTAGCTGATACGGTCACAAAAGCCTATATGAAAGAAAATACTGTATTTGCAGATGCATTTAACTATCTGATTTACGGTGGTAAAGCAGTTGTCAATCCTGCACAGTTGCAGGAATTGGATACAACAGAAATAGCTTTGCCGTTTGGTGCGCAGAACGAGAATAGAACCCAGCCGGATGATGCGGTGCAAAAATACCGTGATGTGCTGAAATCGGCGGTCATCAAGCAAGATGGCGAAGCGGCTTACATCCTTTTGGGTATCGAAAACCAAACCGATATTCACTATGCAATGCCTGTTCGCAATATCATTTATGATGCGCTCCAGTATGGCAAGCAGGTTGCTGACATAGTAGCAAAGCATCGCACCGATGGCTCGAAAGGACACAGCAGGGGTGAGTACTTGTCCGGCTTCTATAAGGATGATAAGATCACACCTGTCATTACGTTGGTGCTGCACTTTGGAGCGAACGAGTGGGATGGCCCGCTGTCTTTGCATGAAATGATGGCAGTCAAGAATGAGAGTCTGCTGAACTTTGTGCAGGATTATCAGATCCACTTGATTGACCCGGCAAAACTGAGCAAAGAGGACTTGGAGAAATTCTCGACAAGTCTCCGAGAGGTAATCGGGTACATCAAGTATTCCAAAGACAAAAAGAAATTGACTGAATTTTTGACCGACAACCCGCGTATGCTTATGGAAGCAAATGCGGCACGAGTAATCAAAGCTGTTACGAATACTCCTCTAGATATTCCAGAGGACGCGGAGGTGATTGATGTGTGCAAAGCGGTTGAGGATATGATGAATGAACGAGAAGAAAAGGGCAAAACTGAGGGCAAAGTAACTACCCTTGTAGGGCTTGTTAAAGATGGTTTGCTGAGCATCAAGGATGCCGCACTTCGTGCAAATATGACGGAGAGTGCGTTTGAGGCCGAGATAAGGAAAATGTCTTGATTATGAATTAGTCCCAAAAGGCATCCACACGAAATTTCCGAAAAGCAACGGGATTTCGTGTGGATGTTTTTCAAAAAGTGCTTCATCATTCCATAGACAGTTATGACACAAGTTACAGGTAATATGGTTATTGAAGTGTAAGGATTTCAGACGGAGGACTCTATGTCTAAACTTACAGATATACAATACAGAATTGATCAATTAGATGGTGGGGCATTTCAAAATCTCTGCGATGCTTATTTGACGTGCAAAGGCTATGGAATAGGATATTCCCTTGGAATGAGAACAGGCACAAATAAAACGGCCAAGGGAAATCCAGATACTTACTTTTTGAAAGAAGATGGGAAGTACGTCTTTGTGATGTACACTACCCAGAAAGACGATTTCATTAAAAAGGCTTTAAAAGATTTAGAAAAATGCTTTGATGCGGACAAGACAGGGATTCCTGCAGAAAATGTTGGAGAGATTGTATATTGCCATACATGTGGACGCCTTTTAGCAGGGGATACACAGACACTGAACGAGTTTTGCAAAGCAAGAAATTCAACGCTGACTTTAATAGGGTTGGATAAACTTGGTGAAGATTTGTATTGCCACTATCCGCGCATTGCGAAAGATTTTTTAGACGTGAGTGTGGATACAGGACAAATCATGTCCATACAAGATTTCGTTCAGGTACATGATGCCAATAAAATGTCTGCACCTCTCGAAACTAAGTTTATGCTTCGGGAAGAGAAACTTAAAGAGGCAAAAGAGAAGCTAACCCTAAATGATGTGTTGGTTCTTTCTGGTCCGGCAGGTGTTGGAAAGACAAGATTGGCACTTCAAATTTGTAGAGAATTAGCGTGCGAAAACGGGTATGAAATTCTTTGCATTAAAAGCAACGGACTGGAACTGTACGAAGATTTAGTAACAACGATTGAAGAGGATAAAAACTATCTGGTATTTGTAGATGATGCAAACGAGCTGACGGGGCTGCGTTTTGTACTGGATTTTCTGTGCAAAGCAGGAGACCAAAAGAAAAGTATCAGGAAACTTATTGTGACAGTACGCGACTATGCACGTCAACAAGTGCTAAATCAAATATTGGAAGTAAAGAAACCGTCAATTGCAAAGGTCGGATGCCTAACAGACGATGATGTCCGCAAGCTCATAAAAGAAGCGTTTGGAATTACAAATCACATATATTCAGATCGAATAGTTGCGATTGCAGAAGGCAATGCGAGATTGGCTATGTTGGCTGGTAAGGTTGCGGCTGAGACAAACAGCATAAGTTCAATCCAAAATGCAACAGAATTGTACGAACACTATTATGCAAATCAAATTCAAACCATTGTGGATAGCAAAACTGGAATTGTATCCGCAGGCATCATTGCTTTCTTCCAAGCAATGCGATTGGACAACCTAAAATGTATACAGCCAATTTTGGATGCAGCAGGACTGACGGAAGCGCAATTTGTAGCTGATTTAAAGCAATTTGATAAGCTTGAACTGGTGGATTTACGTTACGATAAAGCCGCTAGGATTTCGGATCAAAGTTTTAGTAACTATCTGATTAAATATGTTTTTGTAGATCAAAAAGTCATTCCACTAAGTAAAATGATAGAAGAAGGTTTTTTCATTAACCAAGAGAGAACTGTTGTGGCATGCAATATCCTTTTGCAAGTCTTCTCAGATGAGGATGTTCAAAAGTATGTAAAAGAGCAAATCGATATTGTTTGGGACTCTTTAAAGAATAGCAAAGAAAAATTTGTTCCATTTTTCAAAGTTTTTTGTTTGATTCGCCCCACAGAAACGCTTGTACTATTGAGTGATTTCATCGAATCAGAACTAGCACGTGTGTTTGATGTGGGAACTATCAAATTTGAGAAAAATAAAAGTGAGAAAAATATAGAAGATGATGCGATAAAAATATTGTGTGCCTTTAAGGCAACACATCAAACTTCAGAAGCAGTCGAGCTGTTGCTGCTTTATTATCAAAAGAGACCAGATTTGTTTTATGAGATATATAGCGCATTAGCTATTCACTTTGGCGTTGATATAGATTCGGAACGGCGTGGGTACTTTGTTCAAGAGATTGTTGTTGAACAGCTCTGTAAGGCTATAGAATCAAATCAAACAACGAATCTACTGCTTTTGTTTATTAGGGTGGCAGCTCAATTTTTGAAATTGAGCTTTTCAAGGACAGAGGGAGGCCGACATAATTCTATTACGTTCTACACGGTAGCATTGGCTTCACAAAAGACAGTGTTAGGATACCGCAAAATGCTACTGCAACAGCTATATAAGCTTTATGAACAAAATCAATGCAGAACTGAAATAGAAGATTTTCTTCTGGATTATGGAACGGAGTACGGCAAAAACGAAGACTATTCTATAGTAAAGAATGAATTGAATTTAATCGAACCGTTTTTTGCATTATTTTCACCAGAAAAGTTATTTCACTGTGTGATTGCAAAACATATAAAAAAGGTATCCAAGAGGGCTGAATATGTTTGCGATGATTTGCTGGAACCGTTTTTGAATTCGAAGAAGTACAGAATCTATAGTGTACTAAATCTAGATCCATTACTGCTATTGAACATGGACTATTATGAACGCGAAAATTGGCATAGAGAGCAGGTGCAAAATCTTGTAAAAGGATATGAATTACGCGACTTTCAATATCTTTTGCAAATATGTACAGAGTGCATGGAAACAGTTGATACTAGTGCAAGATATTTAACACGTGGTATAGAATATGCAATTAATGCGTGTTCTAAAGATAAGAAATTATATTTTGGCGTAGTAGAGGCGTATTTAAATGCTAATACGCCGTATAATATTTACCCTCAAAGCGTTATCCGCAATCTTTTCGAATTTTTATCGCCAGAGGATGTAAAAGAACTTTTAGAATCACATGATTATAGCCAGAAAAATTCGTGGTTATGGGGATTCTATGATGAGCTACCGCCGGAACAATCATCTCTAACATGGGAGGAAAACTTTCTTCATTTTTTAGTGGAGATTCCAAAGAGTTTGAAATCTTCTATGTATCGCCCACTAGATAGAATGGAAAAATTTGAAGCAGTAGACGATGATGTAATTATAAAGGCCAGCGAAATTATCGCTGAACACTATGATGAATCACCATTTGTATTCAGCCTCTACTTTTCGCTTATGACAAATTCGCATAATGTGTCTCCAGATAAAGTGATTGAAAAGTATAAAAATCACATTCCGCTTTTGGAAGATATTTACCTAAAGTGTTTGGATTGCGTAGATGGGGACGATTATGACGGAAGCTTTTTAGAATCGCTTGTTTTAATGGATGCTAATTTTTTATATCGTTATCTTGATAAGCTGTTAGAAAAGTCTCCGCATCCGTATGGGTACCATGACGAATGGATTGAACGTCTATCACATATTTGGAAAAAAGACACATACCTACTGGATATGGATTCGATTTCGAACTACATTTACGAAAAAGTGGAGGAAAAGCAGTGGACATATCGCCCAATCATAGGACAACTTTTGTGCCATGAGTCGGGTGAAAACGAAATCACAGAAAGACAAGGAAAGTGGATTCAACATACAATTGAAAATTATTGTCTAGATTCAGAACGGATGTGCCATCTCTTTGGAGCGATAGCGGAACATGATGTAAACCAAAAGAGAGAGGCCCTAAAAGAATTTTTGCGATGTAATAGCGAATATGCGGTATTTGAGAAATTGCCGTTAGAATCTTCAAGCTGGAGCTGGAGCGGAAGTGAAGTTCCGGTTATTGAAAGAAGGATCGAATACTTTAAATCGCTTTTACTATTGATGTCAGGCGTTAAATATTTAAAGCATCGACAGAAAATTGAAACAAGAATAGAAAATTTAGAGAATCACATAAAATATGTTGAAGTTCAGGAGCTCCTTGAAGCATTTGGCTAACGAGGTGCTGAAACCATTTATGCTATGCAATGAAAAACTCAAGAGAAGAAAATGAGTTTATTAGGTTATTATCTCCACAGCAAACAGGGTATCTTTTTTGTCACGTCGACACATAAGACTGTGATGAAAAAGTTGTCACAGTCTTTTTTTTGTTGTATCGCCGAAAATTGGCGATTTCGCCAACCAATTTTTAGACACGGTTTTACAGTGTTGTCCAACCATTTTAGGGCGGTTTCCCCAACTTGACGCCCACTATTCCTGCCGCTTTCCGGAATTTGGCAGTGGGAGGGGGCAATTTTTTTGAGAAAAAACAGATTCCCCGCAGCCAATTTCCCATTGGCTGCGGGGATTTTTTGCTTTTTCCGACAGTTTTCAGTTTCTTTTCGAATTTTCCATTTTCTACCTAATTCTTACTTTTGCTTTTTCCGCACAAACACCTGAAAAGGTGCAGCGCAAGCGCACTGCACCTCCGTAAGTGTTATTTTACCCTTTCACACTGCCCAATGCAACGCCCCGCACAATATATTTTGAGAGGAGCAGATAGACGATCATAACGGGCAGGATCGCAATGGTGATCATCATATACACCTTGCCCATATCGAACTTCAAAAAGTCCGCGCTGCGCAGCTGTGCAACCAGAATGGGCACCGTCTTCCACTTGGCATCGTTGATGATCAGCGCCGGAATAAAGTAGTTGTTCCACGCGCCCACAAAGCTGAATATCGCCTGCACCGCCATGGCGGGCTTCAGGATCGGCAGAATGACCGTGTTGAAGGTATGGAACTCCCCTGAGCCGTCAATGCGCGCCGCGTCAATAATGTCGCGCGGCAGGCTCGAATCCATATACTGCTTCATGAAGAAGAACACTGTCGGTGCGGCGATGCTCGGCAGAATCAGCGGCCAGAGGGTATTGGTCAGCTTCATCTTGTCCATCAGGTTCAAAAAGCCGAGTGCCGAGACCTGTGTGGGCATCGTCATGATGAGCAGAATGACGGTGAATGCCAGCTTGCGCAGCTTGAAGTCATACGCATAGATGGCGTAGGCCGTCAGTGCGCTGAAATAGACCGACAGCGCCGCGCAGGCGGCCGACACGATCAGGCTGTTGCGCAGACCGGTCAGGATCGGTACATTGGCATCGTGGGTGGTGTTGAAGAAGTTGATGCCAAAGCTGCCGCGGGGCAGTGGGTCAAATCCCTGCTGGATGGTAAAGTTGTTGTGCGTGGCGTTGACGATCAGCACATAGAAGAAGAACAGGCAGATAAAGCAGAGGACAAACAGCACGATATAAGCCACTGCACGCTGCAGGGTCAGCATAGGGTCGTGAATTTTGCTTACCTTTGCGGTAGTGGTGGCTGCGGTTTTGGTTTCGTTCGGCATACTGGTTCACGCTCCTTCCTTAGTGATGCCTTGCGGCCGCTTTGGCTGCCTTGATGTGGGCTTTCTCAGCCTTGCGCTGCTCACGGGTCAAACCGTCATCCTCCTGCGTGAGGGTAAAGTAGATGATGACGCAAAGCACCGCGCAGAGCAGGAACATCAGCACCGAAATAGCGCCGGCTGTGCCGTAGTTTTTGCTGTACAGGTGCTGGTTCAGGTACATGATAATGGTGTTGGTCGAGCCGTTCGGGTCGCCCTTGCCGTTGGTCAGGACCTGCGGCACATCAAACATCTGCAGGCCGCCGATGAGGCTGGTGATCAGCGTGTAGACGAGCAGCGGGCGGATCAGCGGGATCGTGATGCGCCAGAACATTGTGGTCGAGGATGCACCGTCCAGCTGGGCGGCCTCATACAGGCCGGGATCCACACCCATGATGGCAGCCATCAGAATGATGGTCGTATTGCCGAACCACATCAGGAAGTTCATCAACCCAACCAGACCGCGCGCTGTCCAGACATTGGAAAGCCAGCGCACCGGCTCAGCCACGATGCCGAGCTTGAGCAGGATCGAGTTGATCGGCCCTGTCTCCGAGTTTGAAAACAGGGTAAAGAACAGCATGGCAAACGCCGATGCCATGATGAGGTTAGGCATATAAATGACGGTCTTGAAGAAGCCCTGAAACCGCAGCTTCAACCGCAGATCGGTAAACCATGCTGCCAGCACCAACGATACAATGATCTGCGGGATAAAGCCCATCAGCCACATGATCATGGTATTGCTGAAATACTTCGGCACCTCCCGGATCATAGCGGCATAGTTTTTCAGCCCCACAAAGTTGGGGCCGATGATTTTTAAGCCGCTACGGAAGTACTCAAAGAAGGAATAGTAGATGGTCGTTGCCAGCGGCCAGAACTGGAAGATGAAAAAGGTAATAAAGAACGGCGCCAGAAATATATAGCCCCATTTGGCGTAGCTCATGCCTTTGCTCTTTGTTTTCATAGGTCTCGCCCTCCTTAGCTGTGTGGGCATTGCCCTGCTGGGGGCAGAGCCTTTCAAAATCTGAGAAAAACAAAACCAGAGGCGGGCGTCTCTCCCCGCCCCTGGCATGGCGTTTGCGGTTCAGTTCGTTTTGTTCTAGGTCACGCAGGTATTTATGCGGGCCATTCGACGCTGCTCAGCTCAGGATACTTGACCTTGATCTGATCCTCGAAGTTCTTCTTCGCGGTCTCAAGGTCAACCGTGCCGTCAAAGTAATCCTTGAAGCAGCTCTGGAAGGTCTCGTTGCAGCCCTGGTCATACGGACCGGCGTTGGACATATCAATGGTAGGTGCAACCTCTGCAAAGAGGGCAATGTGGTTCTGGCCGCCGAGGAATGCGGAGCCGAAGTTCGGGTCAGCTGCGATGGAATCCATAGCGCTCTTGCAGTTGGTGTAGTCCTGCGTATCCTCGGTGATCTTGGTCATGATGTCAGCATCGCAGGTCAGAGAGTACATGACATCCTTGATCGTGGGGATGTTGTCGGTGCCGGCTGCTGCGCAGATCCAGGTGCCGCCCCAGTAATAAGGCTGAGGGCCCTGGCAGACTGCGTAATCGCCGAAGATACCGTTGCCGACTTCCTGTTTGCCTCCCTCAGACTCAGGCGTGGCCAGAGAGTTGCCCAGCAGGGTGAAGTTGATGCCCCAAGTGGAGTAGAAGAAGCCGAAAACTTTGCCGGCAGGGCCCTGATCGGCGGCCCACTGGTCGCTCCACAGGCTGGTCTTGTTGTTGTAGCCGTTATCGGTGTAGGTCTTGGTCTGATCGACCCAGTTCATAATGTTGGGGTCGACCTTGACGGTCGTGCCGTCCACCCAACCGGCGGAAACATTGTTGGAGAAGGTGCGGTAGGAATCATCGTAGCCGGAGAGCATCTTGTAGCCCTTGGCAGCGGCCTTCTCAGCCACATCGTTGAACTTATCCCAATCGCTCAGTGCGGCCTGGACCTCGGTCGGATCATCGGTGCCCAGCACATCTTTGGCGATGGAGCGGCGGTAGGCAAACAGGCCCGGGGTTGCCTGCCATGTGGTGCCCTTCTGTACGCCATCCACGGTAACGATGTCCTTGGTGTACTGGTACTGATCCTTGAGGTCATCATCGGTCAGGCCGACATCCTTCTTGACATCCAGCGTATATTCGGAATCCACATACTTCAGCGCGTAGTCCGCCTCGATCAGGAAGATGTCGATCTTGTCATCGGCAGCGGCGCTGTCCTGCTTGAGCAGGGCCTCGTCCAGCTTATTCTGGTAGTTGTTGTTATCGTTGGGGTTGATGGTCCACTTTACGGTGACGCCGTTATCCAGCGTTGTGGTAGACTTGTCGTCGGCGATCTCCTTGACGCCGGGGTAATAGTCGTTGAAGCGGGACTGGAATTCATCGTTCCAGCACCAGATGTTCAGGACCTTGCCCTCCTCTGCGGCCGTATCAGCAGCAGGCTCTGCGGCTGTGCTGCTGGCTTCGCTAGAGGTCGATTCAGCGGCGGGGGCTGCGGACGAGCTTGCGGCGCCTCCGCCGCAGCCTGCCAGCAAGGTGGCTGCCATTGCAGTAGCGGTCAATAAACTCATGGCCTTTTTCATAATGTGTTTTCCTCCTTTTTAATAAAAAGAACTCATGTATGAATCAGATATTGTGACCCGCATCCTTGCGGGTTTGGACCTATGGATTGGGGACATCGACGGACTGCCCTTTCAGCAAACTGCCGGAGATCAGCTTCTGCTCCGGCAATGCCGTGCGCGGGAATTCGATCTGCTCAATAAGCAGCTCTGCCGCGGCGCGGCCCAGCGCTTCAGTATTCTGCCGGTAGGTGGTCAGCTGCGGGGACATGATCTGCGAGATCAGGTTGCCGTCATAGCCGGCCACCGAAATATCACGCGGAATCAAAAGTCCTTCCTCATAAATGGTCTGTATGCCGCCGATGGCGGAAAAGTCATCCGGGAAGAGGATCGCCGTGGGGCGCTGCGGCAGCGCCAGCAGCTGACGGGTCGCAGCGGCGCAGCTTTTCGCATCTCGGTAGGTGCTCGGCACGATGTAGGCGTCCGGCACCGTGATCCCATGGGCGGCGCAGGCACGGTAGAAACCGACCAGGCGCTTCTGGGTGACTGCGCTGTGATTCTCACCGTGGATATAAGCGATTCGCTCATGCCCCAGCGCGGCAAGCTGATCCACTAACTTGTGGACACCATCGGTGTTATCGGAAAGTACGGCAGCCCGGTTGTTAAAGACATGGTCGACTGTGACGATCGGCAGGTTGCTGTAGGCCAGCTCAATAACCTCCGGGTCATCGAACTTGATGCAGGCAGCGATCACGCCGTCAACGCCGCGGTAGCGGCAATGCTCTAAATAGCTGGAGTGGCCGTGGCCAATGTTGTGGTTGATAAAGGTGATATCATAGCCTCTGCCCTCGGCGTGGCGTTTGAAGCTGTCCAGAACAGCCGCGAAGAATTCATGCGTCAGACCGCTTTGTGCCTCGTCCACGAAAAGGACGCCCAGATTATAGGTGCGGTTCGTTTTCAGGGCCCGCGCTGCGGAGTTTGGCATATAGCCAATCTGCCTTGCAGCCTCGCGCACTTTTTCTTTGGTAGCCTGACTGATATCGTTGTGACCGTTCAGAGCCTTGCTCACGGTAGCCACCGAGACCCCGCATGCCTTTGCGATATCTTTGATGGATGCCATGGTATCGTCTCCTCACATCTTCCTTAATCGTTTTCGCATCTTCACTATACAACATGTCAACCATAAAATCAATGCCTTTTTGAATTTTTTTGTACATTTCGATTCAATTTGGCAATTTGCAAAAAGGAAAAACACCTGTTTTGGTTATTTCGTTTGGAGTTTCGCTGAAAGACAGACATAATTTGCGCTCCGACTTGCCTTTTTCACGCTTTTCGGCCCGGTGATCTAGAGCCAAATTTGCTTTCTGTGGTGCTGCAGCCGGAAAACACCCTTATATATAAAATAGGTAGCATTCGATTTTCATGCCAATTTTCGGTTTGTAAAATTGTGAAACTTGCCAAATCATCGTTGAATTAAGCTGTAGCCCTTGCAATTATCCGGAAAACGCGGTATTGTAAAGACAATAACTTAATCGTTTTCGACTAGAACTTACGATTTTATCTGCTTTCCATAAGTAAGGAGAGGGTCTCTATGAAGTTCGGTCAT
>ERZ1034976.1211-NODE-1211-length-20763-cov-5.493288_pt1 | contig 20763 bp, 13 predicted proteins | sample MGYA00520623_ERZ1034976 | MGnify/ENA primary metagenome ERZ1034976 (study PRJEB33766, sample SAMN09781774) | gut metagenome | biome: gut microbiome | host: Homo sapiens | place: Madagascar | study: EMG produced TPA metagenomics assembly of the PRJNA485056 data... | reverse complement strand
ACCTGCTACACAGTGTTCCTACCGTATCACCCTCCACAGTTTCATAATCTGTTACACATACTATGTCAATGACCGGTATGCACAGCTCATCTCCTATGGTGAGATTATAGATATTCACATAGGGATTTGCAGAGATGATATCTCCCACCTTCACATTGTGCATTTTAGATATCTTGTAAAGAGTATCCCCCTTTTTAACAACATGAATCAACCCATCGCATTTTTTCTGTTCTTTCATAAAAAAGCCCTTTTTGTTATGATATGTCAAATACCGGCAATAGTTAAACTTTTATAAAAATGTTGTTTTTTACTTCTCTATTTACTATAATAAGGTGACTTAAGACATAATCAGACAAATTTTAAAGTTTTTTAAGAATGGAAGGTTTTATAGAATGTACAAGTTAGGTATTGATATTGGCTCAACAACAGTAAAAATAGCAGTATTGGATGAACAGCACAATATTGTATTTTCTGATTACAAAAGACATTTTGCCAATATTAAGGAAACATTAAAGGATTTGGTTGACGAAGCAGCTGAGAGCCTTGGCAATATAGAGGTAACTCCTTCTATCACAGGTTCAGGCGGACTGGCTCTGGCAACTCTTATAAATATCCCATTTACCCAGGAGGTTGTATGTGTATCTGAAGCACTCCAGGACTACGCCCCTAAGACAGACGTGGCTATAGAGCTGGGCGGTGAGGACGCCAAGATCATATATTTCACAAATGGTATCGAACAGCGTATGAATGGTGTATGTGCCGGAGGAACAGGCTCATTTATCGATCAGATGGCTACTCTCCTTCAGACCGACGCCTCAGGATTAAATGAATATGCAAAGGATTATGACACCATATATCCCATTGCTGCAAGATGTGGTGTATTTGCCAAGACAGATATACAGCCGCTTATCAATGAGGGTGCGACCAAGCCAAACCTTGCTGCCTCCATATTCCAGGCTGTGGTAAACCAGACCATATCAGGTCTTGCCTGTGGCAAACCTATCCGTGGAAATGTTGCATTCCTGGGTGGGCCTCTCCATTTCCTTGACCAGCTTAAGGCAGCCTTCATAAGAACTCTTGAACTTAAGGATGACGAGATCATAGATCCAGGTCACTCACATCTCTTCGCAGCTGTAGGTGCCGGACTTAACTCAAAGGAAGATATATATGTTTCACTAAGTGACCTGTCAGATAAATTAAGCGGTGAGCTTAAGCTTTCATCAGGTGTTGACCGTCTCGCTCCACTGTTTAACAGTGATGAGGAATACGAGGAATTTAAGAAAGAGCACAACAGACATTCTGTCAAGAGAGGAAATCTTGCAGAGTACAAGGGACCATGCTTCATAGGTATTGACGCCGGTTCAACAACCACCAAGGTTGCTCTGGTAAGCAATACCGGTGATCTTCTGTACGACTTCTACAGCAGTAATAACGGAAGTCCTCTCAATACCACCATAAGATCCATAAAGGAAATCTACTCTCTCCTTCCGGAGGGTGCATACATAGCAGGCTCCTGCTCAACAGGTTACGGCGAAGCCCTTATCAAGCAGGCTCTGTCCCTTGATCACGGTGAGGTTGAGACCATCGCCCACTACACTGCCGCTGCATTCTTTGATCCTGAGGTTGACTGTATCCTTGATATCGGTGGTCAGGACATGAAGTGTATCAAGATAAAGAACAAGGTGGTAGACAGCGTAATGTTAAATGAGGCATGTTCATCAGGATGTGGTTCCTTCATAGAGACATTTGCAAAGTCCTTGAACTACGAGATCGCCGATTTCGCAAAGATAGCCATCTCAGCAAAAAATCCTATAGATCTTGGTTCAAGATGTACCGTATTCATGAACTCAAAGGTTAAACAGGCACAAAAGGAAGGTGCCTCTGTAGCTGATATCTCTGCAGGTCTTGCATATTCAGTTATCAAGAACGCCCTTCTCAAGGTTATAAAGCTTACTGATCCTAAGGATCTCGGCGAGCACATCGTTGTACAGGGTGGTACATTCTACAACGATGCCGTCCTTAAGAGCTTCGAGATCGTATCCGGAAGAAGTGCCGTACGTCCTGATATCTCAGGTATAATGGGGGCCTTCGGTGCAGCCCTTATTGCCATGAACAAATATAAAGAAGGCAACAAGACATCTATGCTGTCCATTGATGAGATCAGCAGCCTTACATACGAAACTTCAATGACAAGATGTAAGGGCTGTACAAACAGCTGCCTTCTCACCATAAATAAATTCAATAACGGCAGACGTTTCATAACAGGAAACAGATGTGAAAAAGGTGTAGGTCACAAGAAGAACGCTGACAATATACCTAACCTTTTTGAATACAAATTAAAGAAGATGTTCGACTACACTCCTCTTACAGAGGAAGAAGCCACAAGAGGAAGGATCGGTGTACCACGAGTACTCAACATGTATGAGAACTACCCATTCTGGTTCACATTCCTTACAAAGCTCGGCTTCTCGGTAGTACTTTCACCTAAGTCATCAAGGGATATATACAGTCTCGGTATCGAATCAATACCATCAGAGTCAGAGTGTTATCCTGCCAAGATATCCCACGGTCACGTTATGTGGCTTATCAAGAACGGGCTTAAGCAGATCTTCTATCCTTGTGTACCTTATGAAATGAACGAGACTCCCGGGGCAAACAACCACTATAACTGCCCTATCGTTACATCCTATGCAGAGAACATCAAGAATAATATGGAGGAATTAAAGGATGACTCTATCCTCTTCATAAGACCATTTGTGGCTCTGGATAACGAAACTGCTCTCGTGGCAAGACTCTACAGGGAGATGAAGAAGCACTATGATGTTACCGAACACGAAATAAAAGAGGCTGTTAAGGCTGCCTATGCGGAAGCAGAAAAAGTCAAAGCAGACATCAGGGAAAAGGGTGAGGAAACCCTCAGATACATAAACAACAATGATATCCTTGGTATCGTCCTTGCAGGAAGACCATATCATATTGACCCTGAGATAAATCATGGTCTGCCTGAGCTTATCAACTCATACAAGATCGCAGTCCTCACAGAGGATTCAATAGCCCATCTGGGAACAGTTGAGCGTCCTCTTATAGTATCCGACCAGTGGATGTACCACTCAAGACTCTATAAGGCTGCAAGCTACGTGAAGACCTGTGACAATCTTGAGCTTATACAGCTTAATTCATTTGGATGTGGTCTTGATGCCGTAACAACAGACTGTGTAAATGACATCCTGACAAAATCAGGAAAGATATATACTGTCCTTAAGATCGATGAAGTAAGTAATCTCGGTGCCGCCAGAATAAGGATAAGATCTCTTATAAGCGCTGTAAATTCAAGAAAGGAACAGCATTATAAGACATGTCCGTCATCAAGTGCCATAAACAGAATAGAGTTCACCAAGGATATGATGAAGGATTATACCGTCCTTGCACCACAGATGTCTCCTATCCACTTCGATATGCTGGCACCTGCTTTTGAGTGTATGGGAATCCATGTGAAGATCCTTCCTGACGCAACCAAGGAGACCATTGATACAGGACTTAAATATGTAAATAACGACGCATGTTATCCTTCTCTTATCGTAGTTGGCCAGATGATGCAGGCAATAACTTCCGGCAAATATGACGTGAATAAGCTTGCGGTTATCATGAGCCAGACAGGCGGTGGATGTCGTGCCACAAACTATGTAGGCTTCATAAGACGAGCACTGTCAAAGGCAGGTTACGGACAGATACCTGTTATCGCCCTCTCCGCCCAGGGCTTTGAGAAGAACTCAGGATTCCAGATCTCCTACAAGGTACTTAAGAGAGCCATGCAGGCTATCATATATGGTGATCTCTTTATGAGATGCCTCTATAAGACAAGACCATATGAGAAGGAAAAGGGGTCTGCAAATGCTTTACATGAGAAATGGAAGAAGATCTGCATAGATACATTAAGAGAAACAGGAAGCACTGCAAGATTTAAGAAAAACTGTCAGGGAATAGTTAAGGACTTCGATAATCTCCCACTTCTTGATATCAAGAAGCCAAGGGTAGGTATCGTAGGTGAGATCCTTGTTAAGTTCCTTCCATCAGCCAACAATCACCTTGTAGACCTCTTAGAGGCTGAGGGTGCCGAGGCTGTAATGCCTGACCTGCTTGACTTCTTCATGTACTGCTTCTACAACAACAACTACAAGTTCGAGTTCTTAGGTAAGACAAAGAAGAGTGCCATCGTGGGCAATGCAGGAATAGCTCTCCTTGAGCGTTTCAGAAAGCCTGCCAAGGATGCCCTGGCTGCCAGCAAACGATTTGAGCCACCTACACATATAAGTAAGCTTGCCGAATATGCAAGACCTATCGTATCCATAGGAAACCAGACCGGTGAGGGATGGTTCCTTACAGGCGAAATGATAGAGCTTATAAACAGCGGTGCTTCAAATATTGTATGTGCACAGCCATTTGCATGTCTGCCTAACCACATTGTAGGAAAGGGTGTTATAAAGAAATTAAGAGAGGCATATCCTGACGCCAACATTGTTGCCGTAGACTACGATCCGGGAGCTTCTGAAGTAAACCAGATCAACAGGATCAAGCTTATGTTGGCAGCAGCTAATAAGAAGATAAAGTAGCAAAAAAATAATAATAAAAGCATGTAAATGTGAATGAAAATTCACATTTACATGCTTTTTATTTATAACCTTACCGGTACATTTTTTGACTTAAGATATTCTTTCACTTCGGATATTTCCAGTTCCTTGTAATGGAACAATGAAGCTGCAAGGGCGGCTTCTGCTTTACCCTCTGTAAGTGCCTCATAGAAATGCTCCTTTGTTCCTGCACCGCCGGACGCGATAACCGGGACATTTACATTTTCTGATATGGTTCTTGTAAGCTCAATATCATAGCCTGCCTTTGTGCCGTCGCAATCCATGCTGGTGAGAAGTATCTCTCCGGCACCAAGCCCGGCAGCCTTCATAGCCCACTCAACAGCGTCTATACCGCAGTCTATCCTTCCGCCATGCTTATATATATTCCAGCCGCTTCCGTCTTCACGTCTCTTGGCATCTATGGCAAGAACAACACACTGGCTTCCGAACTTGTCGGCAGCCTCTGAAATAAGATATGGATTATCTATAGCCGCAGAGTTCACAGATATCTTATCTGCTCCCTCCCTTAATATTGCCTTGAAATCATCAACTGTTCTTATGCCGCCGCCAACGGTAAATGGGATAAATATGTTCTCTGCAACACGCCTTACCATATCTACCACAATATTCCTCTGGTCTGAGGATGCTGTGATATCAAGAAATACAAGCTCATCAGCCCCTGCCTTATCATAAGCCATACCGACCTGGACCGGATCTCCTGCATCCACAAGATTTACAAAATTTATACCTTTTACTACTCTTCCGTTTTTTACATCAAGACATGGAATGATCCTTTTAGTATGCATTATCTGTTGTCCTCCATTTCTATGAAATTCTTCAGTATCTTTAATCCAACCTCTGAACTCTTCTCAGGATGGAACTGGCATGCAAACACATTTCCGTGCTCTACTGCTGCATGGATATGTACCGAATACTCTGTGGAAGCAGCCACATCCTCTTCATTTGCAGCCTTAAGATAATAGGAATGAACAAAATATACATATGGATTATCCGGAAGTCCTTTAAATATCCTCTTTTCTCTGTTTATATCCAGAGTGTTCCATCCGATCTGCGGGATCTTGAGGCCCTCCTTATCAGGTATACGGAGTATCTCGCCATCAAGTATTCCAAGTCCCGTAGCTCCAGGACTTTCTTCACTTGTCTTAAACAGAAGCTGAAGTCCCAGGCATATGCCTAAAAACGGCTTATCAGCATCCACCACATCATATATAACCTTATCAAGATCATATTCCCTGATCTTGTCCATGGCATCCTTGAAACAGCCAACCCCCGGAAGGATAACCTTATCACTGGCAAGGATAACATCTCTGTCTCTGGTGATCACAGCATCTTCCCCAAGGTACTTTATTGCCTTTTCAACGCTTTTAATATTACCGGCATCATAATCGATTATTGATATCATAGTCTCAAATCCTTTCAAATTAAGCCTTATCGGCTATGGATTTTTTATACTTTCCGCATTGCATTATAGCATACTTGGGATACGCTGTCTATTTCCTCAGCAAACACCTTATTTCTGAAACCAGTAACGGGATCCACAATATCATAAGTATGATTGCGACTGTACAATGTCTCTTCATGATATTGTAGTTTTTATAATACTGCAATTCCAATATATCCTTATTGCCATAGGTCATCCTGTTTTTTACGGATTTTATTTCACCAAACCCTTCTGCTATCTTATCAAAATCAGACCACTTTGAAGGAAGGGTCAGCCCCGGAAATAATCTCTGATAATCCCTGACGTAATATGAGCCTTCATTGCTTATGCCATATTTTGTGATAATGCGTCCCGATATTTCATTTCTGTATAACTCATCAGCGGTATCAATGATGAGAGTCCTGTCCTCTTCATCCAGATCCTCTTTATCAGGATCAATCTGTCTGATCATTATGGAATCTTCACTGTCGATCACATTCCTTACAGTGTAGCTTACATTATCGATCATTATAATATTGCCGGAACCGTTCTCCGTGCCATACAGCTCATAGGACAGATAAGATGAGATAACACACCCGGTCTTATCATCTGTATAAAGGCCACAGTACTGCCCCAACATATCAACGAAATCAAAATCAACTATCAGCAGTGTAGCTTCCGACTTTCTGTTGATATACCCATTCTTCACACTGACATTGCCTTTCCTCACATATGAGCCTAGAATATCATCCTCTTTTTCAATATCATCATGAGATATATGTATACCCTTATCAGAACTTATATATTGGTAATACCGGTCTTCCTTATATATATTTCTATAATGGATGAAGTATACAACCTCCGTTATAAACAGGCAAAAGAGAATAATGAAAATTGCATATTTTATTATTTTCTTCAAAATATCACCTTTATCTTTCTCTTATAACGTCGTTACTTTCCACATTCTTATTGGAGCCTACGATCACCTTATCCTGGGAGCTCAGGGAATTACCTACTATAACCGCATACTCATTATTGTTCTCCCCAAGCTTTACGTATACCTTTTTTGCAACATTTTCTGTTCCAAGAAGTGTATCCTGTTCAGTGACTACCAGCACATAGCTCTGATTACTGTCACTTCTGATGGCACTTAAAGGCACCACGGTAGCATATTTTTCCGTCATATGACGTATGATGACATTTACATTATTGCCGATATCAAAGGTATCGCCTGATACTGTGAATGTAACATTATAAAGCTCTCCATTGTCAATATCCTTTGTCAGGCCTTCTACCTCCACATTCTCTTTCTTTTCCTCTCCGCTTGAAACAATAACAGCATCGCCCACCTCAATCTTCTTGGCTTCTTCTGCCGTAACACTTACCTTAACGGTATAGCTTTCCTGCTTCGGAGATATAAGTATAATAGCCTCGTCTGTGGTATCACTTCCCACGTTCTGAGAAACGTAAGTAACCATGCCATCCATATCACAATACTTTATTCCATCATTTTCTATGTATGCCTGGATCTCCTCCTGCTGCTTCTCCACTGTGGCTATCTGCATGTCATACATTTTCTTTGTCTCACCATAACTGTAGGAGCGGTTGGTCTTAAGATCCTTTATCAGTACAACATTCTCCTGATATTTATAATTAAGGTCATCCATGTTTAATCTTAAAATCTCATCACCGGAGCTTATGTTCTCGCCGGCAACAGCATACAACCTGTCAATTCCTATTCCCGGACATACATATACAGGGATATTGTCCGTTCCCTCTATAACCGTATCCTTAACATAGGCATATTCCAGCGAATCGCTCTTCGGTCTCTGACACTCAACTATAGGCGTAAGCATACTCATTGACAATCTGGATGCAAATGTTCCCAGTATCACCAATATCAGAAATATCCCTCCGATCTTCAACGCCTTATTTATCTTGACCTTTTTAAATTTAAACCTTTTGCTCTTAAATCTTTTTATCTTCATATATATTAATTCCTTTCCCTGAATACTATAAACCGATCACGACAGTATCAATCCTCCGATGCACCTATACTGATACCATCCAAAAGTATATCCTTTCCAACCATAAACATTACGATCAAAGGAATACAACTAAACGCTGCAAATGCAAATGTACGCCCAAGATTGTCACTTTCAAAGGATGGAATATATACCGACATAGGCCACAACAACTTATCCTTCAAGAACACCACCGGCTGCTCAACCATATTCCAATATTCAAAGAATGTAAGCAGAACCGCCGAAACTATTCCGTTCTTTGCTATAGGCACTGCAATAAAGGCATATGTGACTAAACGTCCCGCTCCGTCGATCTTGGCAGCTTCTATTACCGACTGCGGAATACTCTCAAATGAACTGTATATTACAAACACAGGAAATGTTGAGAACACTATCGGCAGCGATACTGACCATATGGTATTCAATATACTCAGCTTGTCCAGAACAATATACTGGGACAACATAGTAACCTGGAAAGGAAGTATCATACAGAACATGTACAGTCCAAACATAACCCTTCCCCATCTTTTTCTGGTCCTTGCAAGAGCCCATGCCGCAGGAACTGCAAATATCAGATGTCCCAATATGATTATTCCTACTATTTTAAATGAGTTCCAGAACATTATATACACTTCCGGGGAATCCAGGAATATATCTATGATATTCTTAAAAGTAGGATACAGAGGGATGAGGTTCAGACTGGCATAGCCTTCGCTCTCTCCCAATACCGGAGCCAGCCCCGATGCCAGTTCCGAATTTCCAGTCAGGGTTCCTACTATCAGGACCACAAAAGGAACAACACACAGCAGGGAAATAATCCCCACAAATATAAGTGATACTACCTTAGTTATTTTGTTTGCCATATACTATTTGTCCCCCTTTCTCTTATCTGCCCTACGATATCTTTTACGCCTTGAAGCAGTCTTTGCTTTCTCAGCAAGTGCCGCCAGATCCAGTATTATAAATCTGAACATCAACAGCAACAGACCAAAGAAGATAAGTGTGACTACTGCTCCTGCAGCCATCTTTCCTATCTCAAGCTTATCAAACCAATTGTTAAATATATTCTGGAGCTGATATATGGTCACTGCCGGATAGCTTCCTGCTATCATATAACTCTCCCTGAATATCTTGAACGAATTTACAAGAGACAAGATCGTAACGATATATGCAGTCCTTCTTATGTTAGGAATTGTTATCCTGAACAATATACATATATCATTTGCCCCGTCAACCTTGGCTGCATCATATATCTCTGTAGGTATAAGTGCCAGTCCTGCGATCCATATCAGCATATTGTATCCGATGTTTTTGATCAGAAATACGCCAACAAGAAGATAAAATATATTCTTATCCGAATAAAAATCTACTGCTTGTCCCCCCGCTACATTGACTATGAAATTATTCACTATACCCTGATCATCAAAAAGGACTTTGATCACTATGCCCATGGCATTTGAAGGAACCAATAACGGCATCAGAAGAAACAGCTTCATCCAATTACAATTATTTTTTGTCACAACAACAGCCACCAGCAATGACAGGATAACCACCAGCGGAATACTCACCAGCTCAAATTTAAGTGTATTCCCCATGGCAAGCTTGAAGGCATCATTATCCATAAGTATCTTATAGTTCGCACTTCCACTGTATACCCCTGTTCTTCCAAGCTGGAAGGATTTGATGATCACATCAATGAGCGGAAGTATAACAAATACAAGTACACCTATGAACTCAGGAAGAAGAAACATGAACAAGCTTTTGTCTAAAGTTTCTACACATAGATAACCTTATCAAACAGATCATCATCAGCACTGTCATGGGACACCACCATAACTATCCTGTCCGTCATGTCTGACATAACTCCATACATCAATTTCTTTGTTTCTCTGTCAATAGAAGCTGTAGGCTCGTCAAATATCATAACATCTCCTCCCCTTAAGACAGCCCTTGCAAATGCCAGCTTCTGCCATTGTCCTGTAGAAATCTCAACTCCTCCTTCCTGCTCATTATCCAATACCCTCTGAAGATCAATATCTCTGTCAAAATTTATTTTTGCCAGAACGTCCTGTACATCCTCCCTGTGATATTTCTCTTCAATGTCCACGTTACGCAATACGGTAAAAGGATATCTGCAATATTCCTGGAACATTACCGTGATCCTTTTATTTAATGAAGAAGCAGAAATATCTCCTATCTTCACATTATTTATATATATGTCTCCCCGGTCAGGTGTATATAGTCCTGTGATCAGCTTGATTATGGTGCTTTTTCCACAGCCGTTACTGCCCTTTATGAGGCATATTTCATCAGCATTTGCCTCAAAGCTCAGATCCTTTATGATATATCTGTCGGTCTCAGGATATCTGAACCATACATGTTCAAACCTTATACTCCTGATGACCTCAAGCTCATAGCTTCCGCCTTCAACATCGCCAATCCCCATAAACTTCATAAGAGAATCTATGTACAGCCTGGATACATTAAACTCCACCGCTGTTGCAACTATACACTGCATACTCTCAGACAGACTGTCTATCGCCTGCACATACATGGTTATAACACCAAGAGAATACTTTCTCCCAATAGACTTTATTACAGCAATAAGCTTCAACAGATAGATCAGGAAAACATATACTATGTTCACTCCTGAATCCATGACAACCTGTCCACGCCTTACCCCTTTTTCTTTATTAAAGCGTCTGTCCTCAACATCTTTGATCCCGTTTAACAGAATATCCTTTATGCCATATGACCTTATCTCCATGTTGCTCTTGTAATTTATAAATAACTTTCCAAGCTTTTCTATTATTCTGTTATCCTCTGTATTATCCAGTCTGGTTCTATACAGCTTCATGGAAAATTTCATTTCAAATATGACCAACGGAACAACCAGAGCATTGATGATCACAAGTAGCACAACATCATATCCTGCCAATATGACCACAACACTTATATAAGATATAAAATACTGTATAAGCAACATTACAGTTGATATTAAGGAAATCATTCCGGATACACCATCCTGTGTAACCCTTACAATATCATCATAAAAATCAGCTTTATGAAAATATGCCATATCTATCCCGGCACATTTCTCCCATACAATATTGTTCATCCCATCATTCATCCTGATAGAATATTTCCAATTCAAATATGCTAAGATCTTCTTTATAACAATACTCAAAATTGCAAATACTGTATAAAACACCACCGGAACAATTATCTTCACGATATCGTATTGTCTTACACAGGACGCAATGCCATCAATAAAATAACGGAAAATAACTATCTCTGCTGCACCTATGATTCCCTGGACAATATTCAGTAATATCATTATCACAAGGGACCATCCGGCAACAGAAAACACCGTCCGTATAAACCAAATTATCTTTTTCATACACCTACCATATACATACCCTTATCTTATCCGTGAAATCCAAATATCTGTAATACAGATCCATTGCCATGTTACTGCTGAACATTTTCTTAAGTCTTGTAACGGTAACTATTTCATGCTCATATGTAACTGCATCTGCTATTAACATACACTGGTACTCAAGAGGAAATTCATCTCCGGAATTATACCTTTTTATCATATATTTAAGAGACGAAAGAAAATTGTCTTTATCCTTCACCGCCGTAGTAACCGCTTCCCGCATCTCCATTGTAACAAGCAGATATCTTTTGTTCAATGCAGTAAATAACCGTACACTGTCAAATCCCCATCCTTTGATGATTGCACATATGTATATAACAATATCAGAAAAAACAAGCTCACATATCGCTTCATCCCCATGTTCATATTCATTAGTCATATGGCATGATATCTTATAGCTGTCATTTACAGTTCTTATATCTGCTATATTCCAGGATGCCACCAGGAACTGTTCATCAATGATTTTTTTTAAATACCCTATATCTATGTTCTGTACATCTTTTGCTGTTCCAACAGGCCGCCTCAATATTTCTTTCTGTCCATGGTTTATGAGCTTCAGTATATCATCAGTTTTACTGTTATCCTGTCTTATCTCATCGATAACATCATTCCTGCATATATCAATGTACATGTCGTCAAAGGTTTCTCCACGATTAATCTTTTCAAGGATATCTGTTATATATCTTTCATCAACATGTCTGTCGTCATATGTAAGTAAAAAATACATGCTTGAATATTTTGTGTGTGCCTCTATCCTTACGCCTTCCGGCATTTCCCCTTTTTTATCGAAGCTTACAAGCATATGTTCAAGAAGATGGGCAGCCCCCGAACATTCTGTATCACACTGCATGGAACCAATTCCCTTTATCAGCATTTTGCCATTCATGAAACTACTTCCAATCGTATTTTTCATCATTATATTTATCCAGCCACTCCGGTCTTTCCTCTAATAACATATGATACTTTATAAGTGAACTGTAGGTTACGTATCTGCATGATTCACACAGGTATTGCTTCCTGTGCATATCCAGTCCATTCTCATCATAACATCTTGCATAACATACATCACACAGATAAAAAGCCCAGCAGTTTTTACAATTCTCAATAGACTTGGCAGTGTAATCATTAACATAATATTTCTTGATCCTGTCAACGTCTATTCCATTGTCAACATCGCCCACATAAGGTGCATTTCCCACTCTTTCACATAGACCGAACTTGCCATCCACTGTAACATACAGCCTGTTTACTGTTGGTATACAACAGGCATTAAGTCCGCTATCCTTAAATGGCACATCACTTATACGTCTCTTATGTATATTAAGCAGCTGCTGTTCAAGAAACTCAGTGAGAACAACATCCTCCTTGTGGCAATTATCAAATTCCCAATCGCTCATGTCCCCATCGTTACCAATAATTGTATTATCCACCATGTCCATGTTCGGTTCTAACTCAGTGGTATCAGAACGATTATCATATCCCGCATAGGTGGTTCTTATATGCATATTATCTGATAGAAACTCCAGACCGCCGAAGAAATCGTTCATCCTTTTATACTTATCTGATGAATATGGTCGTGTTACAACTGCATTTATGCTTATATCTTCACCTGCATCATCTCCATACTCTTCCACCAGCAGCTTTAAGCCAGCCATTGTTTTGTCAAATGAGGATGATCCATCTGCCATAGGCCTGTTCTCATCCTGGATCTCCCTGTCACCATCAAGGCTGCACATAACAATAAATTTATGTTTATGGAAAAATTCTGCTATTTCCTTATTCATCTTTGTAAGATTGCTTGCAATTCCATATGATGGTTCTGCCTTCAGTTCTTTAGACTTCTTGTCAAAATACTCTGTTGCCGCCTTAATAACCTTAAAGTTCAACAAAGGCTCTCCACCATAAAAGGATAATGTAGGTTTCACCTCAGGTCCTGCATGATCAAAATAATGATCTATAGCTTTTATAGCTGTTTCCTCCGTCATCTCCTTAAAACCAAAAGATCTGTAATTTTCCGTGTGCTCGTTGTATATACAGTACTTACATCTCAGGTTACACTTCTCAGTTACCTCAAGTATAAGCATTTTACTGCCATTACTCATCTGCTCCTCAAGTTCATTAACCTGTGCACAATTAAAGCCTTCCATTGCCCTTGATTTGAATATGTTTTCATTGTCGATTGCTTCTGCAAGTTCCATACATGCAGCTTCAAGCTCTCCCTCTTCCATATCAAGGTCTTCCGCCACATACTTTCCCTTATTTCTAAAGAGGTGTATCAATAAATCATACACATTATTCCCAAGTTCAAACACCTTACCTGTGCCGGTATCATAAAAATATTTTTTCTCCACAGTTCTAAATGGTATACCATACCTGTCAATTCCGCTTTTAGGATCAGAAATCTCCTCAAAATACTTTAATACATCCTTCATTTGTAACCCTCCATTTTATCTTCATTATTTATTCGTATCTACTCACTGAAATAAATCCCCAGCTGGTTATCTATATCCTTAACCGTATCATCAAGACTCTTCTTGTCATTCATATAATCGTCGATGCCTTCTTCTATGATATTCCTTACCTGTATATCATCATTAACCGGAGTATCTAAGCCCTTCAATATCTCAAAACACTTAATAAGGTCATCGTCTTCAAGCATACTATCGTAGCCAGTTGCATATCCACCATAAGTACCTGGGGTACCCGAAACATATTTTCCACCCTCTGTCAGAACATACTCTTCGTATTCCCAGTCATCAAGATTTACCGGTAATCCCATAGTATAATACGGATCACCCACAGATAAGAATTGCAGTTCTTTATCAAACTGTTTCATGATAAATGTCTTTGCCGCATCTGCTTTTTCGGTATTACTGTTTATTGCAAAAGTCTCTATAGGGGTATACAACGTATTACCATTATGAACCAATGCCCTGAATGTATGGTCATCCTTAATGTAGTGGGTTACATCTCCCTTATATATCCTATATCCATATACCGATTTTATAGTTTCAGTATATTCTATTGTTCCAACAGCTATGGACTGACCGGAATATTCATAATCCACCAACGGCACAAATCTCCAGCTAAACTGCCTTTCACAGCCTTCTCCTTCTATCTTATCATTCTCCCACTTATCGAAGCTCTCCTGTGAAGTTCTTGATTCCAATGTCTTCCATAAGGTATGCAGTTCCTCAAGAAATGTCTTAAATGTCTCTGTATCAAAGCTTTCATCCTTTATGAAATCATTCAAATACTGCGGATAAAAATCTTCAAATAATATAGTCCAATCATATATATCAAGATCATTTCCCACTTTAGTTGGTTCACTGTTATCTATATAATCCTGAAAATCCGATATATAATTAAGACTGCCTGAGATATCTTCCGGTTCAATTACTGCCTGGAATGTCATTCTTGCTGGAATTGCATACACCTTATCCCCTACTCTGTATGTATCCATTACTCTATTAAGGCAATTACTGTACTTATTCTGTATCTCAGTCTCAAGTTCAGCAAGATCAAGAAATGCTCCATTATCTATGTACGAGTTAATGTTAAGTCCATCTGTAAGGATCACATCCGGTCCCTTTCCGGCCAAAAGCTCCGTATTTAATGCATTTACCGCATCCTTTATTGTTACACCATTGTCATCACTGACTCCATACTCATACTTCACGGTTATATTGTTGCTTATGTTATTAAATATATCTACTGCCTGCTCTACAAATGGTCCGTACCTTAATGACCACAACGTAATCTCCTGCTTCTCTACAACTGTTACTGTTCCATCATTCACCGCATAAACTGATACGTTATGCTCTGAATCTATGGTTATATACCTATCACCGCACAGTACAAACTGGAGTATTGTATTGGTGCTGTTCTCATATCCATCTGTATCATCCAGTACCATCGTTATATCTTTACTGTCCGCCTGCTTCTTGTATAAAGCTCTGTCCGTAAGTATATAGAGATTATCCTCACTGTCTGCCTTTAGTATCTTTTTCCCATTAGAGTAAGTAGAATCCTCTTTTACTACTGTTTCATCAATGTCTTCCTTAAGGTTGTCATATAATCCTGGTGACTCACTTATAACATTGAGGTTATTATCAAGCTCGATCATCTTCTGATCTGCCAGCAGATATACCTTGTCTGTAACGGCAAAATCCCTGGAATTACTTTCATCATACTGGGCTATAAGCTTTCCACTGCCATCATATTTGACGAGTCCGTCAGTCGTAAGCAGATAATAGCTGTCACCATCTTTAACATGACTGATTCCCGTTATTTCCTTATCGATTCCTTCCAGTACCACATTATATTTTCCGGATAAGTTCTGTGCTCCTGCCGCATCATATCTTCGTATCTCTGTACTTCCATCAACTATCTCATTATTTTCCATGTTATAGCTATATACTGCCGAATATACTGTTCCATCTATATCAATACAGGCTGCTGATACATATTTCTTATCTTTGCTTTCATCTATGTCATCAATTATATTTTCATCCCATATATCTGAATCAGCATTTCCTGTCAGATACTTTAAGCTGCCATTGTCATTACTTAAGATTACAGCTTCACCATCCACATATGCCATATCCAATAAATTACCGCCGGATATCTGATAGTGGTTCATAACAAAATACTGATCATCGCCATGCTTTATATCATAGCTGTTATCTTGTGTATCTTTACTTCCGGAGCAGCCACACAATCCTATTCCCATACATAATGTCATTGTGACAGCTACAACCCAGTTTAATATTTTTCTTCTCATTTCACACCCCACAAAACACTTATTTTGTTTAAACCCTGCATACACCATGGTGATGTATGCAGAGCCGAAACATGTTTTTTATCTACTCACTGAAATAAATCCCCAGCTGGTTATCTATATCCTTCACCGTATCGTCAAGACTCTTCTTATCATTCATATAATCATCGATGCCTTCTTCTATGATATTTCTTACCTGTATATCGTCATTGACCGGGGTGTCTAAACTTTTTAATATCTCAAAGCACGCATTAAGATCATCATCTTCCTCAAAAATACTATTATATCCACCCCAATATCCACCATACTCTTGTCCAGATCCTGGAGTTGTCTTTCCACCATCTGACAATATATAATCCTCATATGGTATAGCATCAAGGTTTATAGGCACCCCCATAATATAATCCGGATTCCACATATATAAAAATTGAAGTTCTTTAGCAAACATTTCCATAACAAATGTCTTTGCTGCATCTGCCTTTTCTGTATTGCTGTTTATAGCAACGGTCTCTATAGGAGTATATAACGTATTACCATCATGAACTAATGCCTTAAATATATGGTCATCCTTAATGTAGTGTGTCCCATCATCTTTATCTGTCCTATAACCATATATTGCTTTAATTGTATCTAAATATTCTATTGACCCAACAGCTATGGACTGACCAGAATATTCATAATCTACCAATGGTATAATTCTACAACCAAACTGCCTTTCATACCCTTCCCTTTCTATCTTATCGCTCTCCCACTTAACAAGCCTTTCCTCCGGTGTTCTGGACTCCAGTGTTTTCCATAAGGTATGCATTTCCTCCAAAAATATCTTGAATGTCTCTGTATCAAATTTCTCATCCTTTATAAAATCATTAACATACTGCGGATAAAAGGCTTCAAACACCAACGTCCAATCGCACATATCAAGATCATTTCCCTCTTTAGGTGGCTCACTGTTATCTATGTAGTCCTGAAAATCTGAAATATTATTAAGACTCACAGCGATATCCTTTGGTTCTACTACAGCCTGAAATGTCACTCTTGAAGGAATTGCATACACCTTATCCCCTACTCTATATGTATCCATTACTTTATTAAGGCAATTACTGTACTTATTCTGTATCTCAGTCTCAAGTTCAGCAAGATCAAGAAATGCTCCATTATCTATGTACGAGTTAATGTTAAGTCCATCTGTAAGGATCACATCCGGTCCCTTTCCGGCCAAAAGCTCCGTATTTAATGCATTTACCGCATCCTTTATGGTTACACCATTGTCATCATCGACTCCATACTCATACTTCACGGTTATGCTGTTACTCATATTATTAAATGTATCTACTGCCTGCTCTACAAAAATAGCATAACGTAATGACCACAACGTGATCTCCTGCTTCTCTACAGCTGTTACTATTCCATCATTAACTGCATAAACAGATACGTTATGCTCTGAATCTATGGTTATATATCTATCACAACATAATACAAACTGAATTACTGTATTGGTGCTGTTCTCATATCCATCTGTATCATCCAGTACCATCGTTATAGCTTTACTGTCCACCTGCTTCTTGTATAAAGCTCTGTCCGTAAGTATATAGAGATTATTCTCACTGTCCGCCTTTAGTATCTTTTTGCCATTAGAGTAGGTAGAATCCTCTTTTGCCACTGATTCATCAATATCTTCCTTAAGGCTGTCATATAATCCTGATGATTCACTGATAACATTAAGATCGTTATCAAGCTCGACCATCTTTTGGTCTGCCAGCAAATATATCTTGTCTGCAACAACGAAATCTCTTGAATTACTTTCATCATACTGGGCTGTCAATTTTCCATTACTGTCAAACTTACTTAGTCCATCTGTGGTCAGTAAATAATAGCTGTCACCATCTTTAACATGACTGATTCCCATTATTTCCTTATCGATTCCTTCCAGTACCACATTATATTTTCCGGATAAGTTCTGTTCTTCTGCCGCATCATATCTTCGTATCTCTGTGCTTCCATCAACTATCTCATTGTCTTCCATGTTATAGCTATATACTGCCGAATATACCGTTCCATCTGTATCAATACAGGCTGCCGATACATAAGCCTTATCCTTGCTTTCATCTATGTCATCAATTATATTTTCATCCCATATATCTGAATCAGCACTCCCTGTCAGATACTTTAAGCTGCCGTTGTCATTACTTAATATCACAGCCTCCTCACCCACATATGACATATCCAATAAATTACCGCCGGATATCTGATAGTGGTTCATAACAAAATACTGATCATCACCATGCTTTATATCATAGGTTTTATCTTGTGCCCCTTTACTTCCGGAACAACCACATAAACCTATTCCCATACATAATGTCATTATGACAGCTACAACCCTGTTTAATATTTTTCTTCTCATTTCACACCCCACAAAACACTCATTTTGTTTAAACCCTGCATACACCATTACGATGTATGCAGAGCCGAAACATGTTTTAAACTGCTTCATTAATTAACCAATGTTTACACGAAGACCCACAGTACCATTATAACCATCTGAACATTTACAATTTCTACCAGATAATCCAGAAGATCCTATACTATAATTGGATGCATCTGTACTACACCTGCAAGATGACTTAATAGTTGAATAATCTGCAACTTCTTCTTTAAACTCTCTACCTACCGGCTGTACTAACTTCATGGTCTACACCTCCCTTCCTCTATCGTCAATTTCTAGCAATATTGACAGAAATCGCATTATGTAAGCCTGACTATATGATCAGGTCTGACATTTCTCTTCCATTATTGGTCAGTCACCTCATATCTATTCACTGAAATAAATCCCCAACTGGTTATCTATATCCTTCACTGTATCATCAAGGCTCTTCTTATCATTCATATAATCGTCAATACCTTCTTCTATGATGTTTATTACCTGTATATCGTCATTGACCGGGGCATCTAAGCCTTTCAACATTTCAAAGCACGCATTAAGATCATCATCTTCCTCAAAAATAGAATTAAATCCACTCCAATATCCAGCATAATATTGTCCAGATCCGGGCGTTAACTTTCCTCCATCTGACAAGACATAATCCTCATATAATATACCATCAAGGTTTACCGGTAATCCCATAGTATAATATGGATCACCCACATATAAGAACTGTAGTTCTTTATCAAACATCTTCATAACAAATGTCTCTGCCTCATCCACCTTTTTAGTATTGCTGTTTATAGCAAGTGTAACTATAGGAGTATATAATGTTTTATCATCATGAACCAATGCTCTTAATGTATGATCATCTTTAATGTAGTGTGTTCCATCATCTTTATCTATCCTATAACCATATATTAACTTGATAGTGTCCAAATATTCTATTGTTCCAACTGATATGGACTGGCCTGAATATTCATAATCTACCAGTGGCACAATTCTCCATCCAAACTGTCTTTCACGTCCTTCCCCTTCTTTCTGCTCTTCCTCCCACTTAGCATACCTTTCCTCCGGTGTTCTAGATTCCAGTGTTTTCCATAAGGTATGCAGTTCCTCAAGAAATGTCTTAAATGTATCTGTGTCAAATTTCTCATCTTTTATGAAATCATTAACATACTGCGGATAAAACTCTTCAAACAACAACGTCCAATCGCACATATCAAGATCATTCCCCTCTTTAGGCGGCTTACTGTTATCTATGTAGTCCTGAAAATCCGATATATAATTAAGACTGCCTGAAATACCATCCGGCTCAATTACTGCCTGGAATGTCATTCTTGCAGGGATTGCATACACCTTATCCCCCATTCTGTATGTATCCATTACTTTATCAAGGCAATTACTGTACTTCTTCTGTATTTCTGTCTCCAGATCAGCAAGATCAAGAAATGCTCCATTATCTATGTACGAATTAATGTTAAGGCCATCTGTAAGGATCACATCCGGTCCCTTTCCTGATAAAAGTTCGGTATTTAATGCATTCACTGCATCCTTTATTGTTACACCATTGTCATCACTGACACCATACTCATACTTAACGGTTATGTTGTTACTCATACTATTGAATATATCTACTGCCTGCTCTACAAAAGTCGCATAACGTAATGACCACAGTGTGATCTCTTGCTTATCTACAACCGTTACCGTTCCATCATTCACCGCATAAACAGATATGTTATGCTCTGAATCCATGGTTATATATCTGTCACCACACAATACAACCTGAAGTACTGTGTTAGTGTTATTCTCATATCCATCTGTGTCATCCAGTACAATCGTTATAGCTTTACTGTCCACCTGCTTCTTGTATAAAGCTCTGTCCGTAAGGATATAGAGATTATCCTCACTGTCTGCCTTTAATATTTTCTTACCGTTAGAGTAGGTAGAATCCTCTTTTGCTACTGTTTCATCAACGTCTTCCTTAAGGCTGTCATATATCTCTGATGACTCACTGATAACATTAAGATCG